>Ga0214921_10010327_pt1 | contig 11567 bp, 8 predicted proteins | sample LL1505_MetaG_FD_177992 | JGI IMG/M metagenome (GOLD analysis project Ga0214921, IMG submission 177992) | Freshwater microbial communities from Lake Lanier, Atlanta, Georgia, United States - LL-1505 | ecosystem: Environmental > Aquatic > Freshwater > Lake | place: USA: Georgia | collected 2015-05-28
CTATGTCGTGTCCAACGCCAAGATCGAAGCCACAGGATTCAAGACTTCCATGTCATTGGATGCAGGTATTGCTGAGCTCATCAAGGGCTACACCATGATCAAGAACACCCAGTATGGGAACGTGTAGTGTCGATAGAATTGTTTTGACGAGAGAGATTGTTGAGTTAGGACACTCTTGAGTTTAGTCAAGCAAATCTGGATCTATCGAGGATTCATACTTGGATCTGTGAAGCGCGAGTTCCAATCCAAGTACCGCAACTCCCTATTGGGTGCCAGCTGGATGGTGTTGCAACCGCTGTCGCAAATTCTGGTATTCACCCTTGTTTTTTCGCAGGTAATGCGCTCCCGGATACCGGGGCTAGATGGATCTTTTGGCTACAGTATTTTTTTGTGCGCGGGCTTATTGACCTGGGGTTTCTTTGCTGACTTGGTAGGCCGTTACCAGAATATGTTTCTGGAAAATGCGAATTTAATTAAAAAAATTAATTTCCCGAGGATATGTATTCCTGTTATTGCCTTGTTCAACGCCGGTATTAATTTTATTATCATCGCAAGCCTGTTTATAGGTTTTACGCTGCTTGTGGGAAGCTTCCCAGGAGGTGTTCTTGTATTAATCATACCTGTGTTATTGTTGCAAACCACTTTGGCAATGGGATTGGGCATGACTATTGGTGTACTAAACGTGTTTTTCCGGGACATAGGGCATCTTTTTGCCATAGTCTTACAACTCTGGTTTTGGCTAACCCCTATCGTTTACCCACTCCAATCTTTGCCGGTTTGGGCGCAAGAAATCGTAAATTTAAACCCCATGACACCACTGATAACGGCTTACCAAAGTATTGTGGTCCAAGGCGAACCGCCGCTTTGGACCTCACTGATGCCGTCTTGCATATTCGCGTGCTTATTTTGTCTTTTTGGCATGTATTTATTCAAAATACGTGCAGGCGAGATGATCGATGAGCTCTGATGGGCGAAATAGTTGTAACAAACTTAGGTAAGGCCTATCGGCAATACCACAGCAGATGGTCCCGTCTCATAGAATGGGTCTGGCCCTTTGGTAAAGCTCGTCATGAGCGCAAATGGGTGCTGAGAGATATAAATTTCCGCGTCTCTCCCGGTCATGCGGTTGGTATTATTGGTACCAATGGTGCGGGCAAAAGCACACTGCTTAAATTGATAACCGGCACAACGCAGCCGACGCAAGGATCGGTCAAAATGCAAGGCCGTGTTGCTGCTTTGTTGGAACTTGGAATGGGTTTCCATCCTGACTTTACGGGTCGCCAAAATGTAGTCATGGCCGCACAGCTGCTTGGCCTGCATGAAGATGAGGTCAACCTGCATATGGCAGAAATTGAATCTTTTGCAGAAATAGGTGGATATATCGACCAACCCGTTCGGGTTTATTCAAGTGGCATGCAGGTACGCCTAGCGTTCGCTGTGGCAACAGCTGTAAGGCCAGATATTCTAATTGTGGATGAAGCACTTTCTGTAGGTGATGGTTATTTCCAGCACAAGTGCTTTGCGAGAATACGCATGTTTCAAGAAAAGGGTAGCACCTTATTATTTGTTTCACATGACTTGGCTGTCGTACGTAGTTTATGCGATCAAGCTATATGGCTGGATAATGGTGTCATTCGGGATGCGGGTGAAACTAAGACAGTACTTGATGGTTATGCTAAAGCGCTCTACGCAAAGGGCCAGGAAGTTGAGGTTGCTGCTGAGCAGGTGCCGGTTGAGCGCGATGTGCCAAAAGTAGAATCTAGGCAAAAGCGTGATTGCCGGCTTGATTTTATCAATAACACGAACCTCAGGAATGACATTGAAATATTTGAATTTAAGCAGGATGCTGCAAGATGGGGTGATGGCAAGGCAAAGATAACCGACACTAAACTTCAGGATGCAAATGGTACGACGCTGAACTGGATAATTGGTGGCGAAGAAGTGGTATTGAGTGTGGAAGCGCAGGCTAACGAAATGCTGGAAAGGGTCATAGTCGGCTTTATGGTGAGAGATAGGCTTGGGCAAAACCTTTTTGGCGATAATACTTATATCACGACGATGGATGTACCCGTGAGTATCAGAAAAAATAGTAAATTTCAAGGGAGGTTTCGTTTTCTTATGCCTATATTGCCCCAGGGTACCTATGCTGTCACCGTAGCCATTGCAACTGGGACGCAGAAAGATCACATAGCCCATGACTGGATCAACGAGGCACTATTCTTTGAATCGCACAACGGAATTTCTGTGAGTGGTCTCGTCGGAGTCCCAATGCACGATATAACAATAGATGAATTCAGTCGAACATAAGCTCACTACGATATGATGCAACTATAACTGCGATGTCAAACATGAACGAGTTCAACAAATCACGAGAAGCCGCAGACCGCTATGCAAATCTTGCGGAGCGTCTCCAAGCTGAGGGACTTCTTAAAGAGGCTGAGTTAGGTTTCGAAGCTGCGGCTTTAATCGATTCAGCAGATTCTCAGCTTCAGTTAGGGTGGGGTGGTCCGTTTAATGGGCAAAAAGCAAGATGTGAATTAATTAAAAAAATAATCCAGATGTGGGAGCCTGCTGCAGTGGTGGAGACCGGCACATTTAGGGGTATTACAACTGAATGGCTAGCTGATATAACGACCTGCCCGATTTATACATGTGAAAAAAACAAACGATACTTCTTGCAAGCTAGGCGGCGTCTGGAGAATAAAAAAAACGTACATATCTCACTGGAGGATTCCCGTAAATTTATTAGTAAACTTGCCGGAACAGAGTTAGCTCAAAAAAGAGTTCTTTTCTATCTTGATGCTCATTGGGAGCAAGATTTACCATTGCGCGAAGAAATAACGCTTATTTTTAACTCGTTTGAGCATCCTTGCGTGGTTGTGGATGATTTTAGGGTCCCGTTTGATACTGGTTATTCTTATGATGACTATGGAAAGGGAAAGGTTCTTTCCCTGGAAATTTTAGAAGGGTTGTTGACTCCGGAAATACAGGTCGCATTTCCTTCGACGCCGTCAGCGTTAGACTCCGGCGCCCGTCGGGGTGCACTTGTTTTGATGCGGAAAGATTCCACTGATCTTATTGCTTCAACAAATCTGATAAGGGTGGGGGACCCTCGCGATTGGCGTGTCAGCGAGCTTGAGATAGATGTGGATCTTAAACAACTACAAATTGAGGCGCTAAAGTCTAGAGTTGCTGAAATGGACTGGCACCTTAAAGAGGGGATTAAGCAAATTGAGATGTTAACGTCCAGAATTACTGAATTGGACTGGCATTGTGAGGAAAGGATGAAGCAGATAACAGAATTAACGGCGATCATCAATAAGTCACGAAAGTCATGACTGTGAATATTAGAAAAGTAGCCGTAGATTTAACGCCAGTACTTCCGGGTGGGAAAAATGGTGGAGCGAAGATTTTCGTAATCGAATTACTGAAATGTTTAGCCGAGATTGCACCATCCACTGAATTCATATTATTAACGCAATCGGCTTCACATGAGGAGTTGATTCATCTTGACCGTGCGAACGTTCGGCGCCATTTGACGGATGGACGTCCATCTCAAACACGCACACGTCTGAATCCAAAAGCGCTGGCGTTGCGATTTCTCCCCTATTTGCCGGGTAGGTTACGAAACCTCGCCGCACGAATTGGATATCAATTTTTTGAGATTTTCAGACATCATGGCCGAGGAGCATCCCTTTTAAAAACCTTAGATGTTGATTTGCTGTTTTGCCCCTTTACGGATCCAAAGTATTGGGAGGCAGATGTCCCGACCGTTTGCACGATTTACGACTTGCAATATAAAAAATATCCAGAGTTCTTTTCACCAGAGGAACTTATACATCGGGACAATGTCTTCTTAAATGCCTGTAAGCGGGCAACCATGCTGGCAGCGATATCTGACTATTCCCGGACAACGGCGATTCACCATGGGAAAATTGATCCGCTAAAAATTCGCACTGTTTACCTACGGTTAGCCCAACGACTGGGACAGTTTGGTAACAAAGAGAGTGGTCTTTTGAGGCGGTATGGACTTATAAATCAACGCTATTTTATTTATCCCGCCAATTTTTGGAGGCATAAAAACCATGTAATGCTTATAACTGCATTTGGTATTGCATGTCGCGCGGGTTTGCCACATGACATAAAGCTCGTCTGCACCGGCGACGAGCTTTCTCAGCAAGACTACTTAAGGAGCGCCAGCCTTGCTATGGGCCTTGCCGATCGTATTATTTTCACCGGTTATGTGCCGGACAATGAACTGACGGATTTAATGGCGGCGTGCATGGGTGTGGTTTTCCCTTCACTCTACGAAGGCTTTGGTATCCCGATGGTCGAGGCAATGGCCCTCGGCGTACCGTTAGCGTGCTCCAATGCGACTTCACTTCCTGAAGTTGTAGGAGATGCAGCCATATTGTTTGACCCTCGCTCGCCGACGGAGTTAGCAGATGCAATGGTTCTTCTGGCGAATTCAAAAGCCACGCGTGATAGGCTTATTCAAGCAGGAACGGATCGAGCCAAAAATTTCTCAAACGCGGAAATTATGGCTGAGGAGTATTGGGATTTATTTCAATCAGCCGTTAGTCAGAAAAAAAATGAACAAGCAGTAGTTGATGTTGATCGTTCGCTGCCTCTCGCCTATCCGGACGGATGGCTTAGTAACTTTATGAGAATACCAATCGAGTCTTCGCAGGCAGAGCAGACACTAAATATTCAGGTCAGGGCGCATAAATGGCAACCTCAATCAGAAATCGTATTTCGTGTTAAAACGAATGAAAATTCAGAAGAGGAAGTAATGGTTTTGAAACGAGGTTCGAGTAAGGTATTTTCAATTCCTATAAAACCTAACCAAAATGTCTGTGAAATTAGTATATTACCGACCTTTAGCCCTTTTCTGATCGGACAAAGCGGAGATAAGCGTGAAATTTCAGCTTTCTTGAGTGCGTGTTCTCTAGTCCGCCCTAACGGAGATTGCGTTAGTTTGTATTCCTCTAAAACAACATCATGAAAGTCAGCATAGTAACGCCTTCATATAATCAGGCGCGATTCATAGGGCGTACGCTGCAAAGTGTAGCGAGTCAAAATTCTCCTGATTTTGAAATAGAGCATGTAGTCTTCGATGGCGGTAGTACGGATGATACAGTTGAGGTCTTAAAGCATTTTGGTGGCAGCGTCAGATGGGTTTCAAAACCTGACAAGGGACAAGCGCACGCAGTTAATCAGGGTATCTGCAGTACCAACGGGGAGATTATAGGTTGGCTTAACTCAGACGATATTTACTATCCAGACACAATCGCTCGTGTAATTACTTTTTTCGCTGCGAACCCCCATGTGGATGTTGTTTATGGGGGCGGTGATCACATCAACGTTGACGATCATGCATTTGAACGGTACCCCAGTGAACCTTGGGATTTTCAGCGTTTGAAGGAGAATTGCTTTATATGCCAGCCAGCCGTATTTTTCCGGCGTAATGTGGTTGAAAAGCATGGCCTTCTTGATGAGTCCCTGAATTATTGCATGGATTACGAGTATTGGTTAAGGATAGGTCATGCTGGGGTGCAGATGGCTTACATGGATGAAGTGCTGGCAGGATCCAGGCTATATTCAGAGAATAAGACCTTGGGAGCCAGGGTAATGGTTCATCGAGAAATCAATGATATGTTAAAAAATAAATTCAGAAAGGTGCCAGATAGGTGGATTTTTAATTACGCGCACGCCTTTGTTGAAGAAAAAATGAGTCAAAAAAATGGCCGAAAAGTATTTGCTATGAAGGTTGGGTTGGTCGCGGTAATTTCGTCTCTTTATTGGAATAAGAGAGTTTCAGTTTCAATGCTTTCAGAAGTCAAAAAATGGGCATTTTGTTAAACATTTGTTTCACAAAAAATTAACAATGCTAAGTGAAAATTAATGATGCAAGACGCCCTTGGCTTCATACGACCGCTGCTGGATCAATATAGCCAGGCGGCGCCTTATCTTTATATTTTGTTACACATCGCCATGGCTGTTTTGTTATTGCCGTGCTCCATCATGACCCTGTTAGCAGGGGTTCTATGGGGTGCCGGTTGGGGCCTTGCGATATCTGTGCTTGCAGCACTTCTTTCGTCTACCGCAACCTTTCTGTTGGCACGTAGTTTTTTCCGTAAAACGGTACACGAACTTCTTTTTTCTCGGTACCCCAAAATGTCGCAATTGTTAAAGTCAGTGGAGCAGCATGACTGGAAAATAATCGCACTTTCTAATTTGAATCCATTAATCCCAGCATCGACAATGGGATATGCATTTGGACTTAGTTCAATCCCTCTGAAGAGATATATCTATTATTCAGCAATATGTATGCTACCTCTTCAGGCTATTTTTGTGTTCTTTGGTGAGTCTGCCTCTAAGTTTTTTATTCATGGCGATGGGTTGGTATATTTCATCGCTGTGATCGTGGTCATGATTGTATGTTTTGCATTTAAAAGGCAGCTTTATCTAAAGTTATGCCAGTTGTTGGGAGTTTGAGATGAGTCGTCAATTGTGCAAGGTTTCAGTGGTTTTGTCTTTTTATAATGAAGAGACAGTTATTCCGGAGCTGTTGAGTCGCATGCGGGCGGTGTTTGGTGCCCTAATTGAAAGTAAGCGAATTCGTGATTATGAGCTTGTTTTTGTAAATGACGATTCAACCGATCGCTCTCTTCAATGTCTTCAAGGGGAATTAGATAAGGGCGATGTTGTCGTGATCAATATGTCCCGTAATTTTGGCGTTTCCGAGTGTGTCATGGCGGGCTTGGGCTATTCAACCGGTGATGCCGTGATATACATGGATGCAGACTTGCAAGACCCGCCTGAGGTTATTCCAATGCTAATCGAGGCTTGGCAATCGGACGAAGAGGCGGAGGTGGTATATACGACCCGAACACGGCGAGATGGTGAGCATTGGCTAAAAATGCTGGTGACTAAATTGGGTTATCGATTTATTAATTCAATTTCCGAAATCAACCTGCAAATTGACTCGGGCGATTTCAAGTTGTTATCCAGGCGGGCGGTTGATAATATTCTGCTGCTGAAAGAGGATAAGCCCTACATGCGGGGACTCGTCAGCTGGATCGGTTTCAAGCAAGTTCAAGTTTTGTATGAGCGTTTAGAGCGGTTTGACGGTCGCGAAAATTCAAAGATGAATGTGTTCAGTCGGAAAGTGCTCTACTACTGGCTTGATAGAGCATTGATATCATTTTCTGACGCTCCGTTGAAGGTAATGTTGCTTCTAGGGTTTATTTTGTCGATTACGTCCCTTTTATATATATTAGTTGTCCTCGCTCAAAAAGCTCTCGGCTTATCGGTGCCCGGCTTTGCTGCAATAATGTCAGCTGTATTGTTCATGGGTGGCATTCAAATGATTATGCTGGGCTTTGTTGGACTGTATGTTGGAGCAATATTTCGGGAGAGCAAGCGGCGTCCTAACTACATCGTTAAGAGCGTGCTCCGCTGCGGGGCTTCGTCATCATGATTTATTTATCCTCTATAGCCATATTGCTTAGTCTCTCTTTGGTTTTAACGACTTGTGGGCGACGGATTGTTGATCTATTGCCAAGTCAAGTGAGGGGTCGAGTTGGCTTTTATGTGGCGCCGCTGCTTGGGTTGGCATGTGTTGTTCTAATTGCCACGGTCTATGGATGGGTTTCACCCTTCAAAACTGTATGGTCGCTATCGATGGTTTCAGTTATCTTGGCGATAGGCCTTTACCTTGAAAGAAACCGAGAAGAGTTATTACGGGATTGGTTATTCGTGTTTTGTTTTGTAGTTGTGGTATCTATCCCTATTCTTGCGCCGGCAATTCGGTTCAATTCGTTCAACCCTTTTAACGACAGCTTTACTTATCTAGTACACGCGCAGTGGTTGCAAGAACACGCGTTTTCTGAGGCTGCCCGCGCTTCTGGCTTTTTTCCCGCAGAGACACAGGTTGTTTTGTATCAAGGGGCGGGGCACCGTATGGGTGCGTCTTTCTTTTTCGGATTCGTCCAGTCTCTTTTTCATTTGGAATGGTCTTACTACGCCTATGGGCCCACAGTCGGGGTGGTTTTCGCCTTGGGTTGTCTGGCAATAGGTGGTGTCATACAGCAGGTGGTCCCCGTCTCAAGAGTCGTTTGTCTGGCCCTCTGCACCTTGCCGGCATTTTCGATGAACGGATTCGTATTCGGCGCTCAATACGGATTCTTCCCACAAAGTTTTGGCTTGGCCTTCAGCGCAGGTCTAGCCTGCCTGGTTCCAGGGCTTGTCACTTATGTTCTGAGTTCCAGGCCGTCATGGGCCGCCCAGTTCCGGCATCTCGTGCCCCTCTCGCTTTGTTGCGCCGCTCTCCTGATCACTTATAACGATATGTTCCCTTTGGTTGGCGCGGGAATAGGACTGTTTCTTTTGCTGGTTTGTTCTTTTTATTGGGGACAAAAAAACCTCATTTTAGGTTCTGCGTTAATTTTCACCGTTCAGGTGCTTGCTGTGGTGAATATTGAAGGCATTCGGATTATCAGGAATTTCCTCAACACACTTTTGAGCGCTGCATCGGGGTCTGTGCATTTTGGTTGGCCTGTGCTCTGGTCGCCGATCCAGTTTGTAGCGCATTCCTTCGGGATGAAATCGCCTTTTGATGCCAACGTGTTTTGGGTGGACAGTCTGGTCAGTATGTGGTTGTTTCCGGTTGTCCTGATCGGTGTCATCTTTATTTTATTAAGAGTTTTACGCACGACGCCTAAAAACCTCACTGTGTTACTACTGATTTGCATCAACTTAATTTTTTGGCTGGCTTTTTTGAAGTTTAGATATGCGACTGTCGGTCTAGACGGTCAGGTTGGAAATACATTCCTGCAGTTCAAATTAGCCAAATGGTTGGCCCCGTTTAACTTGGCATTGCTGGGGATTTCAAGTGCCTGGGTGTTGGTAAATGCGGAAGGATACAGGCGCATTTGCAAGTACCTGTTTTTGAGCGCGTTCGTGGTAGGTATGGGTATCCATTATTTTATCGTTGCGCAGATGTTTACCCTGCAATTTCAAGATGAAACTATGCAAAGGCAGTCGCCATTCAATGTGTTTCTTGATTTACGCTCCAGGGTTGCCAGTATTCCAAAGGACGAGGTGATTTATCTCGGGATCCCTACGGAGCACCATAAGGTATCCCAGATGGTGGCTTATGTGCTGTTTGACCGCAAGCTGGCTGGAAAGTACGAAGATGGCTATCTTCGCGGCTCCCTACCTGAAAACGAAAGAGATATGCCCATAGAAGCCGCTGATTGGATGATTCAGTTTAAACCCACGCGCGCGGCAGGTGAAGACGCGCTTGACCGTATTGGCCCTTTTCTAATGCGCCGTGCCCCTTTTTCGTTTTATAACCTTGAATCTGTGACAGGATCGCACGGTACTGAAGTTGGTGACGGCAAAACTTGGAACTGGGTAAAAGAGGCCATAGAGTACCGCTTCAAGCATGTAGGCAAGACTCCCAAGACAAAAGTTAAATTCCAATATCTTCTTTCCGGCGATCCGCGCACACTATTGGTTGAGCTGAGTACATATTCAGGTAAAAAGATTGCTGAGTTTAAAATCCCAATGAAAGGTGGGTGGGGTGACTATGAGAGCCCGGCCATCGAGACAAATTCTGAGGATGTCGTTGTTCGCATAAGTGCCGACGGTGTGCCGAGTCGCTTATCTGCTGGTGACCCGCGAGAAACAAAATTTCTGATTCAGAACATTTCTTTCGGCTATACGCCGATTGACTCGCTCAACGATGACGCCAAGCTACCCGGCACTGTGGAAAGTTACAAGGAGCGCTCCGAACATCGCTTGCGTATTTTGAAAGAGGCACTTGGCGGATAGCCGTTTGTCGGTATGAGAGCCGCATCGGCCATCATAATTCGGCGATTGCTTGTACTGGGCATCATGTTGATGATGCTCTTTCCAACGCTGGGCCTCAACGTAGGCCCGTTCGTCATTCAGGAGCGCATACAAGCGCTTGCCCGGCCCGCGCAAATTTGGAGCGGGCTGGTAAGCCATGAATGGCAGTCCTACCTTGAGCAACGTTTTCTGTTCCACATTGGCAGCTCGCGCGCTTTTATGCTGCTACTTCACAACGAGATCAAGCATCGACTGTTTCCCACGCGCCCCAATGATCATTACATCTGGACGCCAGAATTCGGCTATTACGCAGTTGACTCCATACGCCGTTTAAACGACGATGTTCTACGCAAAGAGATAATCAATCAGCACTATCAAGTAGCGGCTGGTCGTGTAAGAATTTTGCAAGAGATACTTCGACACCATGGCGTAACCCTGCTGGTCGTCACGCCGCCTCCAAAGGCAAGGGTTTACCCAGAATATGTTTCGTCTTATCTGGTATCGCCCGCCGCAACCATTCTCGATCAGGCGATTTCTTACGGGAATGTGCTTGCGCAAAAAGGAGTCAACGTTGTTGACGTGCAGCGGATATTTTCTGAGAAAAAAGCTTCGTCCCCGTGGCCTTTCTTCACCACCACAAGTTTCCACTGGAGCTTCTGGGCTGCCTGCGGAGTGACCGATGAAATGATGCGTAAGGCACATATATTGTCTCAGCTTTCATTTTTTAGAATTGACTGCTCCGATGTTGACTACGGAAAATCAAAGTGGTCGGACACAGATATTGCGTCCATACTCAATGTTCTTTCAACGGAGGACCTGATTGGCGCGGCGCCTTTCCCTAAAATATCTCCGCAGGTGAGCAGCCTGGAGGAGAGCCGCAAGATTCTTGTGATTGGGGACTCCTTCTCTGATCAGATTGTCTATGCCTTAACTCAGGCGCTGCCTGATACGGGCTGGTCGCCTGGATGGCTCACGCGGTATGACGGTTTCGTTTCTCGCCAAACGTTTGGCATGGGTGGAAGGGTTACCTCGCAGACGCCGCTTCTGCAGGCTGCCGCGTTGCCTGAAGTCCTTTCCAAAGAGCTACTGCTGATGGTTGTGTCTGACGGCAGTGTTTATCGGGATCCGGATAACCTTAATCAAATGGAGTTTGGCGCAACGCGGGTTTTGCTTGACGGGTTGTTAAGCCCAGCTGATTCAGGCGTGATAGAGCCAAAGAGGGTCCTGGTGGACGGTTGGCGCGCGGTAGGCAGTACGCAATGGCGTACCAGTGGCCATTCGGCGAGCTTTGCGGTGCGTCCTCCCGTTGGCGGTAAGCGACTGGAGCTAATGCTGGATGTGGAAAATCTTGCGCCGGATACCGGGAAGCCGCGCTCTCTGGACATTCTTGTCGACGGCATATTGGCGGGCCAGGCACCGTTGGCCCGCGGTCGGCGCAGTGTGTTGGCCATAAAGCTATCCGATAGGGTGCAATGGAAGGACCCACTCGTCGCGGAAATCACGCTACGAGATGCCCATGGCCACCCCCTTAACTTGCTTCTGCATGGAGTGCGCGTCGCTAGTGCCGAGCAGGCGACGACCGCGAATAGCTTAAGCAAGAAAGAAGATGCTGTCCTTCCCATTGTTCCCAATCCTGCAGGAATCCGAACCATCAATCTAATTAGCAACGAGGAGCCGGAGGATATCCTGGTAGATGGATTGAGCGGGTT
>Ga0214921_10010330_pt1 | contig 11566 bp, 9 predicted proteins | sample LL1505_MetaG_FD_177992 | JGI IMG/M metagenome (GOLD analysis project Ga0214921, IMG submission 177992) | Freshwater microbial communities from Lake Lanier, Atlanta, Georgia, United States - LL-1505 | ecosystem: Environmental > Aquatic > Freshwater > Lake | place: USA: Georgia | collected 2015-05-28
GAGCAGATAGCTTTATTTTTTCGCTTGCGGGAATCTTCGGCAGTCCTGGCATCGTCATAAGGTCTCCACAGATAGCCACTACAAAACCAGCACCTCTTGCTAACCTTAATTCTCTTATTATAAGCGTATGATTTTCAGGCGCACCATACGCCTTGGGATCGCTTGAAAATGAATAAGGCGTTTTAGCAATGCAAACTGGAAAATTTGCATAATTTTTTTCAAGTAATTCAAGTTTTTTAAGGGCTCTATCCGAAAACTGTATTTCTTTTGCACGATATATTTTTAAAGCAATAGCCGTAATTTTTTCTTTTAAACTCAAACTATCTTCATATAAAAATTTAAATGTTTTAGGTTTGCTTAATCGATTTAAAACAGATTGAGCTAAATTTTGAGCGCCTTTGGCACCATCTGCCCAATGCGAACATAAAACAGATTGAAATCCCATGTTGTCTATTGAGTTTTGAAGCCATGTTATTTCTTTCTCTGTATCAGAATTAAATTGATTGATTGCAACAATCACTTCTAAGCCAAAGTGATTAGAGCAGTTTTCAATATGGCGTTTTAGGTTATTAAATCCGACTTCAAGTGCTTTTAAATTCTCTTGATTTAATTCAGTAACGCTTACGCTGCCATGAAATTTAAGTGCACGAATGGTGGCAACTAAAACAATAATGTCAGGCTTAATGCCAGATTGTCTGCATTTGATATCAATGAATTTTTCAGCGCCTAAATCTGCACCAAAGCCAGCCTCTGTAACCACATAATCAGCTAACTTTAATGCTGTTTTTGTCGCAACCACTGAATTGCATCCGTGAGCAATATTGGCAAATGGCCCTCCGTGAATAAAAGCTGGTGTTCCATTCAACGTTTGAACAACATTAGGCTGAAATGCATCTTTCAATAATGCTGTCATAGCACCTTCTGCTTTTAAATCTTTAGCGTAAATAGATGTTGTATCTTTTCTTTTTGCAACTTCGATCTCACCTAATCGATATTGAAGATCATCTAATGATTCTGCTAGGCAAAAAATTGCCATGACTTCACTTGCAACTGTTATATCAAAACCTGTATTTCGATGATGATGGTCAAGCTTTAATTCAATATTTCGTAAGGCACGATCATTCATATCAAGACATCGTCTAAATGAAATTTGATCAATATCGATATTTAATTCATTTCCGTGATGAATATGATTATCAATTAATGCAGCTAAAAGATTATTAGCAGATGTAATGGCATGAAAATCACCTGTGAAATGTAAATTAATTTTATCCATAGGTGCCACTTGAGCATAACCGCCACCTGTTGCACCACCCTTCATGCCAAAAACAGGCCCTAAAGAAGGTTCGCGAATACAAACTATTGATTTTTTTCCTATTGAGAAAAGTGCGTCAGCCAAGCCAATTGTGGTGGTAGTTTTGCCTTCACCTGCAGGAGTAGGACTCATCGCTGTGACTAAAATTAATTTAGATGCTTTATTTTCTTTTAGTTGATTTGTAAAAGAAGCTTTTAATTTAGCTTGATAGGCACCATAAAAATCCAGATCGTCTGCTTTAATATGAAGTGATTTGACAATCTCATCGATAGATTTTAATTGTGCAGCTTGATTAATGTCTAAATCAGATTTCATGTAATTTTTAAGAGTTAAATATTTTCTTGTTCTAACATCATTTTCTTAATGGTTTGTTTTGTAAATTGAGGTGTAAACATTTCAATAAAGTCATACATAAAACCTCTTAAGAAAACGTCTCGCCTAATACCAAGATAAGTTGTGCTTGTGGGGAACAAATGACTCACATCAACACTTACGAGCCCATGGTCTCTTTTCGAATCGTAAGCCATCTGAGCAATAAGTCCTATACCTAAACCTAAATTTACATATGTTTTAATCACATCAGCATCAATGGCAGTTAAAACAATATTAGGTGTCAGTCCTGCATCATGAAAAACTTTCGAAACAATAGTACTTCCAGTAAATGCATAGTCATAAGTGATAATGGGATAAGTGGCAAGTTTTGAAAGAGAAATTGATTTTTCTTTAGCTAAAGGATGCTTTGCTGGCATCACCAAACAACGATTCCATGTATAACAAGGTATACAAAATAACTTTTCATTTTGACTGATTGATTCGGTAGCTATACCTATATCAGCTTCACCTTTAACAACTTGATCGGTGACCTGCGTTGGATTTCCTTGATGAATATTAAGTTTTACTTCTGGATATTTGGTCATAAATGTTTGAACGACGCTTGGTAATTTATAGCGTGCTTGTGTGTGGGTTGTTGCAATCGTCAATTCACCAGCATTCGAATGACTAAATTCATCGCTGACTTGTTTGATGCTTTTAATTTCGCGTATCACTTCACTAATGCGTTTATATACATGCTGCCCTGGCTCAGTAAGCCCTATAAGACGTTTTCCATGCCTTAAGAAAATGTGGAGACCTACTTCTTCTTCTAGTAATTGGATTTGTTTACTGACGCCCGGCTGTGAGGTATGCAGCACTTCTGCGGCTTTAGAGATGTTAAAGCCATTTTTAACGACCTCATGGATACAACGTAATTGCTGGAGTTTCATGTCTTATTCCAATATAACCAGAAGGTATAATGATAGAATATTATATTATTAATTTATAATATCAAAATTTGCTATATTGACGTCCACTTTAGCATTAAAAATTTAAATTTTTATAGGGTTGCATGGATATTGGTTTTATATTTTCGGGGTTTTTAGTAGGTCTACTTGTGGGCTTAACAGGTGTAGGCGGTGGATCACTCATGACCCCTATTCTCGTCTTATTTTTTCATATCAAACCAGCACTTGCTGTAGGTACCGACCTTCTTTATGCGTCAGTCACTAAATCTGTGGGTATATTTGCTCACGGGAAATTAGGTAATATCGATTGGAAAATTGTAAAAAGGCTCATGCTTGGCAGTATTCCTGCTTCTATTTTTACAACCTATTATTTAAGACAAATTGATGTGTCATCCACAGGCGCAGTCGATATCATCAAGTTCTATCTCGGTATTGCATTATTGCTTACTTCGATTGCTGTGATCTTTAGGCCATTTTTAATTAAAAAATCCAAAATTGAGCTCTTTAAATCAGATACATCAATTGCAATTGTCACAATCTCTCTTGGTCTTATTTTAGGTGGATTAGTGACATTGACTTCGGTGGGTGCCGGAGCGCTTGGTGTTACCGCTTTGCTACTTATCTATCCTAGGATAGGTATCACAAAAATTGTTGGAACCGATATTGCCCATGCGGTACCATTAACACTCGTTGCAGGACTTGGTCATGCAAGCTTAGGTACTGTTGATTATTCTCTCTTAAGTGTGCTTTTAATTGGCTCCATTCCAGGTATCTATATTGGCAGTCATTTAAGCTCTAAAGTCAGCGAACAATCCGTTCGTTATGTTTTGGCTTTAATCTTAATTTATGTTGGCCAAAAACTTATTTTTCATTAAGCGTTAATAAAAGAATTTATGTATCAGTACGATAATATCGATCAAACTATTGTCAATGAACGTGTTGCTCAATTTCGTGATCAAACGTTACGTTATTTAAGTGGCAAACTCACCGACGATGAATTTAGGCCACTTCGCTTACAAAATGGTCTTTATATTCAACGTCATGCACCTATGCTTCGCATTGCGGTTCCTTATGGGCTTTTATCTTCAAAACAATTAAGGAAATTAGCTGATATTGCCGATCGATTTGATCGTGGATACGGTCACTTTAGTACGAGACAAAATCTACAACTTAATTGGCCTAAGTTAGAAGAAACACCCGATATTTTAGAAGAACTCTCGAAAGTTGAAATGCACGCTATTCAAACTTCTGGAAATTGTATTCGTAATATTACGACCGACCAATTTGCAGGTGTGGCTCCTGACGAAATTATTGATCCAAGAGCCATTGCTGAAATCCTAAGACAATGGAGTACTTTTCATCCTGAATTTTCACTGCTACCTCGTAAATTTAAAATTGCAGTCTCGGGTAGCAAACAAGATCGTGCGATAGTTCAAGCGCATGATATTGGTCTTGAGTTTTATTACGACAAAGAACAAAAGATGGCCATTCGCGTTTGGGTGGGTGGTGGATTAGGAAGAACACCCATTCTTGGATCTATTATTCGCGAACATCTCGAATGGCAGCATGTGCTCACTTATTGCGAAGCTATCATTCGCGTTTACAACCTTCATGGTCGCCGCGACAACATCTATAAAGCGCGTATTAAAATTTTAGTGAAAGCTTTAGGTATTGAAGAATTTAAAAAACAAGTCGAGGCAGAGTGGGGTCATTTAAAAAATTCACCTAATACGATTGACGAAAATGAATTAAAACGTGTTTCTAAATTTTTTACTAGCATGCCTTATGAAAAATTAAACGATCAAGATGATGCCTTCGATCAAGCTATTCAAAACAATAGAGGTTTTGCATCATGGGTGAAGCGATCTGTTCATCCCCATAAACAAAAAGGTTATCGATCAGTTACCTTGTCCCTCAAACCGCACGGCTTAGCTCCTGGTGATGCGACCTCAGACCAAATGAGAATTGTGGCTGAACTTGCAGATCAATATAGCTTTGGTGAGCTTCGTGTATCGCACGAACAAAATCTCATCTTAGCGGATGTGAAATTAAAAGATATCTTTAACCTATGGGAAAAAGCAAAAGTTCATCAACTAGCTACGCCTAATATAGGTCTTTTAACAGATATCATCTGTTGCCCTGGTGGCGACTTCTGTTCGCTTGCTAATGCGAAAAGTATTCCAATTGCAACTTCTATTCAAGAAGCTTTTGATGATCTTGATTATCTCCATGATATTGGAGAATTGGAACTTAATATTTCAGGTTGTATGAATGCATGTGGTCATCATCATATTGGTCATATTGGTGTATTAGGTGTCGATAAAGATGGATCCGAATGGTATCAAGTAACGATTGGTGGCAAACAAGGTAATGATGCAAGTCTTGGAACTGTGATTGGCCCTTCTTTTGCAGCAGAAGAAATGCCAGGGGTTGTAAAGAAACTCATTGATGTTTATATTAAAGAACGCAATCCCGAAGAAAGATTTATAGATACAGTAAGACGCTTAGGTGTGAATCCATTTAAGGAGCATGTTTATGCTTAATTCACAACTCATACTCAATCAAACTATTATTCATGATGAATGGACTTTTGTAGCACTTCCGAGTGGTAACGAAGAGATAAAAAAACAAGCGGGCAAAGTAGTACTGTTTAAATTAACAGGCGAGTCACTCCCTTCAGAGCTACAAATTAATGAAACAGTCATTCCACAAACTGGAAAAATTATTTTGCCATTGAGTGTTTATTTAAAAAATCGTGATGTATTGCAGGATAGGGTTAAGAATAATGAAATTGCATTATGGATAGCAACACATGAAACTTTAGATCCCTTAATATCTTCTGAAAAAGATATCAATGTATTTCCACTTATCGCAGTATTTGTGGAGCGTTTTCAAGATGGCCGAATATTTACATTAGGTAATTTACTTCGTACGCGACATCAATTTAAAAATACCTTAAGAGCCTTTGGTGATGTATTACAAGATCAGTTGTTTTACTTAAAACGCTCTGGATTTGATAGCTACCTTATTAAAGCAGGCAAGGATTCAAATGAAGCATTAAAAGCGCTTCAATCTTTCAGCGATCCCTACCAAGGGGCTGTTGATATAAAAGAACCTGTCTGGAAAAGGAAGGTGCGTTCATGAGTATCCAACCTATAAAGCCCCAGAAAAAATATATCGATAAAATCGATATCAATGATGCACTTATTAAAACGATTAAAGAAAAATCAGAAAAAGTCATTTCACTTATTCAAAAGAATATTGAAAAACATAACTCTGTCACCTTTGCAAATAGTTTGGGGGCGGAAGACATGGTGCTTGTTGATCTCATCCAAAAAAATAAACTTAATGTTGAGATATTTTCTATTGATACAGGAAGACTGCCATCTGAAACGTATAATTTAATTCAAATAGTAGAAGACAAGTATCAATTCAAAATTAAACTTTATTTCCCTAACCAAGAAAAAGTTGAAAGTTATGTCAACACAAACGGTATCAACGCTTTTTATAACTCGCTTGATTTAAGAAAATCTTGCTGCGCCATTCGAAAAGTTGAACCCTTAAGTCGCGCTTTAAAAGATAAAAAAGCTTGGATCACAGGTATGAGACAAGAGCAATCTCAAACAAGACAAACGCTTCAAGAAGAAGAATTTGATGAGGCGCATCAATCCCAAAAACTGAATCCATTAAGCGCTTGGAGTGAGCTAGAGGTTTGGACTTATATTAAATACTATGAAGTGCCTTATAACGCACTTCATGATCATTTTTATCCAAGCATCGGTTGCGCGCCATGCACAAGGGCTGTCTCTGAAGGAGAAGATGTAAGAGCTGGACGCTGGTGGTGGGAAGATCCTCAAAATAAAGAATGCGGACTACACGTTAAATAATATGACAACACTTTCAAATTTAACACATCTCGATTGGCTTGAATCCGAAGCTATTCATATCTTACGAGAAGTCGCTGGTCAGTGCAGCAATCCAGTTTTACTTTTCTCAGGCGGCAAAGATTCCCTTTGTTTATTAAGATTAGCCGAAAAAGCATTTAGGCCTGGACGCTTTCCTTTCCCACTTCTCCATATTGATACGGGGCACAACTATGATGAAGTCATTCAATTTAGAAACCTTCGCGCGAAAGAACTTAACGAAAGACTTATCGTAAGATCTGTTGAAGATTCGATGAAGCGTGGCACAGTGGTTTTAAAAACACCGGATGAACCGCGTAATAAACATCAATCAGTAACCCTTCTAGAAGCTATTGCTGAATTTGAATTTGATTGTTGTATTGGTGGTGCGAGACGTGATGAAGAAAAAGCACGCGCTAAAGAACGTATCATGAGCTTTAGAGATGAATTTGGTCAATGGGATCCTAAAAACCAAAGACCTGAATTGTGGAATTTATATAACGCTAAAGTCCATAAAGGTGAAAATATTCGTGCCTTCCCTATTTCTAATTGGACTGAAATGGATGTCTGGCAATATATAGAGCGTGAACAATTAGGTTTACCAAGCATCTATTTTGCACACAAGCGGGAAATTGTCAGACGTGGAGGTAGCATTGTGCCTATTACTCCTCTCACGCCTAAAAAAGATAATGAAGTCATCGAGGAAATCATGGTGCGTTATAGAACGGTGGGTGATATTACTTGTACAGCTCCCGTTGAAAGTATAGCTGATAGTGTTGAAAAAATTATTATTGAAACTGCAAGCACTACTATCACGGAACGTGGTGCAACAAGATTGGACGATCAAACATCAGATGCCTCCATGGAACAACGTAAAAAAGAAGGTTATTTCTAAAATGTCACAAGAAAATATCCAAGATAGCTTATTACGTTTTATGACATGTGGCAGTGTTGATGATGGAAAGAGTACGCTCATTGGCCGTCTTCTATTTGATACTAAAACAATTCTTACAGATACACTCACTCAAATTGAAAAGACATCTAAAAAAAGAGGCATGACAGCTGTAGATCTATCTTTAATTACTGATGGTCTTCAAGCTGAACGTGAACAGGGCATTACGATTGATGTTGCCTATAGATACTTTAGTACAGGCACCCGTAAATATATTATTGCAGATGCTCCAGGACACGAACAGTATACTCGCAATATGGTAACTGCGGCTTCAACAGCTCATTTGGCTATTATATTAATTGATGCTAGAAAAGGTTTACTCACACAAACAAGACGCCATTCCTTTTTAGCGAAACTTGTTGGTATCCCTCATATCGTTGTCGCAATTAATAAAATGGACTTAATCGATTACGATGAAAGTAAGTACAAAGCTATTTGCGAAAGTTATAAAGCGTTTGCGAAAGAAATTAAACTATCTGAAAATCGTACCATTGAATTTGTACCAATGTCAGCCTTAAATGGAGACATGATTGTAGATAGAGGTGAATCTATTGATTGGTATAAAGGCCCTACGCTACTTGATATCTTAGAAAAAACAACTGCAGATTATGCAGGCAAAGATAAGAACTTTAGATTCCCAGTTCAGTTTGTTTGCCGTCCTCATGCTTCCGATAATCATGACCTCCACGACTTTAGAGGATTTATGGGTCGAGTTGAATCAGGTTCTATTTCTGTAGGCGAAGAAATTACAGTACTACCTTCTCAATACAAATCAAAAGTTAAATCAATTCAATTAGGTGACTCACAACTTCAAAAAGCTATCTCTGAACAATCTATCATTATTCTTCTAGAAGATGAGATTGATATTTCACGTGGCGATATGATCATAAAATCAAATGATGCTATAGAGCCTACAAAAAATATTAATGCTATGGTGTGTTGGTTGTCAGAAACACCTATGGCATCATCACGAACTTATTTAATTCGTCATACCTCTCGAGAATCAAAAGCTAAATTGGATAAAATAGACTTCAAGGTGAATATTGAAACACTTGCGCATGAGTCGATTGGCAATTTAAGTATGAATGATATAGCTCAAGTCACATTTAAGTTAGCACAACCAATTATGGCGGATTCCTACCAAAACAATAGATCTACAGGTGCATTTATCATTATTGATGAGTCGACTTACCATACGGTAGGTGCTGGCATGATTTCTTAATGATTGGATCAAGAAAAAAAATAGATTAAAATAACTATATTGAAGAAATAAAAGGATTGATATGACTTACGTAGTAACCGAAAACTGTATTAAATGTAAATATACCGACTGTGTAGACGTTTGCCCTGTCGATTGTTTTGTTGAAGGTCCTAATTTCTTAGCAATCAATCCTGATGAATGTATTGACTGCACTTTATGTGTAGCAGAGTGTCCTGCGGAAGCAATTTTTGCAGAGGATGATGTTCCTGCAGATCAACAAGACTTTATTCAAATCAATGCCGAGATGTCTAAAATCTGGCCAGTGATCTCCTCTAGAAAAGGCCCGCTTCCAGAAGCTGACTCTTTCAATGGCAAACCTAACAAAAGAGATTTACTAGAAAAATAATATTATTTACTTGAAGGTGTAGCTAGAAGATACACCGATAGTATAATTTCGCGGTGCTCCAGGTTCAAATGTAGCAGAATTGTTTACCCTTACGTTACCTACATATTTTTCGTCAAATATATTATCAGCTCTTACAAACTCGCTAAAGCTCCAATTGTTATATGATTGCTTGAGACTTGCTCTAAGATTGACGATTGAATATGCTTCAGCCTTGCGATCGGCTGCATTTGAATCATATCCATTAACATCACTATAATATATATTCTCAATAGCAGACGAGAAGTTAAAAGCCGGATATTTCCAAGCAAGTTCTGTATAAGCGGTATTTTTATAGACGCCTGCCAACCTATTTCCAGCTGCCACAAAACCACCTACAGTATTTGTAAATGAATTCTTAAATTCAGAATCAATGTAAGTATAAGTCTGATAAAAATTAAAGTTATAAGGCAGTCGACTATCTAGTGAAAATTCAATACCTTTTCTTTCAGTATTGGCAATCGAATCATATAGATTTTGTGACGTGCCAGATTTGTTGTCAGTAACTACAATTTCATTTTTTGAATCAACTTTAAATAGTGCGACATTAATTCTTGTATTTGATGTGACAAAAGCTTTTAGTCCAATCTCATAATTTTTAGACTTTGTCGGAACCATAGATAAATTTGGTCCAGCACCAGTTTGCGCATTAGAGTAAGTAGTTTCAGCAAACGTTGGTGTTTCAAAACCTCTGCCATAATTCGCATACACATTTAATGTTGGCGTAACTTTGAAGGTAACTCCCCCAACAGGGCTTGTATTAGTATAAGTAACTTGACCTGTGCTATCACAAGTTGCCGAAGGACAATCATTAAAAAATAAATCATTATTTTGAATGTTCACACGACTTCGTCTCAAACCCCCAATTAATAAAAGCCTATCAGTAGGTTCATACGAAGCTTGAATATATTGATCTAAATTAAATGCGTTTTGACTTTCTCTTCTATTAGTGGTTGCTGTACCTAGCGGGGAGTATGATCCTGTTCCTGAGTATGTGTATCTCGATCTAATATCTTCCATAGAATCATAAGCAAGGCCAGCTGTAAAATTCAAAGGTCTATTCAAAAATAAATCTTTTCTCGTCCATCTAAAATCAAAACCTTCAGTATCTCTAATTATTTCTGCAGCGGCGCTGGTAGTAAGATATTGTAAATTAGACCTAGAGCCAGTATATGCCATAAATCGCAGGCTATCCTTCTCAGATAGATTATGGTCTATGCTAATTCCGCCGTAACTATTAATTCTATATAACCTTGAATTTTTGCTAACAGCATTAGCACCTGCTTGTCTCGAATTTGATGCAAACTCACTCGGTGTTAAAGCATTTGGATCATTAGTATATGGCTGATCCATATAATTTCCAACGAATGTGAGTTTAGTATCTGGGCTAAATTGGTAAGAAATTTTACCGTTAAAATTATCTCTTCTATGTTGACTAAAATCTCTATAGCCATCGGTCACATATTGGTAGGTATTTAAAATATAATTGACAGGCCCTGCTTGACCTTCGAGCGTAATAGTTTGTTTGTTAGTATTCCATGTGCCACTCGATGCACCAACTGTGATTGTTGGATCTTTGGCCCCGTCGCGCGTAAATGCCTGCACTACACCGCCAGAAGAATTTCCATAAAGCGCTGAAAATGGGCCACGCAAGAACTCAATTTGTCCTAATGTATCTAGATTGATAGAGCCTGCTTGTCCTTGCCCATCAGCACTATTAAGTGGAATGCCATCAGCATAAATTCGAATACCTTTTACGCCAAACTGCGAGCGGGCACCAAAACCACGTGTTGAGATTGATAACTCTTGCGCTGCTGTAGATCTATAATTGATTACCACACCTGGAATTCTTGGTGCAATTTCAGATAAATTAGCACCTATTCTTGCATCTCGAATTTCACTTCCTGTAACTGCATCAATGGATAATGGCAAATCAAAACTATTAGTTTCATAGCGTGTTGCTGTTACAACTGTAGGTGAAAGCTGTTTAATATCATCAGCAAATGCAAAAGATGAAGCAAATAAAGAAAGTATGAGTGCACGAATTTTCATAGTGAGTTCTAGAGCAGTTTATTAATTAAAGGCGAAATGTTACAGGAAAAAGACTATTAAAAGTCTAAGTAAAATCATTAACTTAATGATTTTGTTTGTGAAATTACCAAGACACTCAGAATCAAATATCCCATCATGCCCAGCGACAATCCAAAAGGTGAAAACCACAGGAAAGGTACTATTAAACCCGCTGATACTGTCGAAAGTAGCATTTGAACAAAAGCCTGTCCTGATGACGCAGTACCTCGTATTTTTTCAAAACGATCAAGTGCTGCAATTGATAAAACAGGCATAACCAAAGACATGCCGATATTATAAAGAGCCACAAATCCAATATTAATAAACAGATTTGTCTCGAAAAAAGCACAAAAAAGAACGTTAAGAGTTGTTACTAAACCCATCCATACGTAGGCAATTTGAAT
>Ga0214921_10010331_pt1 | contig 11565 bp, 8 predicted proteins | sample LL1505_MetaG_FD_177992 | JGI IMG/M metagenome (GOLD analysis project Ga0214921, IMG submission 177992) | Freshwater microbial communities from Lake Lanier, Atlanta, Georgia, United States - LL-1505 | ecosystem: Environmental > Aquatic > Freshwater > Lake | place: USA: Georgia | collected 2015-05-28
CCACGAGCGCATCCTGAAGTTTCGCGGTCGGCGCGGCGTTCGCGCGCGCGTCGAGATATTCGAGGCACAGACGCGTGGTCGGATGCGTGCCGGTGCCGAAGGCGAGGCCGGGGTCGAGATGCACGATGGTCGCGCCCGGACGGTCGAGCGTGTGGTGCGACGGGCAGATCCAAAGATTTCGGCCGAATTGCAGCGGCACGAAATCGCGCAACCATTCGCGCTCCCAGGTGCGCTCTTCGACGGCGGTCACTTCGAGCCGGCTCGCCTCGCATTCGATCGCCGCGGCGAGTGCGAAGAGAAACGCGGCATCGACGATTTCGGCGGGAAACAGCGCCTGCAGCCGCGTGGCCGGCCAGAGACGGAATTCGCCCGGTGCAGGCTCGAGGATCGCGTCATCGCGTCGGTCGGTATAGCTGAGTGCGAGCGCGCCGGCTGCAAAGCAGGCCTCTTCGGCCGCCTCGGCATCGAGTCCGTCGAGGGCGAGCGTGATCGCGATCTGGCGCACGAGCTGTCGCGCCCTTACTTCAGGCCGAGGCGTCGTTCGAGGTAGTGGATGTCGAGTCCGCCGCGCTGGAAGGCCGCATGCGCGAGAATTTCCTGGTGCAGCGCGGCGTTGGTGCGGATGCCTTCGACGACCATCTCGGCGAGCGCGTTGCGCATGCGGGCGATTGCGGTGTCGCGGTCTTCACCGTAGGAGATGAGTTTGGCGACCAGCGAGTCGTAGTGCGGCGGCACGTTGTAGCCGGCATACAGGTGGCTGTCGACGCGGATGCCGGGTCCACCCGGCGCATGCCACAAGCGCACGGGACCGGGCGACGGCATGAACGTCTTGGCATCTTCGGCATTGATGCGGCATTCGAGCGCTGCGCCGCGCAGCACGACGTCGCTTTGCTGCCACGCCAATTTCTCGCCCGCGGCGATCATGAGTTGCGCTTTGACGAGATCGATGCCGGTGATGAGTTCGGTGACCGGGTGCTCGACCTGGATGCGCGTGTTCATTTCGATGAAATAGAACTCGCCATCCTGATACAAAAATTCGAGCGTGCCGGCGCTGCGATAGCCGACGCGGCGACAGGCTGCGACGACGCGTTCGCCCATCATCTCGCGCTGCGCGGGCGTGATGCCGGGTGCGGGCGCCTCTTCGATGACCTTCTGGTGACGGCGCTGCATCGAGCAGTCGCGCTCACCCAGATGGATCACGTTGCCGTGGTGATCCGCGAGCACCTGAAATTCGATATGGCGCGGCTTCTCCAGGAATTTTTCCATGTAGACCTGGTCGTTGCCGAACGCGGCGAGCGCTTCGGAGCGCGTCACGTTGATCGAATGGATCAGCGCTGCGGGGTTGTGCACCACGCGCATGCCGCGTCCGCCGCCGCCGCCGGAGGCTTTGATGATCACCGGATAGCCGATTTCTTTGGCGATGCGCAGGTTCTCGTCGTTGTCGAGACCGAGCGGCGCGCCTGAGCCCGGCACGCAGGGCACGCCGGCTTCTTTCATGATGCGGATCGCCGAGACTTTGTCGCCCATCATGCGGATCGTTTCGGCCTTCGGGCCGATGAACACGAAGCCGCTGTTTTCGACGCGCTCGGCGAAGTCGGCGTTTTCGGAGAGAAAGCCGTAGCCGGGATGGATCGCCGCCGCATCGGTGAGTTCCGCCGCGGAGATGATCGCCGGCATGTTCAGATAACTTTTGGAGGACGGCGGCGGTCCGATGCACACCGACTCGTCGGCGAGCAGCACGTGTTTGAGGTTCGCGTCGGCGGTGGAGTGCACGGCGACGGTTTTGATGCCGAGCTCGCGGCAGGCGCGCAGTACGCGCAGGGCGATCTCGCCACGGTTGGCGATGATGACCTTGTCGAGCATGGCTCTAGCCGATCGAGAACAACGGCTGGCCGAATTCGACCGGGTCGCCGTTCTGCACGAGTACCGAGGTGATGCGCCCGGCACGTTCGGATTCGATCTGGTTCATCATCTTCATCGCTTCGATGATGCACAGCACCTGACCGACCTTCACCTCGTCGCCGATCTGCACGAAGGGCTTCGCGCCCGGGGCGGGTGCGGAGTAGAAGGTGCCCACCATGGGGGCTTGCACCACGTGGTCGCTGGATTTGACGGCCTCGGCCGGTGCCGGGGCGGCGGGCGCCGGTGCAGACTGCGGCGCCGGTGGCGCGACGTAGGCCTGCACTTGGGCGGCGACGGCGCCGGTGGGCATGCGGCTGATGCGCACGGCCTCTTCACCTTCGCGGATCTCGAGTTCGGCGATCCCCGACTCTTCGAGCAGCTCGATCAGTTTCTTGACCTTGCGTATGTCCATGCGACCCCCGAACGACAGATCGTGCAAGAAGGGCGCGAAATGTACCCCATTCGCCCCTCGATCGGGGCAGAAATCCACCCCATTCCGGGGTTATTCGGGCCGCAGGGCTGCCAGCCGGGCCAGTTCGACGCCGATTTCACTGCGGGCGGCCTCGATCGTGAGCTTGCCCGCGTTCAACATCTCGACACGATCGAGGATGAACGCCGCTTCTTCGGCGTGAAGTTCACCGATTTTGAGGGCGACGATGCGGCGCTTCGCATCCGCGAAGGCCGTGAACGGGAACACCGGATCGACCCCGAAACGGTCCGCGGCGGCCAGGCCGTCCTCTTCGCCGATCAGCAGCGGATAGTCGAGGCCGATCTTGGCGGCGTATTGGATGACGTCTTCGCGGAAATCGACCGCAATGCCGACCACTTCGACGCCGCGGGCGCCCCGTTCGGCACGCAATTGGCGCAGCAACGGGATTTCACGCCGGCAGGGGGCGCACCAGGTCGCCCAGAAGTTCACGATCAGGATCGGCTGGCGGAAGCTCGACAGCGCCTTGGGCGGCCCTTCGAGCGAGGCGAGGGTGAAGTCGGGCAGATCCTGCGGGATGACTTTGGCTTTGCCCGGCGGTGCTTCCGCGCCCGTGGTGGCGGAGGTCTGCGACTTGGCGCCGGCTGACGAGGCGGGTTGGCGGATGTACCAGAGCGCGACCAGCGCGCCGGCGACCGCACCGATCAACGTGACGAGCAAAGCGCGTTTGAGTTGCGACATCGTGTCTGCCTGTGTCAGCGAGTGGTCGCTTGCGCGACGACGTTGGAAAATTCTTTGGCGGGCATGAATCCGACCACGCGATAGCGCGCGCGTTCCGTACCGTCAGGGCCGTAGAAAGCGATCGTCGGCGGGCCGAAAATCCCGAAGCGTTGCAGCAGGGCCTGATCGTCGGCGTCATTCGCCGTCACGTCCGCCTGCAGCAGCGTGACGTTGGCGAGCGCGGCGCGCACCGCGGGATCGGTGAAGGTGTCGCGTTCCATTTCTTTGCAGCTGATGCACCAGTCGGCATAGAAATCGAGCATCGCGGGCTTGCCGGCCGCGGCCGATTCGGCGACCACGCGATCAAGCTCGGCGACGGTTTTGATCCGTCTGAACGTGACGCCATGCTCGGCGCCGCTCCATTGCGGGATCGGTCGCAGCGGGTCGTGACCGCCGAGCGCCGCACCGGCGAGCAGCGCGAGCGCCCAGAGTCCCGCGAGCACGGCGAGGCCGCGCGTCACGAATATTTTGAGGCCCGCGGGGCGCAGTTCGCGCCACAGCAACACTGCCGCGATCGCCGCCGGCACCGCCCACAGCGCGAGTGCGACCCGATCGCCGACGAGGCGCGCGAGCATCCACACCGCGACGCCCAGCATCAGCACGCCGAAGAATTTTTTGACGACGTCCATCCAGCCGCCGGCACGCGGCAGGAGCCGTCCGGCCGAAGTGCCGATGACGAGCAGCGGTACGCCCATGCCGATGGACATCGCGAACAGCGCGCTGCCGCCGCGGATCACGTCGCCGGTTTGACCGATCACCGCGAGTGCCGCGAACAGCGGCGGCGCGACGCAGGCCGACACGATGAGCGCCGACAACGCGCCCATCACCGCGACGCCGCCGTAGGTGCCGGCGCGCTGGCGATTGCTCACGTCCGACAGCTTGGTCTGCAGCGACGAGGGCAGTTGGATGGTGAAGGCGCCGAACATCGAGATCGCGAGGATCACGAACAGCGCCGCGAAAGCGATGATGATCCAGGGCTTCTGGAAGGCGGCCTGCACTTGGGCGCCGGCCGCTGCGGCGGCGATGCCGGCCAACGTATTCATGAACGCCATGCCGAGCACGTAGGTGAGCGACAAGCCGAACGCGCGGCGCGTGGTGACCTCGGCGCCTTGCCCGGCGATGATGCCAGAGAGGATCGGCACCATCGGCAGCACGCAGGGCGTGAAGGCGAGCAGCAAGCCGAGTCCGAAGAAGGTCGCTAGCACGAGCGGCAAGCTGCCGTTTTTGATCAGCGTGGCGAGGCGGTCCTGCTCCGAGACGAACCCGCCGCCTGCGCCCGTCGCGACGCTCGCGCCGCCTGCCGGCAAGTTGACGTTCATGCGACGTTTTTCGGGCGGGTAGCAGAGGCCGGCGTCCGCGCAGCCTTGCAGTCCCACGACGAGCGGCAGTACGAGATCCCCGCCCGGCGGACGCGACACCGGCAGCGTGACGGTGAACGACTCGTGGTAGACCTCCTGCTTGCCGAAGAACTCGTCTTCTTTGATCTCGCCCGCGCGCATCTGCGGCGGGCCGAAGGTGACGCCGGCTTGCGGGGTCGTGAAGTTCAGTCGCGAGCGGTAGAGGTAGTAGCCCGAGGTGACGAGGAATTCGACCCGCAGACGATCCGACCCCTCGGGGTAGGCCTCGACGCGGAAGGCCTCGGTGGGCGGCAGAAAGTCCCCGCTGACCGCTTGCGCCGTCGCTGCGCGTGGCGTTGCAAGCCACAGGGCGCACATTCCAAGCAACAAAACGAAAAGTCTCCGCACCGCGAACCTCTGCCTGATCATGGACTTAGGGCCGAAAACGCCCGGAAAGACGATCAGCATACCGGGGGCGTGCCTTGAAATGGAACATTCCGTCGCTATCATTAGCAGCCATGCGGGTAGAGTGCTAACACTCGACCCGTGCAACCTCAACTGTCCACCGTTTCAGCAAGGAGCGAAACATGAAAATTCGTCCGCTTCATGACCGCGTGATCGTGAAGCGCCTGGAGGAGGAACGTACCTCCCCGGGCGGCATCGTCATCCCCGACAGCGCAGCCGAGAAGCCCTCGCAGGGCAAGGTCGTCGCGATCGGCAAGGGCAAGATCCTCGAAGACGGCTCGGTCCGTGCACTCGACGTCAAGGTCGGCGACAAGATCCTCTTCGGCAAGTACAGCGGTACTGAAGTGAAGGTCGATGGCGATGATCTCCTCGTGATGCGCGAGGAAGACATCATGGCCATCATCGAAGGCAAGTAAGCCGCACTCCCTCAAAGAGAAGGAACATCACAATGGCTGCAAAAGAAGTACGTTTCGGTGACGACGCTCGCCAGCGCATGGTGCGCGGCGTCAACATCCTCGCCAACGCCGTCAAGGCGACGCTCGGCCCGAAGGGCCGCAACGCGGTGCTCGACAAGAGCTTCGGTGCTCCGACCGTCACCAAGGACGGCGTGTCGGTCGCCAAAGAAATCGAACTGAAGGACAAGTTCGAGAACATGGGCGCGCAGATGGTGAAGGAAGTCGCCTCGAACACCTCCGACGAGGCAGGCGACGGCACCACCACCGCGACGGTGCTCGCGCAAGCGATCATCCGCGAAGGCATGAAGGCCGTCTCTTCGGGTCGCAACCCGATGGACGTCAAGCGCGGCATCGACAAGGCCGTGATCGTCGCGACCGAAGAAATCAAGAAGCTCGCCAAACCCTGCAAGGACAACAAGGCGATCGCGCAGGTCGGCACGATCAGCGCGAACTCCGACGAGTCGATCGGCAAGACCATCGCCGAGGCGATGGACAAGGTCGGCAAGGAAGGCGTGATCACGGTGGAAGAAGGCTCGGGCCTGCAAAACGAACTCGACGTCGTCGAGGGCATGCAGTTCGACCGCGGCTACCTCTCGCCGTACTTCATCAACCAGCAGGCCAACCAGACGGCCGAACTCGAAAAGCCGTACATCCTGCTCGTCGACAAGAAGATCTCGAACATCCGCGAAATGCTGCCGGTGCTCGAAGGCGTCGCGAAGGCGGGTCGTCCGCTGCTCGTGATCGCCGAAGACGTCGAAGGCGAAGCGCTCGCGACTTTGGTCGTGAACAACATCCGCGGCATCCTCAAGGTCGTCGCCGTGAAGGCGCCGGGCTTCGGTGATCGTCGCAAGGCCATGTTGCAGGACATCGCGATCCTCACGGGCGGCACGGTGATCTCCGACGAGGTCGGCCTGCAGCTCGAGAAGGCGACGCTCAACGATCTCGGCGAAGCCAAGAAGATCGTCGTCGAGAAGGAAAACAGCACGATCATCGACGGCGCCGGCAAGGCGTCGGACATCAAGGGTCGCGTCGAATCGATCCGTCAGCAGATCGAAGAAGCCACCAGCGACTACGACAAAGAAAAGCTGCAGGAGCGCGTCGCGAAGCTCTCCGGTGGCGTTGCCGTGATCAAGGTCGGTGCGGCCACCGAAATCGAAATGAAGGAAAAGAAGGCGCGCGTCGAAGATGCGTTGCACGCCACGCGTGCGGCCGTCGAAGAAGGCGTGGTGCCGGGCGGTGGTGTGGCGCTGATCCGCGCACACAAGGCGCTCGACAAGCTCGAAGGTGCGAACGAAGACCAGTCGGTCGGCATCCGCATCCTCGCGCGTGCGATCGAAGAGCCGCTGCGTCAGATCGTCGAGAACGCCGGTGAAGATGCGGCCGTGGTCCTCAACGAGGTCAAGGCCGGCAAGGGTGCTTACGGCTACAACGCCGCCAAGGGCACCTACGGCGACATGCTCGACTTCGGCATCCTCGATCCGGCCAAGGTCACGCGTCTCGCGCTGCAGAACGCAGCGTCGGTCGCCGGCCTGCTGCTCACGACCGAAGTGATGATCGCCGAGGCTCCGAAGGACGATCACGACCATGTCCACCCGGCCCCGGGCGGCATGGGTGACATGGGCATGTAAGCCACGCGCTTACCTGACCTTCAGTCTGCAAAGACCGAAAAGCCCCGGCAGGAGACTGCCGGGGCTTTTTCTTTGCCCCCGCGTTGCGTCTGTTCCGTAGCAACGAAGTTTTGCCCAACTGGACGATAGGCTGGGTTTTGGCTATGGTCGTTGCTCGAATAATTCGAACAGTCCTTCAGTTCGGGGAGCACAACCAGATGAGACGAAACCCAATGGTCTTTCGGGCCGTGGCGGTCATTCTTGCCGCTGCAGCACCTGCGTTCATGGTTCCGACCGCGCTTGCGCAGTCGAACACCGTCGGCTCGATCTACGGCACCACCCAGGCCACCGCCGGTGACGAGGTGCTGGTGGAAAGCGCCGGTACCGGCTTCAAGCGCACGATCAAGCCCGATGCCGGCGGCCGGTTCAACCTGAACTCCGTGCCGACCGGCACGTATACCGTCTCGCTGATTCGCAAAGGCAATGTCGTCGCCAAGCAAGACGGCGTCGAAGTGCGTCTGAGCGAAGGCGTGGAAGTCGACCTCACGGGTTTGCAGACCGTGGTCGTGGTCGGCAATCGCGCGGCGCGCATCAACATCAAGTCCGCGACCGCGGCGGCCGTGTTCACGTCGAACGACCTGCAACGTCTGCCGGTCGCCAACAATCTGGGCGCGGTCATCCAGCTTGCGCCGAACACCACCAAGGGTGACAGCCGCTACGGCGGTGGCAACGCGCCGAGCTTCGGTGGTGCGAGCGCCTCCGAAAACGCGTACTACATCAACGGCTTTCCGGTGACGACGCTGCTGACCCAGGTGGGCTTCTCGCAGTTGCCCTTCAACGCCATCGGTCAGGCGCAAGTGTTGACCGGCGGCTACGGTGCCGAATTCGGTCGTTCCACCGGTGGCGTGGTCAACCTGATCACCAAGCGCGGCACCAACGAGTGGGAAGCCGGCGTCTCGGCTGAATTCGAACTCAAAGATTTGCGATCCAAAGAACGCAACATCTATTACGGCAACACCGGCGTGACCAGCGGTGGCGTCGCCTTCGACGGCAAGTTGCAGTACTACGCCGCGGGCAACACGCAAGAGCGTCACACGCTGCGCGCCTATGCGGGCGGCCCGATCATCAAGGACAACCTGTTCTTCTTCGCGGCCTTCGAGCAGACCAAGACGTCGCGTGACGCGGTGCGCAACACCAACTCGTCGCCGACCTACACGATCAGCGCCGCCACGCAGGCGACGTCGTTCCAGGAGATCGACGTCAACGTGCCGCGTTATCTCGTGAAACTCGATTGGCAGATCAACGACAACAACTCGCTCGAGTACACGCGCATCGACGACAAGACCGAAGACGATCGCAAGTACTTCGGTTTCAACTACGCCACGCTCGAGCGCACCAACGTGCAGAAGGGCGGCGTGAGTTACGTCAACTGGGGGCCGACTCCGGTCGCCTCGCAGCAAGGCGCGAAGGTGGACATCCTCAAGTACACCGGTTATCTGACCGATTCTTTGACCGTCACGGCGCTGATCGGCAAGACCTACACCGCGCACGCCCAATCACCGGACGGTTACGACCCGACGCTGCCGCAGGTGGGTTTCACCAACGGTCAGGCCCCGGGCCTGTCCTACACCGCGCCGCAGGGCACGACCGGCAACTTGCTGACGCCGGGAGCGTTCGACGAGAACAAGGGTGGTCGCTTCGACGTCGAGTGGAAGATCAACGACGCGCACAAACTGCGCGCGGGCATCGACTACAACGTGATCAATTCTTTGGCGGGCACCGCGACCGCCGGCGGCGTCGTGTGGACCTACCTGAAGGCCAGCAACCCCAACGATCCGGTTTATCCGGGCGCCAAGGGTCCGGGCTCGGTGGCGGGCAACGCGATCGCGCAGCAGGGTTACTACGTCGAGAGCAGCCGCTTCTCCGCAGCGTCCACGCCGCGCGTCAAGCAGCAAGCGGCGTACGTCGAAGATCAATGGCAGATCAACAAAGACGTGCTGATGATCGTCGGTTTGCGCAACGAAGCCTTCGACAACCAGAACGGCGACAAGGAGTCGTACATCAAGCTCAACAAGCAACTCGCGCCGCGGTTCTCGGTCATCTGGGACCGCAACGGTGATGCGACGCAGGTGTTCAAGGCATCGGCGGGTCGTTACCACGTGCCGCTGCCGACCAACGTGGCCGTGCGTGGTGCGGGTTCGTCCTACAACGCGCGTACGGCCTACGCCTACACGGGCGTCGATCCGAAGACCGGCGCGCCGACCGGCACGGTGGCCTTGGGCCCCCTCTATTCGTCCAACAACGAATACGGCCAGGCCAAAGATCCGGCCACGGTGGCTGCCTCCAACATGAAGGGCAACTACCAGGACGAGTTCAGCGTGGGCATGGAGCAGCAACTCTTCGAAGGCTGGAAAGGCAGCGCGAAGGTGACCTATCGCTCGCTCAAGACCGCGATCGACGATCATTGCGACGACCGTCCGTTCCTCGCTTGGGCGGCGCGCAACAAGATCAACACGGATAACTACGAAGGTTACAACTGCGCCTTGTTCAATCCGGGTATCGCCAACACCTTCACGCTCGACATGAACGGTGACGGCAAACTCGAAACGATCGCCTTGTCCGCCGCGGATCTCGGCATCGCGAAGGTCAAGCGCCTTTACAAGGCGCTCGATCTGGGTCTCGAGCATGCCTTCGACGGCAAGTGGTGGGCCAAGGTCAACTACACCTGGTCGCGCAACAATGGCAACGCCGAAGGGCAGCTGTTGTCGGACATCGGTCAAGGTGACGTGGCGACCACGCAGGCGTACGACTTCCCCGAGTTCTCGGTGAACGCCGACGGTCTGCTGCCGAACAACCGTACGCATCAGCTCAAGGCGTTCGGCTACTACCAGCTGACCGAGGAATTCGGCATCGGTGGCAACACCATCTTCGCCACGGGCCGTCCCAAAAATTGCATCGGCAACGCGCCGGTGGCGACGCCCAGCTCGTCGCCCTACGTGTTGGGTGGCCCGGTCACGACCTACTCGGGTTACGGTTCGGCCTACTTCTTCTGCGCGGGTCAGCCTTCGCCGCGCGGTTCACGAGGCACTTTGCCGTCCACTTTGACCTTCGACATGAACTTGAAGTACAAGCCGGCCGCGCTGCCCGGCGTCACCTTCAAGGTGGACGTGTTCAACGTCTTCAACCGTCAGGTCGCCGAGTCGATCGAAGAGCGCTACAACTCGGGCACCGGTCTGCGCAGCACCTATGGAACGGTGCTGTCGTACAGCAGCCCGCGCTACGTGAAGCTCGGTATCGCGTACGACTTGAAGCACTGATCCACGGCCGGTCGTCGACAGGCCGTCGGGCCTCGACCGCGTGAATCCAGGGTCGCCATCGCAAGATGGCGACCTTTTTTCATCCGGTGATCGCGATGCGATGCGTCGCAGGACCGTCAAAGTCGGAGGTCATCTGCATGTCTCGACCGTCGCTTCGTGGCTACGCCGGCGCTGCCGGTGCGCAGCTCCATTACCGCGCGATGGGCGAGGGCGCGCCGGTGCTGGTGATGCATGCGAGCCCTTTGTCTTCGGCCTTCATGGAAGGCCAGCTGTGCGCGCTCGCCGCGGCGGGATATCGCGCGATTGCGCTCGACACGCCGGGTTACGGACAGTCCGACCCCTTGCCCGCAGCGCCGAAATCTTTGGTGGATTACGCGCGCGCCTTCCTCACCGGCATGGACGCGCTAGCCATCGATCGCTGCGGCGTGTACGGCACCGCCACCGGTGCGCAGCTTGCGCTCGCGCTTGCCCGTCACGCGCCCGAACGCATCACGCGACTCGTGCTCGACAATTGCGCACTGTTCACCGACGCGCAGGTGGCCGATTGGGAGCCGCACTATTTTCCGGACCTCGCACCGCAGGCCGATGGCAGTCACATGCCCAAAGTCTGGGAGATCGCGCGTCGCCAGTTCATGTCGTTTCCGTGGTTTTCGGAAGCGCCGGAGCATCGACTCGATCGTCCGCCTGCGCCGCTGGCCGTGGTGCAGTCGATGGCGAATCATTTTTTGATCGCGAATCCGTCCTGGGACGCCGCCTATCGTCTCGCGTTTCACGCCGAGAACGCGCGCAGCTTCGCGGATCTCGCCGTGCCCACCACGCTCGTCGACTGGCACGGCTCGATCGTGCGTCGCGAGGTGCAGGCTTTGGTCGCCGAGGGTTTGCCCGCATGCGTGCGCGTGGTGCAGGCCGGGGCAAGTACCGAGGAGCGCTTTGCCGCCATCGTCGCGGCATTCGCGAGCTGAGGTCAGTTTCTCGACCTTGCGTTGGTCAGCGTTCGTCGGCGCCGCGTGCTAGAGTCGCGCCGCGACGATGACCCAAGATTCCTCACGTTTCGAGCGCTGGCGCTCATCCACGCTCGCGCCATTCGAGCACCGCGTGTTTGCGCTGTTCTGGTGGGCGACGCTGGTGTCGTCGTTCGGCAGTTTGATCCAATCGGTCGGTGCCTCGTGGCTCATGGCCACGATCGAGCATTCGGCCGAGAGCGTCGCGCTCGTGCAGACGGCCGGGACCTTGCCGTTCTTCTTCCTCTCGATCGTCGCCGGTGCGCTCGCCGAC
>Ga0214921_10010332_pt1 | contig 11565 bp, 5 predicted proteins | sample LL1505_MetaG_FD_177992 | JGI IMG/M metagenome (GOLD analysis project Ga0214921, IMG submission 177992) | Freshwater microbial communities from Lake Lanier, Atlanta, Georgia, United States - LL-1505 | ecosystem: Environmental > Aquatic > Freshwater > Lake | place: USA: Georgia | collected 2015-05-28
ACAATGTTGGTACTTTAGATCTAAACGGTAAGGTCTTAACTATTGCAGGCAATCAAGTAAGGTCAATCCTTTGCAATGCATCAAGGTTAATTACTGGTTCAAATGGTAGTCAATTGAATTTTCCTTCGGGAACAGGTGTTGCATTAATTGAAGGTGCGGGGACATTAACTTTAGATTCAAATATCATTGTCTCAATATACAAAGGTGTAAATTTTGGATTTAATAAAACAACTATCAAAGGAACATTGAGTATTTATCCCGGTTCGTTTTGTAGCACCAATTCGCCTTTATATGGAACTAATGCTAACTTAATTTATAATACAGGTAGTTATACAACTAGCAATGAATGGACATTGACAAATGTGCCACATATTATTTACCTGAATTTAACCAATTCTTCAAATGCATTAAGCCTTTCAGGAAATAAAATAATATCTGGTATTTTAAACATAAATAGTGGAAATGTTCTTACAAATAATGATACATTGTTTATGAGTGCTGGATCCACATTGAATAGAATTGGTGGCTATGTAATAGGTAATTTGGCAAAGTATTTTGATGTATCATCTATCAATGCTAATATATTTGAAATTGGAACATCATTAGGGTACACACCCATTACAGTTAGCTTCCCAAGCATTAATACTCCTGGTTTTGTAACGTGTAAGTCAAATGATAGCGATTATGCTTTTATTGCTAGTTCGGGTTTGAAACCAACAAAAAGTGTGAATCGAAATTGGTTGATTGCAAGTAAAGATGTTTCACCTATAAATTATAATGTCCTTATAACTTATTTAAGTGCAGATAACGACAATGGTGTTTCATTTAATTTTTACAAGGCTTCAATTTATAGTGGCTCTGCATGGTCATCAAAATTGAATCCTACATTTAGCCCAAACAGCACCACGAGTAGTTTCAGTGGAATTAGTTCATTTGGTAATTTGCAAATTGGAGAAGATAGTACCTCGAGTTCATCACTAACAAGTATTTCAATAAAGGCATATTTGCAAGGGCTTTATATCGGAACAAGTACCATGAATTCAGCTCCATTTAATGCTGATGGGGTAACTCCAAATTCTATTGCAGACACCGTTCAAATTGAGCTGCATGAAGCAATCACGCCTTATTCATTAGCATATTCTACAATTGACACCATTAATACTGCTGGTTTAGCAAATGTGAATTTCCCTATTACAGTAATTGGAAACTCGTATTATGTTGTTTTGAAACATCGCAACTCTATTGCTACATGGAGCTCAATACCGGTTTCCTTTTATGCTAACGGAACTTCATATGATTTTAGTTCATCTGATACGCAAGCATACGGCAGTAATTTAGTTAATGATGGTAATGGAACTTATTTAATTTATACAGGAGATATTAACCAAGATGGTTCGGTTGATTTTAATGATTATCCTGATTTGGATATCGGTAGTTCAAATGGAGATTTAGGTTATTTACCATGTGATTTAAATGGTGATGCATCTATAGATTTTAACGATTATCCTTTGATTGATTTGAATAGTAGTAGCGGAATTATCACACTTACCCCTTAAATTGTTCCAAATGAAAAAAACACTTCTTTTAGCGATTAAATTTTTCAGTGTTTGTTATCTATCTGCTCAGGTTTTGTCCGTGTCGGATAGTATCTTATATGCTAGATATTATAAACCTTTTTTGAACGACAATAAATTTTTTATTTCCTCTTTTGATGGATTAGGAGATAATCATTTTCCAGAATTTAAAAGGGATTGTTCAAACTTAAATGGTGCTATAACCATTGGCGCAAATGCTGTTTGGTCTGGAGGAGCTCTTGGTCTTAATTTATCAGGTAGTGGTATCAATAAATTGGGTATTTGGGACTCAGGAGCCATAAGAGGTACTCATAAAGAATTTAAAAATAGAGTGACTCAAATGGATGGAGCCTCCTCATTTAGCGAGCATTCAAATGGTGTTGCAGGAGTCATGATAGCTTCAGGATTATTACCTTCCGCGAAAGGTATGGCTTATCAAGCAAACCTTAAGTCGTGGGACTATGTGAATGATCGATATGAAATGGCATTGGCCGCAAGTAGTCTATTGGTTTCAAATCATTCTTATGTAAATTTAGCTGGTTGGTATAATACTGGTGGCATTCAATATTGGCTTGGTGATCCATCAATAAACCAAGACAATGATTGGAAGTTCGGATTCTATGATAGTAGAACAGCTACATGGGACAGTATCGCCTATAGTTTTCCAAGTTATTTGATTGTAAAGGCAGTTGGCAATGATAAAGGGAATGGAGTGGCTTCAGGCACCCCCCATTATTTTTGGAATGGATCCTCGTGGATATATAGTACTAGGGTTAGAAATAATGTTGGACCTTATGATTGCATTGTAACTTATGGTACGGCTAAAAATATCCTTACTATTGGTGCGGTTGAGATGTTGCCAAATGGCTATACTGCACCCCCAGTAACTATGTTTAGTGTTAGTAGTTGGGGGCCCACAGATGATGGTAGAATTAAACCTGATCTTGTAACTGGAACTAATAGTACATCAAGTGTTAATAGTATAAATGATTCTTCTTATCAATCAATTGGAGGTACTTCAATTTCATCTGGAACGGCATCAGGTTCCTTGTTATTGCTTCAACAACATTATTTTAACCTAAAAAATAGATATATGAGATCATCTACTTTGAAAGGTTTGGCTATTCATACCGCAAATAGATGTAAAACTACTTTTGGACCTAACTATGAGAGTGGTTGGGGGTTACTAAATATAAGTAAGTCTGTTCAAGTTATAAGTGATTCTAACAACAATATAATCAACGAGTATTCCTTGAGTAACAATGATACATTTAATATGATGGTTTATGTTAATGGGGTTGATACGGCTAAAGCAACCATCTGTTGGACCGACCCCCCTTCAGTGGTTACAGCGCCTGCTTATAATGATACGACTCCCAAATTGATAAATGATTTAGACTTAAGATTACTTTCAATGTCAAATGGACAAGAATACAAACCTTATATTTTGAATCCAAATAATCCAAGTGCAGCCGCCACTAATGGAGATAACTATAGAGATAATGTTGAACAGATATATGGTTCGGGTTTAGCTCAAGGATTTTATAAAATACGAATTAGCCATAAGAGAAATCTTCAAAACAATCAACCACAAGATTTTTCTTTTATTGGCTCAAATTTGACGGCAACCCCTAGTGCAATATCTTTAACAAATTCAAATATACCACTTGTCAATATTTATAAAGGAACTAACAATGCTGTTTTATACAAATTAGATGTTTCTGTACTTAAATCTGCTACAGCTCTTAATGAATTGCATTTTACGAGCTCAGGTTCTTATACAGCAAGTGATATTAGTAATTTTAAAATTTGGTATCACAATGATTCTAATTTTAATTCAGGTACTCCTCAACTTTTATCAACCCTTACGAACAATTTAGGTGGAGGTATTCATAACCTAATAGGCCTATCAAAAATTCTAAATATAGGTTCAAATTATATTTTTATTACCAGCGATATTCCATGTACTTCTTTAGGCAGCTCGATTTCAATTAACGCAATTTCAACAAGTGATATAAAGTTTTTTTGGGGTACGGTTTCTGGTACAGTTTTCACTTCAAGCAATATCAATATTTTATCATCTGACATTGGTGCCATAGCAAGTCCATCAACTAGTACTTGTTTTGGAGATGCGGTTACTTTATTTGGAACAGGAGCATCGAGCTATAATTGGGACAATGGCGTTTTCGATGCAGAAGCATTTGTTCCAACTTCAACAAAATCTTATACTGTTATCGGCACTGATGATTATGGGTGTGATTATGATACAACTATTACCATTGTTGTCAATAGTCTGCCAAATGTGGGCATTTCGGTTAATCCATCTATTCATGTTTGCCTCGGTTCCAATGTTACTTTGTCGGGCACAGGAGCCAGCTCTTATCAATGGGGTGGAGGAATTACTAATGCAACATCATTTATACCTTCATACTCTCCGTCAAATTATTTTGTTACTGGGCTTGATTCATTAACTGGTTGCCATAATGTTGATAGTGTTACGATTTATATTAATCCAAGCATTAAGGTAAGTGCTTCTAATGCTGCAGTATGTTTGGGAGATAGTGTTACCTTAACTGCTGTTGGTGGGGTAAGCTACGTTTGGAGCCCCTCGGCAAGTTTAAATGCATCTGTTGGCTCAAGTGTTACTGCGATTCCTCAAACCACAACCACTTTTACTTCTATTGGGACGGATACAAGTGGTTGTCTTACGTCTGATTCAATGACTATTTTCGTTTTTAGTTCTCCGCCAGGAAACCCATCTAGTTTTTTATCAACAAATATTTCGAACGAATCATTTGACTTAGATTGGACCCCAACGGCAAATACAGTGAATTATAGTATTGATGTTTCAACGGATCCAAATTTCAATAACATTTTAACTTCGTACAATGGATATAGTTTAACCTCAACCCATACCTCAATTTCAGGTTTGACGGCCGGTACAACTTATTATGCACGTATTAAGTCGGTTAATTCATGCTTCAATTCTCTCTATGTGGTTGATACGATTCTTTTAAAACCAAATCCTCCTCAAATCTTGAATCACACCTTAGTAAACTTAAATGATTTTACTGCAAATTGGACGTCTTCAAATGGAGCGACTTCATATCTATTGGATGTTGCTTTAGATAGAAATTTTACGAATTTTGTCATAGGCTATAACTCTTTACCAGTAAGTGGTACAAATAAATTAGTTAATAACTTAGCTATGTTTACAAAATACTATTTTAGGGTAAGGTCTATTAATCCTGCTGGGATTTCAAGCTACTCTCTTGTTGATTCGCTTAACACCTTATCATTAGATGTGCACTTATATATTACTGCATATTTGGAAGGTTTTTATTTAGGTTCAAGTAATATGATTGCATCTCCGTTCAGTGCTGATGGGGTTTCACCAACCAATATTGCAGATACCATTACGGTAGAATTGCATGAAGATTTTCCTCCATTTTCCCTGGCCTACTCTACACAAGCCCTATTGGAAACTAATGGTTTTTCTGATGTTTTGTTCACTGGAACAGGCGCGAATGGAAATAATTATTATGTTGTGGTGAAGCACAGAAATTCTATTGTTACGTGGAGTGCAATACCAGTTGCAATGAGTAATGCAGGTGTTTCTTACGACTTTAGTTCTTCACAAACCCAAGCTGCGGGAGATAATATGAAAGATGATGGGGCTGGGGTATTTTTGATATACTCTGGAGATATTAATCAGGATGGATCTATCGACTTTAACGATTACCCTGCTTTGGATATTGGAAGTTCAAACGGAGATTTGGGTTACTTGCCTACCGATTTGAATGGTGATTCGTCTGTAGATTTTAATGATTATCCTCTTATTGATGTCAATGGTAGTTTGGGTATAATCGAACTTACTCCTTAAGGTTTGTTTAACGTAATTTTAGGAAGAAGTTTTTCATGAGCATTCCGGCTTCATCGGCCATAATGCCTTTGATTACTTCAGTTTTTGGATGAAGTAAATTTCCTTCTTTGCTAAAACCCCTTTTCTCATCTGAAGCACCATAAACCAATGTGCCTAGTTGCGACCAAAAGATAGCTCCTGCACACATTACACATGGTTCTAATGTAACATACATGGTACATTCGTTCAAGTACTTTGCCCCAAGGTAATTGGCTGCAGCTGTAATGGCTTGCATCTCAGCATGCGCAGTTACATCATTTAATCTTTCTGTTAAGTTATATCCTTTGCCTATTATTTTGTTATCTGAAACAATGAGGCAACCGACTGGCACTTCATTTTCTTCGTATGCTTTTTCGGCTTCTTTTAAAGCCATGTTCATAAAATATTCATTTGAAAATAGTTCCATTCAGATGCTTGATTATAAAAGTCTATTTTCCTAATTCAATCATATTAACCAATAATCGATAGGCACCTGGAACGCCCGCTGGCAATTCGCGGAAGAATACCAAACCTGAATAAATGAAATTTCCTTTACCATGTTTGGCAACTATCAAACTTCCTTTATTGGCTTTCTCGTCAGGGTCGGCCATGCTAAGTGGCATCTCATATTTTGCATCCACATCTCCTGCGGCATAAATACAACGCTCTTGAATCCATCCTTCAAAATCCGCTGTGGTAATTTTATTAGGTGTATTCAAAACAGGATGATTAGGCAATTCAAAATTTACAACGGCATTTTCATCCGTAACCCTATCACGTGTTATTTTGAAAGGGTATGGACCAATATCTCCTTTAAATGGACCAACAAAACTATTAGTATTGTATTGAACAATCAGGTTGCCACCATTGCTTACATATTCCATTAGTTTTTGTTTGTAGGTGCTTAGTTTTTCATTGGTGTTGTAGGCTCGCACACCTGTAATAATAGCTTCAAATTGTGATAGGTTTTCCTTGGTTAGCAAATCATCGGTAATGGTAATTACTTCATAACCCAATTGACTTAAACAGCTTTGCACTTCATCACCAGCACCAGGGATATAACCAATGCGTTTTAGTTTTTTGTTTATATCCAAACGAACCAATTTAGCTTCCGCTTCAGGAAACAAAGTTTGAATAGGAATATGGTCGTATTTGATTTCTTTGATGCCTTGGCTGTATTCAATGTCATCAACTTCGGCAATGAATTTGATGATTGACTTCTCGACTCCGCTCGAAGTGACAGAGCTAGGATTAATATTAAAAGTTACTATTTGTTCATCGCCTTTTTTAGCCATGCTGATATTGGCAGATGCAGGTTGCATTGTCCAACCCATCGGTAAGTTTGCATTTATTTTGGTTTGAATACTGTCTCTCCCAGCTTTAACAATTATTTTTAATTCTTTAGATTTATTATCTGCAAACACAATACTTTTCTGCTCTAGGTTTAGCATTACAGGAGGTGTAATTACCAAAGGCCTATATAGCTCACCTTTTTCTGGGTCAACCCATTTGTATTTTATTGCAGTTGGCAACCAAATGATGGTATTGTTAATATTATATTGAAAATTTGATGATAGAATTTGACCCTTTTCGTTTTCATTTTGAAAGTAATTATTGGCACCAATTTGAAAAAAATCATTTTTAATCTTTTCGCTCAGCCAATAAGGCTGACTTTTGCAGAAAGAAGGAATTGCGAAACTAATTGTGTCAATCTTTCTGAATGCTTTGTTCTTAAGCAATGTAATACTGTCAAAATAAGATTTCTCTTCTAGTTTATGAAAAAAAATAGAATGTGAATTATTGAGCATAATTGAGCCAAACTTTATAGGCAAATTAGATCTATTCATAAAAGTCATTTCGATAATATTTTTATCAAAACCTGAAAACTTGTAATTGTTTGAGGTCACCTCTGCATATATTCCTGAAATATTATTAATAATTGAAATAACCTTTTTTTGTAAATCGTAGTCCTTTTCATCAATTAATTTCAAAATGTATGTCAATTGATAAATTGATAATTCCGGCCTTTCAACCTTATATTCTTTAATAATCTTTTCAATCATTTTTCCAATCTTCTCGCCACCTTTCACTCGTTTCCAACTAAAATCCATTCCTTCAAAAATATCTTTTAATCCAGTGGTGTCACCTTTCAAAGGTTTAAAGTATTCAAAGTATTCACCTCTTTGTTTGGCACTTCCAAAGCCTTGGCTTTTGTGCATGCTGCGGCTCTCTGCGGCTATCTCGCCATAGCTTTTACCTAATAGGGGATTGTATCCACCCACATCTAATTTTATCAAACTACTTAAGTCGGCATTGGGGTTCCAAAAACGAGCGCCACTGTTATAAAACATCCTGCGTGTTTGCCACACATCCACATATTTTAATTGCTCTGGAAAGCGAGTAGGGTCGGCAGCTGCATCAAAGGCCTCTTCAGCCAGAATGGCTGATGCTGTGTGATGTCCATGCCCTCCACTTCCATCGGTTGCAAAACGTGTAATGATGATATCGGGTCTGAAATTACGAATTACCCATACCATGTCAGAAAGCAAAGAATCTTTGTTCCATTTACTAAAAGTTTCTTTGGGCGATTTGCTAAAACCAAAATCATAAGCCCGTGTAAAAAACTGCTCGCCACCATCAATTCTGCGAGCTGCCAAGAGTTCTTGTGTACGAATTACACCCAACTCTACTCCTTGCTCTGGGCCAATTAGGTTTTGTCCACCATCACCACGGGTAAGGCTTAGATAGCCTGTTCTTAAGCATTTTTCATTGGCCAAATAAGCTATCAATCGGGTGTTTTCATCATCAGGATGGGCAGCTATATATAGCACTGAACCGACAGTATTCAGTTTTTTTATCTGTAATAATATTTCAGAAGAGGTATAGCTTTTAGGCGCTTGGGCATTACTTGAAAAGTTTGTTATTAAGGCAAATAGCAATAAATAAACGAGTTTCTTCATGCTGTAAAAATATCTGTTTTTACTTTAATGCCAAAGCTTTGCTTTTGCTTCATATTATTGGCCTTGTTATTTTTTAATAATACTTGAAAAAAATTCAACATTTATAAAAACCTTTTGTTTATTTGTCCAACTAAGAAGCATGATAATTTACCAAAACAAATCGCTCAAGCCATACAATACCTTTGGTATAGATGTGAATGCTGCGCAATTTGTTGAAGTGAAAACAGCAGAAGAAATACAGGTTCTTTGTAGAAGTTTTAATCTGTCTGAACGCAAATTTTTGGTGGTTGGCGGAGGTAGTAATTTATTGTTGACCTCCGATTTTGATGGCATGGTCATCAAAATTGAATTGAAGGGATTGGATATTTCCAAAGAAGATGAAAACTACATTTGGGTGAAAGCCATGGCAGGAGAGGCTTGGCACGACTTTGTAATGTTTGCCGTTGACCATAATTATGCTGGGGTTGAAAATCTTTCTCTTATTCCTGGTTGTGTGGGTGCAGCCCCAATGCAAAACATTGGCGCATATGGTGCTGAAATTAAGGATACCTGTGACCATCTTTTTGCCATCGAAATTGCAACAGGAAACTTGGTTAAATTCACCAATGCAGAGTGCAAGTTTGGCTACCGTGAAAGCATTTTCAAGAACGAAGCAAAGAATAAATACATTATCTACAGTGTGGTTTTTAAGCTAAACAAGAACCCTAAATTAAATACTAGCTATGGCGCCATCAAGCAAACCCTTGATTCAAAAGGCATCACAGCACCCAGTATAAAAGATATTAGCAATGCGGTAATTGAAATTCGTCAATCCAAATTGCCTAACCCAAAAGTATTAGGGAATGCAGGTAGTTTCTTCAAGAATCCCGAAATATCCAATGAGGTTTTTGATGATTTAAAACTAAAATACCCTGAAGTTGTAGGATACCCAACTAGCACCAACATGACCAAAGTGGCCGCAGGTTGGCTAATTGAGCAATGTGGTTGGAAAGGCAAAGTAGTGGGCAATACAGGCTCACATAAAAACCAAGCCTTGGTTTTGGTAAATTATGGCAATGCCACTGGACAAGAAATATGGGATTTGGCAATGGCCATTAAAGAATCAGTTTACCTGAAATTCGGCATTCACATCAACCCTGAGGTGAATATTGTATAAAATATTTACATACTATTGGTGCGATAAATGCTGATTTTCAATTGGATTAAAAACTTACTAGGTAGTATTTCTTTGCAGATAATAGAGCAATCCTAGCTTTCAAAGACTTGTTGAATGGCATTTTCCCATCCATGGCCATTCTGTAAGCTGTTTTATTTTTTCAATAATGTCTTCTTTTTCAGGGTCGTTTTTTAAGCTGATGGCTGCTATTCTTCCATAGATTCCACCTGAGTAAAAGTGCTATCAAAATCTATAATAAACCAAGTGTTCTGTTTCTGCATGCCGAGGTATAATAAAAAAGGTACTGCAATATATTACAGTACCTTCCTTTATAAAATGAATTTATTTGTTTTATTGTTTGAAGAACTTCTGAATCAACATTCCTTTATCTGTAACAGATTTTAAAATGTATAATCCTTCTTTTAAAGAAGAAGCATCAATTTTGTTATTGGCTGTTTCACCTGAAAATACTTCTTGACCCATGCCATTAAAAATTATGTAGTTTTTGCTTTCCACCCCTTCAATGTAAAGCGCATCTCTTGTAGGGTTTGGATATAATTTATAATCAGCAACAGAAAGGGTTGGATAACCGATTTTCAGTCCATCATAATCTATGATAATTTTAAGTGTATCTAATCCAAAGTTCAATTGAGATTTTAATACACCGGTAATGTTTCTTAATCCCAAGGTAAAAAATCTAGTACCATAAAAAAAGCTATCTGGAATTAGGTTTAGTTTTACTTTTTTATAATTTGCATAACCTGGAGTTCCAGGTTTAAAATTAACAGTTTGTGATTTCATATCATAATGCACGCCATTGATAGCAGTTCCGTTTATAGGATATACATCTGCTCCGGTAACATATTTTAATGTGTCTTGATTATCATTAAATACAGCCAATTCAATGTAGGCTGAAGTATCACTATTATTGAAATTGTCGTAGCCCTTGGGTAAAATAAATCCAAACTTAATCTGTGCATTGGCTTGTAGGCATATTACAGATAAAAAGGCTATACATATTATTTTGTGTATGTTTTTGAACATAGATGTGGTTCTTAAATATTGTACAATTATAATCATTTTTATGATTTTAAAAATCGACAAAAGGTTGCATGGCTCAATTTTTTATTTTACCCTTATCTCATCTCCGCTTTTGGCATGTATGATATCAAAGTTCTTATTCAATGCTTTCAATTGAGAAATGGATAGACTGAATTTTTTGCAAACCGAATCAATATTTTCGCTATTTTTCAAGGTGTAATAGATGTGTTCCTTAGCTACATTGCTTGATTTTACTATCCTTTCAACTACTTCTGGTTTTATTTCAATTGGCTTTGGTTCAGGCTTTACTTCAATCGGTTTTGGCTCAGGTTCTATTTTCTTAAGCTTCTCCTCTAATTTTTTATCGCTTACAACTACCAGTTGCTGACCAATTTTTATGGTATCGCTAGATAGGTTATTGGTAGCTTTTAATTCAGCTTTGCTGATATTATACATTTTTGAGATTGAGAAAATTGTTTCCCCTTGTCTTACAATGTGATAACCAGGCGTTATTTGTGGTTCCTTGGTATCAGCTGATGGTAAATTCGGATTGATGATGAGCTTTTGGCCCACTTCCAATCCAGTACCATTTAGGTTATTTAAGAATTGCAAGGCATCCACTCTGATATTGTATTTTTTACTCAAACTGAAAAGGGTTTCGCCTTTTTGAACAGTATGGAAAAATGATAAATCTTTTTTCATCGATTCCAAAGTGTCAAAATAATTCAAAGTGTTTTCAGTTGAAGGTTCAGTTGTTTCAATGTTTTTGATAGGGTCTTCATATACAGTTTGGTTGTAAACGGTCGTATCTACTTTTTTAGGATTACTGTCGTTTGGTGCTATGATAATTTCCTCTTTTACTTTACTTGTATCTCTCATTTTTAAAGGGTTACTTCTTTTTTTGTTGAAATAAATAACCTCTCCATTGGTAGG
>Ga0214921_10010333_pt1 | contig 11565 bp, 6 predicted proteins | sample LL1505_MetaG_FD_177992 | JGI IMG/M metagenome (GOLD analysis project Ga0214921, IMG submission 177992) | Freshwater microbial communities from Lake Lanier, Atlanta, Georgia, United States - LL-1505 | ecosystem: Environmental > Aquatic > Freshwater > Lake | place: USA: Georgia | collected 2015-05-28
GTATGCCACTTGCTGTAGTAGCGAACCGCATCACCCTTGATAAGCCTCGCGGACAATTTGATGGTGTGATGGGAATGTATTACACTCGCGCACGACTACAAGCATTAACCGAGATCGCTATTGAGCGCGGTATTTTTCCTGAAGAATATCTGATAGCTCGACCTGGCGAAAACCCAGAAATTTTGCAAGTAGCCGATGGTAAAGCAGGACAACTCGGTGTTGTGAAGGGTGGCGACATTCAACAGTTGCAATTAAACCCTGGCTATAAAACCGATACCGCTTTGGACCGACTTGAACGACAGGAACGTTTAGAGGGAGCGATTCCAGCAGAGTTCGGTGGAGAGTCTGCCAGCAATATACGCACAGGTCGACGTGGTGAGTCTGTTCTTTCTGCAACGGTTGACTTCCGTGTTCAAGAGGCGCAATCAACATTTGAACAATCCATCCTGGAAGAAGATAAAGTTGCTATTGCTATCGAGAAAGCGTATTGGGGTAACAACCAAAAGTCGTTTTTCTTTGGACGCAAATCATCTGTCGGTGAAGAAACCTATACACCAAACAAACTTTGGCAAACAGATTTCCACTATGTTGCATACTCTGCGGCAGGCTCCGATGTGAACTCGCTAATTGTCGGCCTTGGTCAACGACTCGGAACAGGACTTATGTCTAAAGAATCCGCTCGCGAAGCTGACCCGCTGATTAGCGACCCAGACCTAGAACATGACCGCATCATCTCGGAAGGAGTTGAATCTGCTTTACTTGCGAGTATTCAACAACAGGCTGCGGACCCTAATGGTCCGTATCAGCCAGAAGATTTGGCATATCTAACCAAACTTGTTGTTGAGCAAGACGTACCTCTATTTGATGCTGTGCGTCGAACCGATCAACGCGCTAAAGACCGTCAAGCTACGCCTGCACCTGCTGGCGCACCTGAAACAATGCCAGGTCTAGCAATGCCACAAATGGGCGCACAACAGCCACCTGCTGCGCCACAAGGGCCACAAGGTGCTGTTCCAATAGATCAACTACTTGCACAACTCGGAGGGGGAAGATGAGCGACATTCAAGCAGGAACAAACCGTGTAGCAATTCAAGCTGCAACAGGTCAAACCTACGGTAAAGCAACAGAGCAAGTGAACGCTCAACGTGCCGTACCAATGGGTACATCTCCAACTGATGCCCAAGGGCAAATTCAGCGTCCAACACCTGGGACATTAGGTGCATTGACTCGACCAACTGAACGACCAAATGAACCAATTACTGCTGGTGCGCCTTTCGGACCTGGACCTGGACCATCAATGAATGGGATGCAACCAAATACCCCGCCTCCAGCAGGAAGCAAGCAAGATTTAACTGAACGTATTCGTGCAATTTATTCTGCATATCCAAATCCCAATTTGATGGCTTTGATGACCGCATTGGAACAAGGATGAAATTAGAAGATGCTCTTAAAATAAAATCAGAAGTTGATTCATATAACGAATCTCAAAAAAGAATTAAACAATATCAAGAGATGTATGATGAAAAAATGGCTGATGCTTTGGGACGTGCATATGCTCAATACCATTGGGTTGCCCCTGAGATTCTTATTCCAATGGTTTTGTCTGGTCAAGAAAAAATGTTGCCTGAAGTTGCAAAAGTTTCTGCTAAAGAAGCAATGGCTGGTGGTTTAACACCGCACATGATGCGCCCACAATATCAAGATAAGTATGTTCCTAAGGTGGCTATCAAATGGTAACCCCAAACATTCAGAATCCTAGCGATCAAACTTCTGTTCCTGTAACCCCAAGTCAAGTTCAACCTCAGGTCGGTCCACCGATCCCCGAAAATTACGTTTCTCCGCAACAAGCACAGTTAAAACAAATGGCTGTAACGTCAGCTGCCCCAACTGCCAAAAATGTTCAACAAGCTGCAACGATTTCAACAGCATTAAAAGGTGCAGGATTTAAACCCGCTGCACAGCAAACACAAAAAGTTGGCGAATATACATATTCACCATCACCCGAGCAGGCACGTATTGACTATCGAGTCATGGTTGAAGCCGGACGCAAACAGAAACCAATGGGTGAAGGTGCATGGGTCAAAAAAAATGGTCAATGGAAATTTGTTGACAAATATTCTGATTCATTTCTTGGTGGTGTAAACCCAAACTCAATGGCTTCTTTGGAGTCAGGGATGTTGACAACTCAAGAAATTGGCGGAATTTTTGCTGGTGACATATCTAGACTTGTCAAGACACCGTTTCACTATATGCGTGTTTATGGTGGATCGCAGATAGCAAAAGGTTCATCAAAAGCTGTTGACTCAATTCCGTTTACTGAGTGGGCAGAAAATGCAGTTGGTTCAGGTTTGAATTATGGCGCTAAGTACGGTTCGATGGCATGGAATTTTGCTGTCCGCGACAATCTTCGTAGAACTATGGAAGTTGCGATGACACCATTGCAAATGATTGAAAATATCACCATGTTTTTGCCAGCTGTAATTGACAACACCGATAACCGCTACGTAACAGCATCCGACGCAAGCATTTGGGATCAAATACGCGGTTTAGTAACAAACACAACATTATTTCAATCTGCAATAAGTAAAGAGCAAAACCCTACAGGACAGGGATATTTCCCATCTGGTGCAGCTGAAGAAGAACGGAACAAACTTGAAGAACGACTACGCCCAAAATTCTTTGGTCAAACAGCAACAGTTGGTCGAACAATTGCTGGACTTGGAGTGGTCGCTGGACTCTACGAACCAGGTGATGACATTCATAGCCTTTTGAGCGGAGCAACAGATGCTTATTTTGTTGCTTCAATGGACCCAGTCAACTTGCTGTTCCCTGCCCATAAAGGTGCTGCAGCAATATCAACATTTGCCAAAACACCAACCGAAGTTGCTTCAGCAAAAGCATTAATCAAGGCTGGTATTGCGCTAACTCCTGAAACAATTGCTGATGCCGACAGAGTTTTATCAATGGTTGACGAAGCCGGAAAACTGTCTGAACACGCAATTAGTCTTGTGACTCCACAGCCTGGAACATATTGGTCGGGCGATAGGTTTGGTGCTTTGAATGGACCAATTGAATCATTTAATAACTTAGGTCCAAATGGCCCGGTAAGTCCACAAAACCTTTTTGGTAGCGGTTTTTATATGTCTAATAGTTCGCCACTTGCAACTTCTTACACATTTGCCGAATCAGGTGGAGAAATTTTTAAAGATATTTTGAAAATTGGTGAAAATGTTGAAGTAACAACTCCAATGTACGTTGACCCGCAAAGCATCGTATATGAAATCAAAATTCCTGAAACTGGATTTAATGCTATTAACGGGGAAGCAGTATGGACTTTAGACCCGGATGTTCCTTGGAACCTTAATAATGCTATTTCTGATTTAGGTTTTACGCGCGAAAATTTGGACACTATCAAACAATTGTTGTCCGATAAAGGAATTATTGCTGATCTTAAAACTGGGTCAATTGCAGATGAACTTGATCTTCTTGTGGAACAAACTGGTGTTTATGAAGGGAGAATTGGTGTTAACCAAGTTGTTCCTGTTGCAAAAGATGCCGCACCCGAATCAATGAAAATTAAAAGAGCAAGAGAATTTTTGTCTAACCCTCAGGCTTTCTTGGATACAGCTTTTAAATTTAAAGGAGATTCTCCATTTTTTACTCAAAATGCAATTGATTTTGTTACAAAATCTCTTGACGAAGTTCTGCTGGACGATAACTTTTTTGTTCCCAGCAGGGGCTACAAAACGTTTACTGACGAATTTGGAAACGTTTTAACCGAAAACATAAATCAGTCTACCCGTGGTAAATTAGTGCAATTGGCGTTGGATGATCCAACGCGTTCTGGTGTTTCATATTTTAAACCACCAGTTCAAACGCTAGAAGATCATATAAGCCACTTGCAAGGACAGTTGGCTGCGGAATATGTTCAAGAGGGTACAGAAGCTGCTGATTTTATTTTGAGACAAGTTAATGAAGCCAATAGTTTGATTGAAAAATTTGTTATTGCTTCTAAAAAAATAGTCCAAGAAACACCAGCATCTAGTGTTGGCTATCGAGCAATTGACAAGGATTTAGTTGCCGAAGGTATCCAAGAGTTGAAACTAGCCACGATTGAGTATTCAAAATTTGTTGAAAATTCACGTGAAGCGTTTTTCAAAATTAATGAAACTCGTTATTCAAATAGGTTGGTTCCACTTGAAAATTCTCCTTTTGGTGGTATTGCTTACGATTACATGGGGCAAATTGATCCTGTTTCGCATTTTATTTCTAACGTTGCGGGATCAATCCGATCCAACCAATTTGATGAATCTATATTTAACGGTCTAAACACAAAAATGAATCTTGGAGATGTTGGTCCATTTAAGAATTTAAATCTGACCCGTGATTTTCGTTCTGGAGTTACATCAATTATTCCAGAAGCCCATTTAGTTCCAGGTGTAGATAACCCAAGTGGCGTTGACACAATTAATCATTGGCTTCAATCAAAGGGTGTTGACGCAATAAAATACGATGGTGGAACTAGGGTTGGTGGTTTTGGGAGCCATGAAGCAGTAGCTGTATTCGCAGCTGAAAAACTTGGAATTGTCAGTAGAACTGGCGAAAGGCTTCCAGTTACTGAAGCAAAAATGGCAATTGAGTCCGGTAAAGAATTGGCTCTTTCTGCCGATGACATTGCTGCGGCACGTGGTTACAAAGATTCTTTAGGTTTAATTGAAGGATCAAAAGCCAGTGCCGACCCGAACCAATACAACAAATGGAAAGTTTCCGGATACGGTAAAAACACTATGCAGTCAATTGCTGAAAACGGTGACGCATACGAAATTTGGCGAACATGGCTGAAAGGTCGATCACCTGTTTTGGCACAGAAATTGGCTTCAGCAACTACTGCAGAAGAAGTGCAAAAAATATTTGATTTTGCAGTGATGTCACCTGATCCATTTGAACATTTGTATCAACTTCCAGGCTGGAGCGGGAACGTTGTTGGTGAGGTTGGTTATCGAACAAAACAGGCAATTTCCAAAAACTCTAGATTGGCTGCAACTTTGCCACGTTCAACTACCTTGCCTTTGGATGATTTTGAGGCTGGTGCAAGGAACCTTCACGACACATTAATTTTGTTAAAAACTCCTTTTGAAACTCGCACTGATTTGATGAACGAGTATTTCAAGATTGTCGCTCAGGATGATTTTTCAAAAATCCGTGGTGATCTATTTGATTTTGCTGGAAGGTTTAAAACCGAAACTGTTCGTCAAAAAATTCAACCAGTCATAGACAAGTTGCGCGAACCTCTAAAAAAGACTTATGAAGAAATGACACCATTTGAGCGGATCACTATGAACCGTCGTACGGAGATTGCGCAAGAAGTTGAAGATTTTGTGCGTCGCAATGAATCATGGACAAATGTTGACAACCAACTAACCAAGTACACCATTGATGATGTCGCTAGGGGAGTCCCTCTTGATTGGGTTGATGGCAACGGTTTAGGGCCTCTATATCCAAGTCAGCAAAACCAGACAGCTATTTCTTTGATTCCGTTTGACAGTAAAGAACTTGATGAAATGATTCGGTTGACTTCAAATTGGGCTGAACTTTCAACTATGGCTAGGACTTTGCCAGCGATGGGTAGAACCATTGAGGCTTTGGAATCAGCAAAGAACGGTGCTTTTTGGTTGCAGACTGTTTGGAAAAAGAATGTTCTTTTTTCGGGTCGTTACATAGCGCGTGTAGTACCTGAAGAAATGATGCGTGTTTCTTTATCGGGTCAATTCAGTAATGATTTTGGCTATGTGAGCGAACTGTTATCGGGTCGTTTGAATAAAGATGTTTACGGTCGAATGATGCCTTATATCGGTGAAGCCGATGACATTGCTTTGCGTCTGGATGAAGCAGAAGTGTTAGCTGCAAGAATTGATCGAGCAAAAACTTTAGGTGATGTGAAGAAGGTTGCAAAACTTGAACGTCGTTTGGACAATATTGATACCGTTGAATTAGAATCACGACTTGCTGAAGTTGAAGCGATTCTTGAAAAAGAAGGTGCGTCCGTTCGTGATGTAATGATCGGGCCAGTTCCTGATAAAGCTGCAGATACGGTTTTGGGTAACTCCGTACCTAAATTTATTCGTGCCGGTGTCCAGCAAACTGTGTTTAAACCCGAGAATCCAAGACTTTGGTTGAAGGGTATTGCCCAGGCTGTAATTGAGCGTTCTGCCAACCCTGCAGCTTCAGTTGTGGCTAGAGCCTTAATTGACGGTTCTCCGTCAAGCCTTGAATATGTTGCTAAACAAATGTACGAAGGTGGATACCGTTCATTCTTTGAATCCTATTTCAAGGCAGAAGGTCGCTTAAAACCATCATTTGATTGGGACACTCTTGATGGTGCAAGAAAATACGTACAAACAATTTCTGAAGATTTGCAACAAGTTACTGGAGGACATCCTCATCTTCTTCATGCTATTGCTGATGGTGAATTGGTTTTTGCTGGAGAAAGTTTTGCGCTTGGCAGGAGAACCGCTGAGGGAAACATTCCATCATCTGATTTCCTTCGCATATTGAATCAGGGTGATTTGACTGATCCGTCCATCCCAGCATTTGCTAGTTGGGATAAAGCACCAGAAGCGACGACCGTTTATCCATCGGTAGGAACATTTAGCAAAGATAAATCGCAGGGAATATTCTCGCTATTTATGCAACACGCTTATGGCCGTTCTTCAGACAAATTTGCCCGTGTTCCATTGTGGAACGCACGAAAATGGAACCTTGTTTCTGACATGATTCCAATGCTTTCAAAAGAAGAAGCACTGAAACTTTCAAGCGAAATACAGTCGTATGGTCTTCCAGCGCACGTTATTGAAAACGTTGCTGACAACATCCCTCGCGCTAGAGGAACGGCAACTTTGGCACAAGTTGAAGAACTAGCTGGAAGACAAGCAACTGAGGACACAATTAACCTCCTTTTTGATGCCCGTAAACGGACTCTGTTCGGTCGCAATCATCGACTTTTGTTTCCGTTCTTTGACGCTTTCCGTGAGGTTGGGGTTCAAATGATTAAAACCGCAATTGACCCAAGAAAAGTTCATCGTATTGACAAGGCAGCAGAAGCACTAAGCAATCTCCAAGTCGGTGGACCTGGGGAAACAAACCTTGTTGGACCTGGTGACATGAACCAAGACGGCAAAAACGAAGGTTTTGTTTACAAGGACCCTCAAACAAACCAAATGACGTTCAACCTTCCCCTTGTTGGCGGGGCCGCACGTGCATTAACTGGAATACCATTTGACTACAAAGTTAGTGTAGGTTCGCTTTCTATGGCGACCTCCGTTATCCCTTCGGTCGGACCGTATGTTTCGTTGGCTTACTCTGCAATACCAAACCGTCAAAGCCAAGCTTGGGATACTTTGAACAAACTTGTTATACCGTTTGGTGATCCAAGTGAAGAATTGCAGTCTTATTTCACTCCTTTGGCTATTCGTCGTTTTGCACAGGGAATGGCTGCAGGCACACCATTTGAGCGTGTGGCTTTCTTTATGGGCAACCCAAATAATGATCCTGTGTATAAAACTTTGCAGAGTCGAACATTGATGGCTGAACTTGCATCTGGCAAATACTCACAAGATGAGACTGGAGTGCGTGAAGCAATGCAGGTATCTCAGGACAAGGGGAACACATTGTGGTGGTTGCGTGGTCTAACACAGTTTTTTTCTCCTGCAGCGCCGATCAGCCAGTTTTATGCCAAGAAGGATGAGAAATTAGTTCCGCTTGGTGTCCTTTTGGACAGTGTAAGAAAAACTGAGAATGATGTTCGTGCTAAAGGTGGAACATATCAAGATCAAATTGATGCTGTCGTAAACCAGTATGGTGATTTTATCCTTCCGTATATGGCTTCATTGAGCCAAAGCACTGTGCCTGGCGCAGAATCCAGCAAATCATTTTATGATTTCAAGTCAAAAAATACTACTTTGTTTAATTCTTATCCTGAAATTGCTGGATACTTTGGTCCTAACACAAATGAATTTGATCAAGAGATTTACAATATTCAGAAACGTTCAGGTGAACTTAAGGTATTGCCTCCGGAAGAAGTTGCAAAACAAATTGAACAGTTATGGGGTAACTTCCGTTACAACAAGTTTGATCGTGAGTTGACACAAGCTTTAGGTGAATCACCGTTAAAGTCGTATGCCCTTAGCCTTGGCGAACAGCAGATCAAATCTTCGCTTCCAAGTTGGGATCGAAACCTTGCTTTTAGCGAGTACAGCAACAAAATTAACAATGCTGTTAACTCAGTTATACGCATTTCAAATGATGAAAAATTTTCTCAATTCCCTGCAATCCCACCACTAAAAAAGTACCTAACCACAAGAAACGAGATCATCAACGTGGTCACTCGTTCTAGCGGTTTAACCAATGTGAACTCATGGAAAAACAACCGTGGAGGGATCATTGAACGCGAGGCTTTAAAGCTCGCTGGAGAGAACCTGGCTAAACAATATCCCGAGTTCAAACCACTGTGGGATAATGTTCTGTCTAGGGAATTCAAGACCCTTACTGAACAAGAAATGACATTGGCTAAGACAGGACAATTACCGTAATGGCTCCAAAACCTAAAGAGACTGGTGGATCAACTACCACCACACAGCCACCAGTTGGACCCGCAGCGCCTACAACTACCGTTCCTATTTCGGCTGATACGCAAGCATTGCTACAGGCTATTTCTAATTCAGGTCTAGCTTTTGGTTTAAACAACGGAACAAAAACGCTTGGTTTATCAGGTGTCGGTCAAATTGATGCAAGCGGTCGACTCATCAAATACACCGGACCAACCAAAGTTATTGGTGGTCAAGAAGTCAGACCTCAATACTTCCAAGGTGATGAGCAAGACATTGCTACATGGGATACTGAAACTATTTCTAGTTATCAAGCAAAGTTGGCAGCTGGTGGATACTTTTCAGGCTCCTCATATCAACCTGGGATTGTACGAAAATCAACTATTGATGCCTATCAACGTTTGCTTGAAGATGCCAACATGAGTTTTATCACTTCTGAACAAGCATTAGAAAGATCAAAAAAGGTTCCTTATTCTGGAACTGGTGGTAGCGGTCTGTCCAAATACCAGATGACATCTTCAATGGACTTGCAAAGTGTATTTGACAAAGTTTCTCAAAGCGTTGTTGGCAGGACTCTTGACCAACAGGAACTTGACAAATTAGTAAAAACCTATCAAAACGTTCAGGTTGCTGGACAAAAATCGCAGGCTGGTGTCGTGGAACAAGCACCTACAGCTCAGGTTTTTGCACAGAAAAAGATTGAAACAAATAACCAAGACGAAGCTGACGCATACCAGTTCACTCAATATGCACAAGTGTTAGAGAGGATGCTCGGTGGCTGAGACAAAACCAAACCCGCGCAAAGCGTATATTGATGCACAGATTAAAGGCGGGTCCACCAAGACACGTGCTGAACTGGGTCGTGATTATGATGATCTGCAAGCAAAAAAGGCAACAACTGTTTCAAACCCTGTTGACCTTAAAGCCAAAGTCGACCGATACGCACCTGCATACTCGTTCCTATTGGACCCCAATGGTGCATTTGGTGCAGATGTTGCACAAGTTTTGGCTGATGCTGTAGCAAAAAATTATGATTCAACTCGTTTTGAAGGTGCTTTAGCAGCAACAAATTATTTTAAAACTGCCACTCCTGAACAGAAAGCGTTTGCAAAGAAACAACTTCCTGCCGGTAAAGCCCAACTCACAGCAGAAGCAAACACCATCAAACAGTTGGCCAAGTCGTACAACTATGCGCTTTCCAACGCGGAGTTGCAAGCAGTTCTTACTGGCGCACCTATGCCTGGTACTACTAAGGCTATTTCACAAGATGAATTATTGAATAAAATGAAGTTGTCTGCAAAAGGTGTTTTGCCACATTTATCAGATCAAATTGATGCAGGTCTTTCGTTAAAAGATATTGGTGAAAACTACAAGCAGTATGCAGCACAAATTTTGGAACGTGACCCTAACCAAATCAATATGTTTCAAGGTCCGTTTTTAGATGCTTTTGGAAACAAGGAAACTGGTCAGATGTCGCTTGGCGATTGGGTGGCAAAACTCAAAACTGATCCACGTTACGGCTACCAGCACACTCGGGCCGCCAATAGAGATGCACAGTCTTTGGCTCTGACTATCGCTAAAGCATTTGGAAAGGTTAAGTAATGACTGACATTGGTATTGGTTGGGACTTGTCAACTTTTGGAAATCAGTTGACCACTGATTTGACTAATTATTTTGCTACTCCCGAAGGTCAACAATCACTTGTTGATTTGAACCTTACGGATAGCGTATATTTTCAACCAACCACAACGACCACTGCGGATACAACTGTTGAAGATACACCTGCAACTCCAAACCCATATACATTTAGTCCAAACCCTGATGCCCGTAACACGATCAAGGCAGTTCTTTCAACATACAACCTTGATTCTTTGGCTGACACTTTATGGAGTAGCTATACCTCAGGTCTTGTTGACATTAACAATGAACAGGCTTTGGTCTATTCAATCCGTGACACACCACAGTACAAAACTCGATTTGCTGGCAATGCTGCACGTATAAAGAACGGTTTGGCTGAACTTAGTCCTGGCGAATACATCGGTTTAGAAGAAGCTTATAGAACAGTAATACGCACCAACGGTCTTCCTGCTGGGTTTTATGACTCACAAGATGATGTTCAAAAACTGATAGAAGGTTCTGTCTCTCCGGACGAATTTCAACGTCGAATTCAAGATGGCTACAAAGCTGTCGCCAATGCTGATCCTGAGGTGAAGCGTCAAATGCAGAGTCTCTATGACATTACTGAAGGTCAATTGGCAGCCTATTTCATTGATCCAAAACGTGGTGAAGATTTGGTTATCAACCAAGCTCGGGCCGCACAGATCGCTGCCAGTGGTGTCCAGCAGGGTGGCATCCAAATATCAGGAACCTATGCCGAGAATCTCGCTCAACGTGGAATTACCGAACAGCAGGCTCGCGCAGGCTTCGGCGAAGTCGGCAAGTTAAACGAACTAAAACAGACTTTTGCGGGCGAGACTGCACTATCCGGTGAACAATTGGCAGGTGCGGCGTTCGGGATTGATGTCGCCGCGCAACAAGAGTTGGAGCGTAAACGTCGCCTTCGTACTGGTGAGTTCGCTGGTGGCGGATCATTTGCTCGGACAACTGGTGAAACATCAGGCTCTATTTCTACTTCGGTGGGTAAAGCGCAATAGCATACTTGACACTGTCAAGGTAGGTGTGTGTATACTGTTAATGTTCGGTTACGGACACCATTGGAAAGCCCCCGATTTCAATGTGCAAAAGGGGTGAGACTTGCAGCCATTCGGGAACCTCCAGCCGAATGTGGGCAGAAGGAGTGGGTCATGTCAGATGCAAACTACGAGTTTGAGGATGATGCAGTGCAAGACCAGCAGCAATCGAAGGACCCTGTGCGAGCGCACTTGCGGAAACTTGAAGCCGAAAATAAGGCTTTACGTGAGCAGGCAGCGGAAGCAGAGGCAGCCCGACGAGAACTTAACTT
>Ga0214921_10010335_pt1 | contig 11563 bp, 11 predicted proteins | sample LL1505_MetaG_FD_177992 | JGI IMG/M metagenome (GOLD analysis project Ga0214921, IMG submission 177992) | Freshwater microbial communities from Lake Lanier, Atlanta, Georgia, United States - LL-1505 | ecosystem: Environmental > Aquatic > Freshwater > Lake | place: USA: Georgia | collected...
CACGAGGTCAGTCGTAAGCTGGAGTCAGGCTCCCCAGGCAGCACCGTAAACTCACAGTCATAGCTGTCACCCACGCTGCCGACCGAGGGCTCGATGCCCGCTTCGGCCAGCCGTTCGGTGTAGCGAAGCCTCACGCCGGATCAGGACGTCCGGGCGCTGTTGTTCGGCCGCGTGCGCAGTCTTTTTTTGCGCGTGTAGCCGCGACGGGCAAAGAACCGCCACAGCGTGCCGTATCCAAAGTCCAGGCCGCGTTCGGCAAGTTCGGCCTGCAATTCAGTCAGCGCCATGTCGCGCCGCGCGTGGAACACGGTGAGGATCGCATCAGCGTGGCCTTCGAATAGATGGCTGCGGCGGTCGCCGCCCAGAGGACCATGCATCAGCACCGCACCATCAGCCGCCAGGGCGCGCCAGCGACTGACGCTGGCCGCGCTCACCTTGAAGCGCGCCGCGGCCTCCCGGTGGCTCAACCCTTCCTCCAGCACCACGGCCAGCGTGCGTTGCCGCAAATCCAACGAAAGCGCTTTCGACATCAATGCCGGCCCCCGCCCGGCAGACAGCTTTAATCAGAAACCTACCGTTTCGGGAATTCCCCGCGATTCAGTCAACAAGGATGCCGCTCTAAGCGGGTGGGATAGACGTTGTCATAATCCTAAAGCGCGTGCCTAGGGCTGGATCCGCGTCCGCTCGAACACGGATATAGGCCACCTCACCTGCAACGGGGGCGCCAAGTCGGCGCCCCGTTACCGTCACAGTCTGCGCCTCATCGTCGGCGATAAAGCCATCTAGCATTATCACAGTTCTGGCAGTTAGAGCGCCACTGAGAACTAAATGAAATGGCACGTAGTCCGGTGCGTTCCTGGTTTCAAATGTCACGACAAATCGCTCGTGCGACATGTGGATAACACGCAAAATGCTCCGATATTGCGTGTCTACCGCCGCCATGGCGCCGTGAAAGGACACATCGCGGTTTGGAGAATACAGAACCGCCGAACCCAGCCACAGCGATAAGCATAACATGCCAATGCAGCAAGAATTAACTATACCCCGCGCCGCTACGGAGTTAATCCGCTGCAACACGACGAGAGCACCAAGCGCCCAAAGCAAAGCCAAATGTAGGAATGCAGGCGCTAAATAGGAACTCAGTACGCGGTTATTACTGGATGCAACTAGACACCAGTATAAAATGCAGCCAAATTGAAAAAATGCGACACGCCGATAACGCGCGCTGAGCAGAGCCGCTGCCAATCCAACGGCCAGAATGGAAACATAGGCCCATGATAGTTGGTACGAGACCGGACCAAGCAATGGCAGATGATTAAAGACATATGGATAATTGACCTCGACAGGTGCTTGGCTGAGCCAGACAATACACGCCTTAAGGTTTGACAGAAATTTAGCGAATCCCGCCCGGAGGAAGTCGTCCCCCGGGGGCGGAGCACCCGCAAGGGTGGCCGCTACGAAGGTCGGCTTAGAGAGCAGCAAGCAGAGGTAGATTGCAGCGATCATCCCGAGAAGAAACAACAATGCTATCGTGCGTCGCGGTTGCTTGGCACCCAACGCAACAGCCTCCCGGAAGCGAAGCCCCACAAGCATAGCAAGGACGACAGGTACGACGAGGGTGAATTCCTTTGATGCGCACATCAGGGCAAGGCCACCACCGGCTAATATGCTGCTCCCAATACCAATCTGCCCACTGTTCAAGATGACGACGACGGATAATAAAAAAACTGCGTAGGCCGTCATGAAGACAAAATCCGTGACCGTGTACTGCACCATGAGTGACGATATTAGATAGACATTAGAGAAGCCGAAACAGATCAGCATAGCGAGATGCGACAGCCGAAATTGCTCGGTAGACACCCACCGCAGCGACGCAAGCAGAAACAAAGAAGCTACTGCGATTCCAACTACAAAAAACAATGCGAACAAGAATGAATATTGAGAAAAATTTTTTCCGATCAATTTGTTCATAAATTTTGGAATAATATTAAGAGTGAGCGGCCTAAAAAACGGCCCATAGACACTGCCCCACCCCTCTACAGAAACGTAAGAGCCATATTCACCGACTGGCCCCAACGAACTCGAATACACAACGGCGAACACAAAATATACAAACAACAAAAACAATAAAAAATTAAATGAATTAGAATGCAATTTTTGGAACATAAAGTTTTCTCCATTCACATTGATATAAAGTATTATTTCATTATATAATGGCATCAAGTCTTAACATATTTAAGATTAGCAAACGACCGAGCGAAAATGCGGCCCACCAGGTACCAAAAACCACCTCCGAAAGCCGAAAGCCGAACGCCAATCTAGGCCTGCTCTACCTGCAGCGATTGGTGGCGCCCATGCGCATGGCTTACCCGTTAGCGGAAAGTGTACGAAGGTGTCGTACCAGACCCTCGAAGGATGAACATGTTGCTTCGCAACCCTGCAGGCCGCCTTGCTCCGTTACATGAATACCAACCGCGCCAAAATAGGCTCGTGGTCCAGCCAGATCCTTATTCACATCGTCACCAATAGACCAGATTGGAGGTTCTATAGTACCAAGCTTGCGGCTGAGCTGTGACCACACAAGTTCGCTCGGCTTGTCCGCACCCGCCTCCTCACTGGTCACAATATACTCAAAACAATCCTCTAACCCATGGTAGACTAACTTCCGAAATTGAATTCGTGTTGTCAAATCAGTCACCAAAACGCGGTCAATGCCGAGTGAGCGAAATGTCTCGAGCAAGCTGCGTGCACCGGGCCGCAGCGTTGATGCATTCAAAAACGCCCGCCAGTAAGTTTGCTCGAAATCGAGCGCGAGCAGAGGTTGGCTCTTCAGGCCAAGAACCTCCAGCGTGCGGTGCATGTAGAGTAAGCGATCATGTGCCGCAGCACATGGCCCGAGATCCTTCTTCAAGGTGTCGCGTGCCTCGGTGAAAGCCTCAAGGAAACGCTCTCCGGACGGACCAAGCCTATCCTGCGCCTTGGCAACCAGTGCTGACATACCTGCAGCATGCGCCGGATCGTAGGCGTATAGCGTATTATCGAGATCAAAAATGACCAGCTTGGGCAATTGGGCCAGCGCGGCGGGGTCGTAAATTTTCATCGATTTCCTCTGTGCCTGAGACCATCGGCCAGTTCGACAAAGGCGACGAGTTGCATGGCGCCGGCCACATTTGGCTGCCATACAGGATCCCGGCTGAGCAACCGATCGAGATCAGGCACAAGGCGCGCCGCAGCCAAGGCGAAGTCAGCGCCCTCAGCTTCGCCCTCGACAAGGATCTCTACAATCGGCTCGCCTTCGCGCAGCGACACCTCGGCGGCAAGACCGCAAATGCCGACGAGCGCGCGATAGATGGCCTCCACATTCAGCGCATTCGCCATAATGATGCGCAGTCGCACTGGCACGGGGATATCCGGCCGGGCGTCAATAGAGACCGCCTCGGCGCTATTCGGCTCCAGCCGAAATATGATGTCGGCCTTGCTCGCCTGAGGATGGACGTAGCGCGCGGCATCCTGCGCACGCGCATCGAGGCTGGCCATCACCCGGGCAGGGCTGTGGCCGCGCAGATGAACGTCACGGCGCATTTTCAGGGCGCGTCGCAGCCCCTCATCCATGTCAAGGAAGATGCGCAGGTCATAGGTGAGGCACAACCTAGCCGGCAGCAGCGCATGCAGGCCCTGCACAATTACAAAGGGCCGCGCAGCAATTTCGAGCGGCGCGGTAAAGCGCCCTGTCGCATGATCATAATGTGGCGCAAAGGCTGGCCGCCCGGCCAGCAATGTCATTGCATCCCGGGAAAAGGCAACCAGATCATTGGCGCGTGGGTCGAGATGCGTTGTCGTCTGCCAACGGGTGCCGCGGCGATCCCAACGATGGTAATCATCGCCCGCCACCCGAACCACCGAGGGGCGCCCAAGCAACCCCTCAAGCCCGCCAAGCAATGTGTCCTTGCCGGTGCCGGAATCGCCAGCAATGCCGATGCCGATCGGCCCGTGGCGCAGACGGAAAGGATCGTCCCCCGCATGTGCGCCTCGCAGGCCGAGAACGGCAAGCCCAGTACCGGCGGCCGCAAGCAAGGTGAGTAATCCAGATTTCAGCGCCTCCGGCAAAGGCTGCAGCGTCATGGCTTCCATCAGGCCAAAGGCCGGGGCTGCGGCCCCCGTCGCGACTAGCCCATAATAGGCCAGGAACGAAGCCTGGAAGACCAGGCGCACCCCACGCTCAAGCGGCGCGCTCGACGGGCGCAGCGCGAGAAAAGGCATGACCCAGAGAAACCAGCCCGGCGAGGCGGGCGTCAGCACCAGGACAGGAAAGAACGAAGCCGCCAGCAGTGCATACAAAAGCCCGGGTGACCATCGCTGGTGCTGCGCAGCAAAGGCCAACGCAACGGCATAGGCCAGCGGCGCCAGCAGCAGGTTTCCGGAATTGCCGAGCGGCAGCACCGCCTCCATTAGCTTGGCGAGTTCTCCAGTGCCCAACACCATGACGCGGAAACCGGGCGACCATAAGGCCGGCACCGCAGCGACGATCAATCCGGGCATGATGCCCACCGCTGCAAGACGCCAATCCCCGCGGCGCCTGTCGTCACATAGCAGCCAAAGGGCCATCACCGGCAAAGCCAGCGCCATGCTGGCCTTGGCCGCGATAGCGGCGCCTAGCAGTAGAGCACCGCCTCTGATCCGGCCGTGTTGAAGAAGCAATACGCCCGCCAGCAGCAAAGAAAGCGGCAGAGAATCGAGCTGTCCGTGCCACCAGCCAATAAAGATCACAATAGGCGAAAGCCACCAGCCCAGCCATGCCGCGTCACTCGTCCCGTGGCGGCGCAGCATCGTCAGGATCGCTGCCTCGGCCATTAAAACGGTCAGCCCGACCAAAATGGTCGCGCCGCCTGGAACGAGTTGACTGGCCAGTTCTGCGGGCAACAGCATCAGGTGCATGGCCAAGCCATAGGGAAAAGCACGCGGGTCAACGCCAGCCGCCAACGCTGCGGACCATGGATCGAACCAAACCGAAGGGGCGCCCGCTACCACAACGAAGGGGCCGAACCATAAGGTGCGGGTCACTGGCTCAAGGAGGACCAGCATCACAAGCCGCAGCAGAAGACCCGCCAGAACTGGCGGCTCGCCAAGAAGACCCGGAAGCGAGCGTACCAACTGCAGCGCCCCATCAGCCCTATGCCGGCGGCGTAGGCCCAGGCGGGTCGTGCTGATGGCCCCTGTCGCCAATACCGGCGGGCTTGTCTGTAGCATTAGTCCAACCAGCGCTCTGGCAATTTGGTGCAGGCTGCGTGCAGCGGCAGGCCCCATTCGGCGAAGGCTCGACGGGCCTGCTCGATCTCCGTCCCATCAAAGCGGCCTTGCAACTCCGGCGAGACAAGGCAGAGCTTCAGCCCCGCGCCGATCATCCGACGCGCATCAGTTTCTGCCAGCCAGAAGCCGTCAAAGCAATCTACCCACACCCAGTCCACGCGCCCAGCTAGGCGCATCGCCGTATCGACAGTCTCTTCCTCGGAAACACGGACAGCCGCGCGCCGCTCTCCCAGGCCGGCCCAGCGACGCAGATAGGGGAATGACTGGTCAAGGAAGAAGAAGTCGGACACACCAGCAGCGCCAAACACGTCCAGCACATGCTGCTCCAGCCCCTCTTCCTTCACATTCGCAATTATTCCGGCATGGCGGTAGCCCTGCAGCCAAGCCGAAAGATCGGGACCATCGGTGAACGGATCATGGGTAACGACCAGCCGGTCGCCACGGCAGCGGATATCGATCTCGACGCCATAACCGACAGGTGTTTCGGCTAGCATCGCGGCGGTATTGCGGCGGTGATGGAAAATGCGGCCAGGGGAGGTGGTCATGACATGCCCTTTTGTTGCGATTTCAGCGCCATGCTGTAGGCAATGGTGCGGCGAATGAACTTCCAGCGTCCGCGCAGCCCATCATTCCAGTGGCTGGTGCCATAAAGCCGTGGCCCGAAGCGAACCGGAAAACGGCGGATCTCCAACCCCTGCGCGTGGGCCATCCAAAAAGCGTGCAGGTCGAGCGAGAAGTCTGCGGGCGGCGTGCCCCAGCGCGCGAGGAACCCGCGGCCGAACATCGTGGGTTGCGCATTGATGTCTGGCAGCCACGCACGGAACAAAGCCAGTTCCAGCAGACTCATACCCATGGTGAAGGCGCTGTCGCGCAGCGGCCGGCCCTCGCGCCGGCCCTTGACGAAAACCCGTTCCGGATCCCGTCCGGCGAAGAGCTCCATGCCGCGCAACGCGTCCTGCGGGTCGGTCTGCTGGTCAGCATGGGTCCAGCCCAGAACCTCGGCCCCGGTCGCGGCCGCGGCCTCAAGCCCCTGGCAAATGCCATGGCCATAGCCTTGGTTCACCGGAACCCGGATGGTGGAGAAGCCCCCTATATCCTTCAACAACTGCCGCATCACTTTGGGCGTATCATCGGATGAGCCATTATCGACCAGCACAATGTGATGCCCCGCAGCGGCCAGTGGCCGGCAGCGCTCCACCACCGCAGGCAGGTTGCGGGCCTCATTGTAGCAGGGGATGGCGAGTGCGAGGCGCATGTTAGCCTTTCCGGAACACGATGAGGCGCATGCCGATGAAATTAGTCATGGCAGAGGCAGCGGTGGCAACAAGGAAGCCTGCCGCGACAGCAGGCCATTCCGGCAGGCGGAGAGCTATGGCAAGAACAAGAATGAAGGCGTTCAGCGCGACATTGAGCACGAGCGAGACCAGATAAACCGCCATGAATGGCAGCGGACGCCCGGTCTCTGCACGGAAAGTCAGACGTTTATTGGCATGGTATGCCCAGAGCGCACCGGCACAGAATCCCAACGCCTTGGCCGGCGCTGCCGGCAACCCCAGCCCCAACAGCCCGGCATAGGCCATGGCGTCAATCATTACTGCCGCCCCGCCAACAGGCAGGAAGACCGCAACCTCACGGGCGAGCGACATGGGGCCTCGGGGCAGGATAAAGCTCTGGGCGTTGCAGTTCGCGCCACGGCCAGGGAGCGCGTGGATCGTGGCCCACCGCATAGGGATGATGCGGCCAGAGGTCGAGGCCGCGCTGCCAGTATCGGAAGGTCTCGTACTCGGCCGGCGTGCCCCAGCATAGCCAAGCCTGTACCGGGAAGCAACGCACGCGGAGGCCGATGGCCAACGCATCCTCGACCAAAGTATCGGCATAAAACTCATCGCGCACCCGTCCATTGCGCGCGACCATGCGTTCGAAGCAGCGACGGAAATCTCCGGCCCGGCGAAATGTGAAGCTGCCCACAATGGTGCCAGCGCCGGGATCCTGCGGGTCGGACTTCACCACAACGCGGGCTGGACTGCCATCCGCATCACTCACGATCCAACCATAGGCGCGCGGATTGGCCAGAGCAGCCGCATGACCTATCCGCACCCAGACCAGCAAATCAGTATCAGCCATGGCCGCCTTAAGGGCCCCAGGATCATAGATCAGCCCGCCGTCGCAAGCGCCTATCGTCAGCCGCCGCTCATCATCCTCCGGGCCGAGCGCAAGCGAGACGGTGCGCGCCTGCCCATCTGTGGGCCCGTCTAGCCACACCGGGCGCGCGCTGGCCGGCAGGGCGGCGGCGATCTCGTCGGCGCCGGGCATGTCGCGCCGCATGATCACGCGGGCCTCCTCGCCCGGCGGTAGGTCATCCAACGCCTGGAGGATCATCGGGCGGCCGGAGACCTCCAGCAGGGGCTTTGGGGTAGCATAGCCGGCATCGGCGAAACGCTGACCAAGGCCGGCGGCAGGCAGCAGAACCAGGCCTTCGGGGCGCGGCTCACCGCGTGGGAGCAGAGCGGCACGGAAGGCATTGGCCTGATCCTGCCATGCACCAAGATCGGCAGGTGTGCCCCATTGCATGAAGTGCTTCACCTCATAGACCGCAACCCGAGCGCCCGCCTGCAGGATCGGCCGATAGGCGAGGCTCACATAATATTCACCCGACGTGGAGAGATCTTGGGCTAAACACGCTTCCAGCGCCTCGCGCGCAAGGCGCGCCGTGCGGAAGCCGTAAGTACCGGTTGAGGCGAATTCCTCCATCGGCCGGTCCGTCCAGGGTTGCTTCTCCTGGATATCAAGCGCCCACAGCCCATCCGTCTTTACATAAGCGTAAAAGGTGGAGCCCAGGCTATGCGGGTGGAAGCCACGGTAGCAGGGCAGAATCCCGTCCGCGCCACTCTCTTTCCAAAAGGCCAGCATGTCCTGCCAGTCCCAAACGTTGGTAAAATCGCAATAGTTGATGACAACCGGCCGTTCAGGATCGAGCAGCGGCAGCGCCTGGAGGGCAGCATGAACTGGGCCGAGTTTATGTGGCTTTACCGGTACAATGCGCGCCAAAGGCCGGATTGAGAGCAATATCTGCCGCATCTGCAGCGCCGCATCGTCCAGATGCTGCGTCGAGCAGACAAAAGTGAAATCAGCCTCTCCCGGAAAGAGGTCGGCCACATGGGCGATGATCGGCTTGCCGTCGACCGCAATGAGCGGCTTGGGCAGGCGATAGCCGGCGCGGCGGAACCGCTCACCCCAGCCAGACATGGGAATAAGGATTTGTGGGCGCATCTTTGTGGCTTAGCAATCAGTGGCCAGCGCGATCGCGCGGCGATATTGTTCGGCATCCCATGCTGCTAGCGCCTCGGCCTCGCCATCCGGTAGCACAGCGATGGGCGCATCTTGGGACACCAAAGGGGCCAGTAGGGCCAACGCTGCCAATTGGTCGGAAGCCCCAGGTGACGCATCAGGCATGGCATGTAGCAGACCATCGGCGCCTGTCATCACCGGGGCGAGGCCCGCCGCGATCGGTTGTGGCCCAAGGAAGACAGCTTGGTCAGGGAAACTTGGCGCCAGACGGGCCAGGCGATGATCCGCCCGCAGCCCCGGCCTATCGGGCCGTGCTGCCAAACGCGCCTCTAAACTGGCGAGCAGGTCAGAAATCTCGCGTGTATCCTCGCCATTGAGGATGATGCCATGGCGATCAAGCACCATGATTGGGGCCTGGCAACCAAGGCAAGCTGCGGCGAGTGGGGCGCCTGGTCGGGCATAGGGCACCCAGGCCCAGTCGAGCCCCTTAAGCAGCCTGCCAAGCCGGGTTTCGCCATCACTACGTATCGCTTCTGCCAGTGCAGGAACGAAATGCAGATGGAGAACGAGGCGGGACTGCGACAGCGCGTGCAAGCCAGTCTCTATCGAGGCGCGCACAGGATCGAGCATAGCAGGGGTAAAATCTTCTCCCCCGGCCCGGGCAATCTGCTGCGCCTCGGCCAAGCCCAGGCAAGTCCAAGCGGCTGCCTTCAGCGCCTGATCCAGCCTCCGACCGGAGGCTTTGACGATCAGCACGCCGTCACGCTTTTCCGAAGCGTTGCCGCCTGCACCTTGGGTATACCAAGGGTCGGCACCGAGCCTAGCGCAGAGCAACGCAAAATCCTGATCAACCACGATAACTCTCTTAACTCCCCGTAGGGTTTTCAGCCGTAGATATCCTAACAGCGATTTATAATCGATCATAGGCAGCCATCCGTTTACGCGTCAGGAAAGAATTTTTCATTGCCGCCGACGTTCTGCTGGACGGGCATCGCTCCCGCGCCGAACCAATCCTGTGTATGCAGCGTTGCCACATTGCCAATCTCGCGCAGCAGCGCCTATGCCGTGGGCAGCGTCACCTTCCACAGGCTGCGCTGTGCGCCCCAAAGCGCGCCCAGGCTGTTCGCAAGGCTCTGCGCATCCGCCTGCTGGAGCAACGCCGTTGCCACCATGTCCGGCCGGCTGCCCGCCCAGCCCCGAATAGGGCCTGTCCGCATTATAGTAGTCGATCCATTTTATGAGCCCGCCCCGCAGTTCCGAGCCAGTCTCGAACGCATGCAGATAGATGCATTAGTACTTCAGGCTGCGCCACAGCCGCTCGATGAACACATTGTCCGTCCAACGGCCGCGGCCGTCCATCGAGATACGTATCGGCACGAGGTCAGTCGCGGCTTGCTGTGGCAGTGGCGGGACGCCCAGCGGCGCGAGGAGTTGGTGGGCCAGCCGGCCTTCCTGCCGATGCGGGTGCTCACCGCACCCGAGCCTCTGCCTGCGCCGCTGCCTGGCGATATGGCGGCCGAAGCCGCCACCACGGTCTCAAGGCCGGCCGGGATTGCACCGCCCGCCAGCACCGCCGCTGCGACCGTATCGATGATGTCGAGCGACACTTGCGACCAGGGCGACGGCGCAGGCTGTATGCCGGGCACAGCACGCCCCGCGGTGACGTCGTCGGCAAACCATGCCGCGGACCAGGGATCGGGAAACAGCGCCGCCGCCGCCTCGGGCAACGTCCAGCCCTCGCAAGGCGGTTCGGGGGTGGCCGTCACAGACGACTGCAGCGCGCATCCGATTCGGGGTGGCGGGCCGAGCCTAATCGGCCAGCGCGTGCTCGCCCAGGGATCGCAGCCGACCAAGGCATCGGCCTAGGCCCTGCGGACGGATTTGACCAAGAGGAAGACACAAGCGAGAGCGATGAAAGCGGCATAGTTTCGCTGTGTTTTCTCACATCGCATGGCCACGCGTTTGAAACACTTGATCTTGCCGATCAACTGCTCGACCCGGGCGCGCAGTTTCTAGAGCCGCTTGGGGAAGAATTTCGGTCTGTTCTTGGCCGTGCTTCGATACGGAATGATCGGGACGATCTCTCTGCGGCGGGCAGCCTCGCGGTTGGATGCGGCGTCGTATCCCGTGTCGGTAATGGCGGCCCTCCACGCTGTCCCTATTGCGTACCCGATCGCGCGAAGCTGCGGTACTCGCTGAACTGGCAGGTGGCAGTGATCTCATCGCCGCCGCCACGCCGCCGCGCTCTATCGCCTACATCGTTATCGAGACTTGAGCATGATTGACCGGATCGCGGGCAGCCTGCTCGGTCACCGCCCTGCTGCTCGCTGACCTGGGCGTCACCAAATCGCACAGCCGGCCCTATACCTCCGACGACAACCTATTCTCGGAAAGCTGCTTCAAAACACTGAAATATCAGCCCCAATTCCCCAAGCAGTTCGGCAGCATCGAGGACGCCAAAAACTTCTGCCGGGCCTTTGAACCGCCCCGGGTTTGTCGGAGGCCTCAACTCTTGAGAGGCTCTACCGATGACAGACTCCAGACAGCGGCGGTTTTCGCCGGAAGTGAGGTGGTCCCCGATCATCGGACAGGCGGTTAAGCTCGGTCTGAGCGAGAGAAGGACAGCCCATCATGGCGGGCAAGTGGACGAGATATTCGTCGGAATTCACGGCAAAGGTGGCGCTGGAGGCGCTGCGTGGCGAGCTGACAGCGGCGCAGCTGGCGGCGAAGCACGGCATCCAGCAGACGATGGTCGGTGAATGGAAGCGCCAGGCCACGGAGGGTTTGGCTGCGGTGTTCTCGGCGAAATCGGCGGCGTCGGAGAGGGCGAAGGCGGTCGAGGCGAATGTGGAGAAGCTGCACGCGAAGATCGGGCAGTTGGTGGTGGAGCGGGATTTTTTGGCGAAAGCCTCCGGTCGATGAGCGTCGAACGCAGGCGGCAAATGGTCGAACCTGGGCATCCGCAGCT
>Ga0214921_10010336_pt1 | contig 11562 bp, 14 predicted proteins | sample LL1505_MetaG_FD_177992 | JGI IMG/M metagenome (GOLD analysis project Ga0214921, IMG submission 177992) | Freshwater microbial communities from Lake Lanier, Atlanta, Georgia, United States - LL-1505 | ecosystem: Environmental > Aquatic > Freshwater > Lake | place: USA: Georgia | collected...
AAGTTCCCACGTTGATCACTCCTTGCCCATCCTTGCTCAAAAATTAAGCAGGATAGGCGATTGGGGTGGCTCAAATTTGGATGCAAATTCTCTTCAAAGTGGCTCAGTTTTGGATGCCATTCAACAAACGCAGTAAACGGGACATCGAAGCCGAGGCAGATCAATTCGCATCGACACTGCTGATGCCGTACGATGACTTCCGTAGACAAGTCAACGGCCAGCCCATCAGCTTTGATCTGATAGGACATTGCGCAGATCGATACGGCGTCTCGCTCACCGCAGCGGCTCTGCGGTGGATCGACATCGCGCCAGAGCGCGCGATCCTGATAGCAAGCCGTGACGACCACATGCTCTGGGCCAAATCGAACGAGGATGCATTCAAGTCAAGGGCATATTTCGCCACCCGAAAGAACGTCATTGAGCTTCCAAAAACGGCGTTGGCCCACAGCGCCAATGCAGAAACGACCGTTAGCCAGCAAGATGTTCGAGCCAACACTTGGCTCGCCAACGAACCAGGCTATGTCCGCGCTCAAGAGTTGGTCAAAAGCGCTGGTCAGTACGACTACAAGCTCACTTTGCTGCTGCTGCCTCAGGCTGAATGGCGACGCCCGACACACGAAGATGATGAGGCAGAAGAGGATACGTTTGATCGGTTCACGCGCAATGGTCAACCTCTGAATCGATAGCGCCATCAATTCTTGAAGTCAATGCCACCCGCTTTTTGCGGCCGTCGGCAATTCTCCGCATCTCTCCGAGCCAGTCCCAAACTTCCCACTGGCCTTGCCATGGTCCCCCGGGGACAATTTTTTCCTTCGATCGTTGAACATCAAGGACTGGCAACCAATGCAAGAAATCAACCGCCGCCCACCCGACTCCATGACCGTATCAGAGCGCATGGATGAGGTAACTGCCCTGCTGGCGCGGGGCGTATCCCGTGTGTGGGATCAATCTGTCGCGAAGTCCGCAAATGCGGCCTCGAAGAGGCATTTAGGACTTGGCTTTTGCGCCCACCAGAGCGTTCATACGGACCCGTCAACCAAAGTCACGGAGTCCAAATGACCACCACGCAATCACCCTATGCCACGCCACCGTCGGTGCTGGCACAAATCACCTCCTTGCCCGATTTGTCGATGTCTGACATCAAGGCCCTCTGGAAGAGCCTGTTTGGGACAGACAACCCGACCCACAACCGCCAGTTCCTAGAACGGCGCATCGCTTTCCGACTGCAGGAGATCGAGTTCCGCAAGATCGATCGCAACATGGTCGACCGCAACAAGCGCAGGATCCAGGCCATCATGGATTCCGGCCAGAACAAGAAGCTGGAGCGCGATTTCCATCTAATGGCGGGAACGATCCTCACCCGCGAGTACCAAGGCAAGGAATACCAGGTGATGGCCACGGTCGACGGCCACTACGAATATGAGGGACGCCCGTACCGCAGCCTCTCGCGCATCGCCAAGGAGATTACCGGCACCGCTTGGTCTGGGCCGGTGTTCTTTGGCCTGAAGACCACCGCAGTACCTAAAACGCCGGCGAAGAAGGGAGCACGCAAATGAGCGAGGTTCTCAAGCGCCGCCAGCGGTGCGCCGTTTACTGCCGCGTGTCCAGCGACGAACGCCTGGACCAGTCCTTCAACTCCATCGATGCCCAGAAGGAAGCTGGTCACGCCTACATCGCCAGCCAGCGCAGCGAGGGCTGGATTCCGGTAGCAGACGACTATGACGATGGCGGTTTCTCTGGCGGCAACATGGAACGCCCTGGACTGCGTAGGCTCATGAATGACATCGAGGAAGGCCGCGTTGACATCGTGGTGGTCTACAAGATTGACCGTCTCACTCGCAGCCTGGCCGACTTCTCCAAGATGGTCGAGGTATTCGAACGTGCCGGTGTGTCCTTCGTTTCGGTGACACAACAGTTCAACACCACGACCAGCATGGGCCGGTTGATGCTCAACGTGCTGCTGTCCTTTGCGCAGTTCGAGCGGGAGGTGACCGGAGAGCGCATCCGCGACAAGATCACGGCGTCTAAGCGCAAAGGAATGTGGATGGGTGGCGTGCCACCTTTAGGCTACGACGTGAAGGACCGCCGCCTGATCCCTAACGAGCGCGAGGCCAAGATCATCCGGCACATCTTCACGCGGTTCGTGGAACTGGGCTCCACCACCAAGCTCATGAAAGAGTTGCGTATGGACGGGGTCACATCAAAGGCCTGGACCACCCAGGACGGCAATGTCCGCGAGGGAAAGCTGATCGATAAGGGTCTGATCTACAAACTGCTGGGCAACAGGACGTACCTGGGCGAGTTAAGACATAAGGAAGAATGGTTCAAAGGTGAGCACCAGCCTCTGATTGAGCCCAGCACCTGGGAGGCAGTGCAGTCCATCTTGAAAGTCAGCCCGCGCACCCGAGGCAACAACACCCGCGCCGCCATTCCCTTCCTGCTCAAGGGCATCGTTGAGGGCGCCGATGGTCGGGCGTTGACCGTGGCATGGACCCGCAAGGGCGCCGGCAAGCTGTACCGGTACTACATCCACACCCGCGAGAACAAGGAGCACGCAGGAGCTTCCGGTCTGCCACGGTTGCCGGCGATCGAATTGGAAGCCAACGTGGTCCAGCAGCTGCGCTTGATCCTCCGCGCCCCTGACCTAAAGACGCGGGTCGCTCAACTCCTGACCGCAACGGACAATCAGGCGGACGAAGCCAAGGTGTGCATCGCCATGCTGCAGATTGAGAAGGTCTGGGACCAACTATTTCCGGCAGAGCAGGAACGCATCGTCCGCCTCCTGATTAAGAAGGTCGTGGTCACGCCCCACAACATCGAAGTGCAGTTCCGGCCGAATGGCATTGAGCGACTGGCTGCGGAACTGAAATTTACCGATCACGCAAAGGTCGCTGAGGAAGTCGCAGCATGAACGAGATCACGATAAAAGCGACTGGCGAAGCCGACGTGGTCAGCGCCAGCAACGGCAGTCTGAACGTGACCATCCCGATCAGGATCACAAGGCGCGGCCGACGCAAGGCTGTGACCCTACCCGACGGCACCGCATTGCAGCCGCGTGCCTGGGACAACGAACTCACACCGATGCAACAGGCCCTGGTCCGGGGCTATCGATGGCTGGCCATCCTGGAGTCGGGCAAAGCACGGAATCTGGCCGAGGTGGCCGAGATGGAGGGGATGGACAGGGCCTACCTCAGCCGGATGGTGAACCTCACCACTCTCGCGCCGGACATCGTGGCTGACATCTTGGACGAGTCACTGCCCGACCACGTCACCTTGTTCGACCTGGCATCGGGGACGCCGCTGCTGTGGGACGAGCAGCGGGCGCTGCTATGTTTGTGATCGGCGCCACCCCGCTGACCGATCAGTGTCGTGACCCCACAGTCGCTAGTCAGTCCGGCGCGACGGATTGGCTCCACTCAAAATCAGGATGGGTGATCCGTTCCAAGGCGGCATTCAGTTCAGCGGCATCACTGATCCGCTCTCGCAGCGGGGTCGATGCTGTGACCCACTCTTGGGTCTTGGGATTGATCCCAAATGGCAGTAGACGAGGAAGCAAGCCCTGAATCGCAGCAGAGACCGCCTGCGTCGTCTTGTCCGTGAGTTCAATGGCACCGTAAGTGGCCGGCGCACCCAATGGCGAGTGAAACAGCGGCGAGGTGAAAGTCAGCCAACCGGCATCGCCCATTCGCAAGGTCAACGCTTCGCCAGGCAGCGTATCCCCCACGAAAAGAAGAGCCTCCCCGCGCAAGGTATTGGAATCCAGCTGAATCTGGCGAAGGCTGATGCGCGAGGGCGTGGGATAGACCCGGACGTTTTTCTCCAGCCACTCCTGGACGGCTTGGATGTGGTCGCGGTGAGCGTCATCGATTTTCATGGTGCTGATGTTTCCGCATTCGACGGCAACCACCGGTCGAGCAACGGGCCCACATAAGCCTTGCCCAGGTCGTGCCCACCCCTTGGCACGACCGTCACGGGTATCCCCGTCAACCGACCAAAGGCCTGCACATTGGCCGGGATGCTTTGCCAGTCTTCTTCGCCGACATGTATCTCGCAGTGGGTCGGCGCATTGAATTGCCCCGTCTCCGCCAACTCCTTGAGCCGCTGCGGCCTAGGCGGCGAAAAGCTGGTCCGGGTCTGCTCATTGGTGAACTCCCCGACTATCGGCGACAGTAACAACACCCGTCCCACGTAAGCCGGCATCTGGGCCTGTGCATGCAGAAACAAGTACGAGCCGAATGAATTGCAGATCACCCGAGCCTGCTCGTGCCAGAAATGGTCTTGCAGGTCCTGCATGACCACCTGGACCTGATCGTCAAAGGGCAAGCTTCGGAAGTCGCCACGCGTCTCTCGCCCGGCCACCTGAAAACCTCGATCCATCAAACCCTGCCCCAAACCCGTGGCCAACTGACCGCCGTGACCGGGCAGGTAGTAGACGGTGCGGTGGTCGATGATGGACATGGATTGATTGTCGGCCGGAGGTTGTTATTTACGTTTGCCTGCCAATGCAGGAAAAAAACCGCTCAATCGGTCCATTCGTAAGTTGTTGATTTTATTGACCCTGATCCGAGGGCTTTGTGGACTTCGGCCTGTTTCCGGGCGCCAGGGGTACTGAGAGAAATGGCCGGAAGAGAGAGAACAAGGCGCAGAACCGGTCTGGCCGTGCAGAGGGCGAAGTCCGCAAGTTTCCGCATGAACCCGCAAGAACACGGGGCAAGACGCGCGATCGCCCAAGAAAAAACCCCAACTCAGACGAGTTGGGATTTTGAGTATGGTGGCAAGCAGGAATATGAAAACGTTTGCTAACTCATTGCCAGCATTGAGGTTTTCAGTAAAGCGCGACTAACAAACGCCGATTGATGCGAGCCGATGACGGCGGAAAACTCAAACGCTTCCTTCGGTCTCAACGACCAAGATGCGGGCTGCGCCCTGCGGGTGAGCCACATGCTCGCAACCTACCCCGGCGAAGAACACATCGCCAACACCAAGCGCGACGACGTGCTCTTTGCCATCCACACGGTAGTGCATGTCCACCTTGCCATCGAGCACGGCGAAGACTTCCTCGCCATCGTTGACATGCCACTTGTACGGCTGGTCGGTCCAATGGACGCGGGTGGTAATGCCGTTCATGTTCGCGACATCCATCGCCCCCCATGCTCGGTCGGCGGTAAATTCTTTGCTGCGGATGATCTTCATGAATCGAGGACTGCAGGAGGCGTGCGAGTCCCCTCAGGCCGCAGCGCGAGCTCGGCGAGGACTGGACTTACTGGATGCGACCGGCTGCTGCACGCCCAGGTGCTCAATCACCACCGGTGGACGGTTGGGAAACTGCGCCACCAGGTTCAGCTGGCCGCCCATGCTCTCCACGTAGTGCCGCAGGGTGGAGAGCAGCATATCGCTGCGCTTTTCGAGCCGGGAGATGGTGTCCTGACCGACCCCCAGAGTCGCAGCCAGTTGCTCCTGCGTTTGCTGGGCGGCTTGACGCAAGTCCTTCAGGGTCGCCAACTCCATCGCGCGCGCATCAATGCGCTGGAGCCGATCCGGCGGCAGCGCCGCCATCATGTCATCGAGTTTTCTTGCCATGATTGGAATCCTCACTGTCTTGGGTCAGCGATGCCAGATGGTCGTCATATCGATCATCAGCCATCGCAATCAATCGTTTGTAGAACCGCCGCTGGTCCGCCCCACCCTTGTCGCCGCCCACCAAGAGGATGGCTTGACGCTTGGGATCGAAGGCAAAGGCCACGCGCCAGACCTCACCACTCCACGCAAACCTGAGCTCCTTCATGTTGGCGTGACGCGAGGCCTTGAGCGTATCGACCGTGGGCCGCCCCAGGTTCGGGCCGAACTGCGCCAGCAATTTCGCATGCGCCAACAACTCATCCTGCAGGTCCTCTGCCAAGGAGGCGAACTCGCCGTCGAAGTCATCGTGGAAAAGAACGGTCCAGTTCACAGGCGTGATTATGGATTCAATGCCATATGGTGTCAAGTCCATACCGCACGGTGCGCGGGCGAGCGGATCTGAGATCATTCGGAGATGGCCGAGCCGCAGGTTCACGCATCCGTACCCGAGCGCAAGCGCTGCGCGGTGTACACGCGTGTGTCGGTCGATGACGCTCGCCACGAGCCTTTTAGCTCCACCGATGCCCAATTCATGGCCTGCCATGAACTGATCGCATCGCAAACGGGTCAGGGCTGGCAGCCCAGCAGCAGGCTCTACGAGGACAGAGGCTATTCCGCAAGTCACTTGCGGCGTCCTGGGATCCAGATGCTACTTGACGATGTTCAGGCCGGCCTGGTCGACGTTGTGGTGGTGCATCGCCTGGATCGGCTGACCCGGCACGCGGGAGACATGCAATCCCTCATGTCGGTCTTTGAGCAGCACGGGGTGGCACTGGTCTGCGTGACGCAATCACTAGATACCTCGAGCTCACACGGCCGTCTGGCGCTGCACCTGTGGACTTCATTCGCCCAGTTCGAACGCGAGCTGATCGGGGAACGAATCCGCGACAAGCGTGCCGCCGCCAAGCGCCGCGGCCTGTGGCACGGCAGCGCCGCACCCTTGGGCTATGTCCTCGTGCAGCAGCGCTTGGTGATCGAACCCCAAGAGGCGTCGATCGTGCGAGACATGTTCACACGCTTCGCGGCGCAAAGCTCTGTCACAACGCTGCTGCAAGAGCTGGCCCTGGAAGGCATCAAAACCAAGCGATGGAAGACCCTGGCAGGACAGCCCAAGGGCGGGCGGCCCTTTGACAAAAACGCGCTCTACAAGATGCTGAACAACCGCGTCTACCTGGGCGAGATGCACTACGAGGGCGACTGGCACGCGAGTGAGCACGACGCCATCGTGACGCCCGAACTGTGGGCTCAGGTCCACACCGTGATGCAATCTCGCGCTCGGCGCACAGGTGTGAGCACCACCCCGACGGAAGAACAGCAGTTCTGGCTCAAGGGCCTGCTGGTCGGCAGCGATGGCCGGGCCATGACGCCTTCCCTCTCATCAACCTACCGCGGTCGCCGCTACGCCTACTACGTCCCCCAACAAGACATCGCGGTGGGCGCAGGCGTCTCAGGCCTGCCGCGACTGGCCGCAGGAAAGCTCCACACATCGGTGTGGGCGCATCTTCGATCTTGCCTGCGTGATCCCGAGCCGTGGTTTGAGGCGCTGCCGCCAGCGCTGACTGAACACCCAACCTTTGACCGCCAGTTGATGGCGCAACGGCTGCGAGCCTTTGAGTCCATGCTAGACCAAGTCTTCCCTGCGCATCAGACCCGCGTGTTTCGCCAACTGATCGAGCAAGTAGTGGTGGGCAAGACCGATGTTGCCGTGCGCGTCAGCGCCAAGGGCATTTTTGATCTCATGCCTGAGCTTCTGGACGAACGCTATCTGGCAGAGCTTGGCAAGGATCAAAGCGACCCAGCCACCGAGTGACGCAGAGAGTTTTCATATTTTTTCTTCTCTCTGAGAGTGCGATTTGCGAGGTTGTGATTTCCACGCGCCTGCCAATGCTGAAATCAAACAGCTCGATTCGTCCACCCGTAAGTCGTTGATTTCATTGGCCCCATTGCACGATCCTTGTGGACTTCGGTGTGTTGCCGGGGGGCAGCCCCACTGAGAGAAATCGGGCTATCTGAGAGAACCGAGCGCAGAACCGGCCCGATGACCTTGAGGGCGAAGTCCGCAAGATTCCGCATCAACCCTCAACAAACACCGGGCAATACGCACGATCGCCCAAGAAAAAACCCCAACTCAGACGAGTTGGGGTTTTGAGTATGGTGGAGCTGGCGGGAATTGAACCCGCGTCCACAAGCCATTTTCGTACAGTTCTACATGTGTAGTCGTCTGATTTGAGTCTCATCAAATCAATCGCGCAGCGACACGCTATTGATTCAACCAGCATCCTATTTTCTCGCGCCACACCAAGATGCCCGATGTGACGCCAGCCCATATGTTTTCCCTTGCAGCCTGGAAGCTTTAGGTTTTAACGCCTATTGCCCCCTTGCCCAGCCTATCGGCCAACTGTTGCAAGGCTCACCGGATTAAGCGGCGAGTGCGAAACGTTCGTCGTTTGCAGTTAGTTTTTTTTCTGCTGTTTTACGAGGATCAGAACCTCGACATGCCCTGCCACGCGTCCGAACCCATGTCGAAACCAGTGCAGCCCCAAGCTTTGTATTTTAGGCCTGTTCTGTCAATTGCTCAAGCGATACTTTCCACCCGTCCAAACCTCACCATGGTGCTGCCCACCGTAAAGCGCTTGCTGCGTGTAGGCATGATCAAGACCGCGTTGTCATAGGGAGATCGCAGTGTTTGGCCCGCATCTTCTGCCAAGGCCGTGCCTGCTTTTTCAATCACTTCCAAGCCGTTGTAAACATCGAGCCATTGAAAGTCGAGTGATTTGGCTGCATAGCCTTCGGTCACTTGCACCACTTTTTGTTCAAGCGCTGGCAAACTGCAACGTGAATCGGCCCACTCTGCAGTGGCAACGCCAGTGACTTTCAAAAACTTCAAAGTGGTTTCGCGCGCAATTTGCTCGCAGGCTTTTTCCCAATGCTGACCCGCTTCAAGCAAGATGGCCGTGTTGTGTTTGTTGGGATTGCCAAATGCCCCGCGCTCAATCATGCGCAAACCATTGGCATGGCCTGTGTCCACCATGAGCCATTGGGGTAGGCCAATTTTGGCGGACAAGTTGATCGATTTTTGGCCGCCTTTGGGGCGCACGCCGCACACCATAAGAGGCGCACTGGGTGCGCTCATGGAATGCAAATCGAGCAAGTAGTCGGCGGTGTCGATGTAGGCCACCAACTCTCGCGCGCGGCGCAACTCCACGCTGTCGCGGGGGCCTTTCAAGACCTCATCAGACCAAACGCGGTTGAAGTCTTCTTCAACATAGCGGTTGCCATCGGGGTTGGCTGGATCCCACATTTGATAGGCGGCCACATTGGCAAAGATGAACGAAACGACACCGCAAGTGGGTTGGAAGTTTTGCTTGAACAAATAGTCCAGCGTGATGGCGCCACTCAATTCATTGCCATGCGTTAAGGCTTGCACAATGACATGCGGGCCGGGTTTGCCTGAGTCGAGGCGCGTGACATAGTCAATGCCCACATTGCTGGTGCGGTAGGCGCTGATATCGGGCGCGGTAAGTTCAACTTGGAATGGCGTGGTTGTTGCTGATGTTGGTGTCATTATTTTTTGGCATCTGCTTTGGGGTCAGTCTTGCCATCCCCCTTGGCATCTCCCTTGCCATCCCCTTTTGCGGGCGCAGAGCCCTCTTTCACTTTAACCACTCGGCACTTTTTGTAAGCAGGCTCTTTGGAGGTGGCAGGAATGTTTTCACAAATTTTTTCCACTTTGTAGGCCCATGCGTTGCTTGCCAGAACTGAGCTGGCTAAAAAAGCAGCGAGTACAGCAAAACGAAGCGACATGAAAAAACCTTGAAAGATGGTTGAAAATGCGATGATGCGTACCTGAACAAAACCATTGTCTTTGTCTGGCATGGTTGAATTATCGGAAAGAAGAATCAATTGTCAAATTTGATCCGTTGGCCATTGTCTGCTTTGGCAGTTTGGGGAGGGGTTTGGTACCTTTATCTCTTCGTGGTTGAGCAAGGCATTCACCCTTCCGTGGCCATGATGTTTGCCACATGTGGCGGTGTTTTTGCGGCTGCTGTTGCTTGGAAAAAAGGTTTTTCGCAAGCCAGAACCGCGGCTTTGGCCATGGGCTTTCCGGTTTCTTTTTGGCTCACGGGCATGGCCAGTGTGCCTGCTTGGGTTTGGTTGTTGCCCCTGATCTTGATCATTTGGATCTACCCCATGCACGCCTGGCGCGATGCCCCGGTGTTTCCAACCCCCTTGAATGCTTTGCGCCAAGTGCCGCGCTGGGCCGTCTTGCCAGCGCAAGCCAAAATTTTGGACGCAGGCTGCGGAGCAGGCGATGGGCTCAAGGCCTTGCGCTTGGCGTATGTCAATGCGCAGTGGATTGGCATTGAATTCAGCCGCCCCTTAAGCTGGTTGGCCAAGTTCAGGTGTCCATGGGCCGAGGTGCGGTGCGGCGATATTTGGGATGACCATTGGGGCGCTTACGACATGGTGTATTTGTTTCAACGGCCCGAAACCATGCCGCGTGCGGTTGAGAAAGCCAAAGCAGAAATGAAGCCGGGTGCTTGGCTGGTCAGTTTGGAGTTTGAGGCTACAGAGCTCAGGCCAACAGCCGTGACGGATGCCAGTCCCAATCGCCCTGTTTGGCTTTACCAAGCGCCCTTTACGGGTCAATCCCGAGAGAAACGCTAGCTGATGTGACTATGATCTTCGAATTCACTCAATTCGGAGATTCCCATGCTCAAACCCGGCCTCATGATGGACCGCCCCTTGCTTTTGTCTGGCATCTTGGCGCACGCAGCCAATCAATTTGGCAGTCAAGAAGTGGTTTCGCGCGAAACGCATGGCCCCTTGTTTCGCTACACCTATGCCGAGTGCGCACAGCGCTCACGCAAGCTGGCCAACGCGCTCAAGGGCTTGAATCTGAAAGAAGGCAGCGTGGTGGGCTCAATTGCTTGGAACAACCACCGTCACTTGGAAGCTTATTACGCGGTGTCTGGCAGTGGCATGGTGATGCACACGTGTAACCCGCGCCTGCACCCCCAACAACTCATTTACATCATCAACCACGCCGAAGATGAGGTGGTGTTGTTTGACATCACCTTTGCACCTCTTATCAAAGGCATTGCGGCGCATTGCCCCAAAGTGCGCGCCTGGGTGTGCCTCACTGAGCGTGCCCAAATGCCCGACATTGAAGGCGTGGCCAATGTGCTGTGCTATGACGAACTCATTGCACCTGCCAGCGATGTGTTTGAGTGGCCCGATTTTGACGAGCGATCTGCCGCTGCTATTTGCTACACATCAGGCACCACAGGCAACCCCAAAGGCGCCATGTATTCGCACCGCGCTATTGTGCTCAACGCATTGTCGGGTTGCTTGCCCAGCATTCTGAATTTGTCGCCCGAAGAGGCCATCCTGCCTGTGGTGCCCATGTTCCACATCAATGCGTGGTGCATTCCTTATGCAGCGCCCATTGGGGGTGCCAAGTTGGTCTTGCCTGGCCCCAAGCTGGATGGTGCCAGTTTGTACGAACTCATTGAAGCCGAAAAAGTGACCATCAGTGCTGGCGTGCCCACCATTTGGATGGCCCTCATTCAGCACCTTGAACAAAACAAATTGCGTTTTAGCAGCATGAAGCGCACTGCCGTGGGCGGCTCGGCCATGCCGACTGCCTTGATAGCCAAATTCAGCGACGACTATGGTGTGGAAGTGCGCCATGGTTGGGGCATGACCGAAACCACAGCGGTGGCCACCATGAGCAGCATGACACCTCAGCAGCGCGCCATGCCTGCAGCCGACCGCCATGCTTTGGTGGGCAAACAAGGCCGCTCGGTGTTTGGTACAGATATCAAAGTGGTGGACGAAGAAGGCAACACCTTGCCACGCGATGGCACCTCGCAAGGCGAGTTGATGGTGCGCGGTCAGTGGATTATTTCGGGCTACTACAAAGGCGAAAAATCACCCTTG
>Ga0214921_10010337_pt1 | contig 11561 bp, 19 predicted proteins | sample LL1505_MetaG_FD_177992 | JGI IMG/M metagenome (GOLD analysis project Ga0214921, IMG submission 177992) | Freshwater microbial communities from Lake Lanier, Atlanta, Georgia, United States - LL-1505 | ecosystem: Environmental > Aquatic > Freshwater > Lake | place: USA: Georgia | collected...
TGGTGGCTGGTGGCTGGTGGCTGGTGGCTGGTGGCTGGTGGCTGGTGAGGTCGTGGATTTCGCCTATCCAGCCCGGCGGGAGTTCGGGCGTGTTGCTGTTGAGGATCCACCAACGAAGGTTTTGCACGGTGTCCAAACATTGGGGGAGTTGTCCTGGGGAGAGGTTTTTCCCGATAATTTTGTGACCTGTGTGTTTTTTGTGATGCTATAAATAGAAGTTTCCTGTGCCGCTTCTGTTAGCGCTTCTCGAGCCCATTGGCTGCGAGTCAGGCCGCCCGCAGCGGCGAGCCGGTCAATTTCTGCACTGGTTTCCAAATCAACGGTAGTGCTGACAACGGCGCGGTTTTTGCCTGGGCCGTTTGGTTTTTTCTTTTTTGGCATGTCGCAATCTAAACCAGTTCTCAAACAAAATAAATTTTTTTGTTTGGTTTCTATACAGAATCTGTATAGAACTATTCAGAGGTGAGTAAATCACCCCATTGACATGACAAAAATAGTTCAAACAAAAATTCCGAAAGAGGTTGATGAAATCATCACCGCCCTGGCGAAAAGCCAGATGGTGAGCCGGGCCGCAATCGTGCGGCAGTTGTTAGTCAAAGCCGTTTCAAAGGCGAAAGCGGAGGTGGCAATATGAGCCGCCTTTTTTTGTGCCGGGCGATGGATCCGCTGTGCGGTCCTTTCGGGGAGTATTTCCGCGCCCTCGACGTTGCCCAGGCTCGCCGCCTGTTTTTTGCTCGGTTTGGTCTCTGGCCGGTGAGCGTGGAGGTGGAACGATGAGCCCGGACGATGTGTGCCGGTGCGCCGGTTATTTTTTGGAATTTGCCGCGAAGATTGCGCCCGCCGTTTTTTGCGGGTGGGCAGCCTGGAGGATGGGCGAATGATCGAGCAACATTATTCATGCCGTCAGGTGGCGGCAAAATTGGGCGTATCGCACGGCACGGTTCACAAGGCGGTAACAGACGGACGGATCGGGGCGGTTTCTTTCGGGCACCGGCTGCTAATTCCGGAGTCAGCAATCCATCAATATCTCGAAACTCACCGGCTGGGGCCTGCGCCGACTCGCCGACTGACTCGGCCGGGCGTCTCCGCCTGAGCGCCGTTTTTTTGTATTTATGGATTCCCCTTTAATGAAAGTTGACGCCTCAGAATCTGCCGCGCCTTTTCTTTTTGCGGAGGCGGAAATAGGGGCCGAGAAGCTCGAAGCCACGGGAGAGTTCAGCGGGGAAAGGCTACTGGCTCGGAGGCCGGAGGTTTACCGGGCGATCTGTCGCATGAGCGCCGAGGGGCTGAGTATGTCGGCCATGGCTCGGGCGTTGGGAGTGAGCAGGAACACGGTGGCGGCCGTCCAAGAGCGGGAACAATTTCCTATAGAGCAGCAGAAAAAGGAGTTACTCAAGAATGTGAGGACTGCGGCCCGCCTTTCGGTGGAGCGGGTCGTCGAGTTGGTGCCTTCCATCAACAATGCCAAGGATGCAGCCATCGTGGCGGCCGTGATGGTGGACAAGCTCCAGCTCCTCAGTGGCGAGGCGACCGCCCGCGTCGAGCGGGTTGAGGTCAACCAGGACAAACTCTCGGAGATGCTGGCCAGCCTGCCGGTGCTCGAGGCTGAGGTCCTGCCGGTAACCGGTCCACACGGGAGCGAGCCGGGACAAAAGGGACCGGCTGCGGCGGCGTTGCCGGGTGCCGGATCGGTGGGCGTCGAGGGTGTTGTTGATATAGGATCAACTGATTTTGAGGCTGTTTCTCTATTGAACGCCGAAGCGGGGGCCACTTTGAGGGGCCACATGGTCGAGGGTCAAGCCGTCGAGCCGGTCGAGGTCGAGGCCGTGGCGGTCGATCAGGAGGGGGGGAGGGGGTCTGGATTTTTGGACACCCCCCCTATGACACCCACTGATTTGGGTGAGCAGAAAATTTTTGGCAAAGGGGCCTCTTCGTCGCAGGAGGCCGCTGAGGAGCTTTCAACTAACTAACCTATGGCTGACTCAAAAAATAAAAAAAACGCGGCGGTGGCCGCTGCTGTGACGCCGGAGGCGGTGACGCCTGATCCGGTGAAGGTGAAGGTGTATCGCCCGACTCCGAACCGCTACCTGATGCAGGTGCAAGTTCCTACAGGCGAGGCTGGCACGATGCGCGTGGCGCTGATGCGGGTGAAGGACAACCGTTTCTACCGCGCTGGGGAGATGATCCCGGCGATGCCTGGAGAGCGGGATATCTGGCTCCCTGTGAAACAACGCTTTGCCCCCCATATCGGAACTTTATGAAAAAAACAACAACCCTGTTTCAATCTGCGGCTGTGAGCGTTGCGCTTTATCGCCGTTTTCTTGAGCAAAAAAAAACGGCCCCGAAAAAATGAAATTAACCACAGAGGACACGGAGAGCACGGAGAGGGAGAATGATTTGCAATGCGAACTTGCAGCGTGGGAGCTCTTGCGTGAGGCGCGGGAGCAAAACGCCAAGCTCCGCGACATCGCAGATAGGGCTATAGAGAACTGTGAGTGCGAGCCGAAATGCAGATCACATTACGGAACGTATTGTGATTGTGGGCGCTTCAAGCGCAATGAAAAACTCCTCTCCGAACTCAACCAACTCAAGGAGGAGGCGAAATGAAGACGCGATTGATTGTCATCGACACGGAGACAGGGGGCTTTGATCCCTCAAAGAATGCGCTTTTGAGCGTGGCGGCGGTGGATTGCTTCGATAACGAGGCGTTTACTGCGATTATTAAGCCAAATCCTGAGTGGGTCTGCGAGCCGGATGCGTTGGCGAAGAATGGCTTTACGCTGGAATTTCTGGAAAAAAACGGGCGGCCGGAGCGCGATGTGATGCAGGATTTTGCTTTGTGGCTTGGGGCGCGGCGTTTCTCGGTGCTGGCTGGGTGCAATGTGGCGTTCGACCGGGATTTCCTGCGGGCGGCGTTTGCGCGGTGCGACCTGACCTGGCCGATGGGCAAGATGGTGGACCTGCAAGCGGCGGCGTGGCTGGCCTATGAGGTTGGGGCGCTGAACCTGCCGGTGGGCAAGGATGGGCAGCCTCGGCTGTCTCTGGACCATATCGGAGCCGCCTTGGGCTTTAACCGCTCGGGGAAGACACACAATGCGCTGGAGGATGCACTGATGACGCTGGCGTGCTTCCACCGCCTGCGCCGCCGCGTGGAGATGGCCCCTGAGCCGGTGACAGCATGAGTGACCGCCCCGACATCGATTTGAGGCCGCGCAATACAACGCTGCCTGCGTTGAAGGCGCTGGACCTTGAAGATGCTCGCGTGGGCTGGCTCTCGATGAGCGAGAGCCGGGCCATGGCGGCAGCGTGCGATCGGTGGCTGGCCAGTCGAGGAATCCGCACAACCATGAGCTGGCCATGGCCAAAAAAATCAACGCAGGAAAAATAAAATGCACTTTTACAAATTCAATATCAAAGATTACGCAGTCAACACAACGCATCTCACTAATGAGGAGGATTTAGCATACAGGCGCTTGCTTGACCTTTACTACACAGACGAACAACCAATACCAAACAATAACCAATTGGTTAGTCGTAGGATTCGCATTGCGGCAGAAGTTGTCGATGTTGTGCTCAACGAGTTCTTCGTGCTCACGGAAAATGGCTGGATTTGTGGCCGAGTTGAGGAAGAAATCGAAGGTTACCGGAATCTTTGCCGTAAGCGTAAAGAGGTGGGGGCCAGTGGTGGACGCCCTCCAAAAAAACAAGCTAAACCAAAATCAAAGCAAGAAGAAACCAATAGGTTAGCAATTGCGCCGATACCACTAACCACTAACCAGTATATATCCCCTATAGTCCCCAATGGGGACATGGAGTTGGAAACCGAAGAAATTCCCAAGCCAGTTTCCAATCCGGCTCTAGACCGATTCCGAAACCTTTTCCACCTTCGAGACACCACGCCTCTCGATGCCTCCGCCACCCGTGCTTGGGAGAAAAATAAAAAATCGGCGGCCGCCTTGGGCGAGGAGGATTGGCGGGTGCTGGAGTGGGCCTACCGGCAAAAAGAAGGCCCCGCCGCGCAGTTCCGCCGCAAAGATTTAGCCACGCTGCTGAACAACATCCTCGCCGAGGTGACGCGGGCCCGCGACTGGGCGGCACGGAGCGGGGCGAGCTTGAACGCGGCAAGCCCTGTTTCCACGGAACCCTCTGGCTGGCGTGACCTTGTGGAGTCGGAATTTCCCGAAGTGAACCTCTCGACCTGGGCGGCTTTGCCGGACTCGATGAAATCTTGGGTTCGTGAAAAACAACGCGAACTCGCAGCAGCATAAAACCAAAAAAACAAACATGATACAACCAATCGAAACGATAGAAGAAAAAGACGGGCAATACATTGTGACCCGGCATTACCCTGAGTGTCAGAATGATTTCCTGCAATGGCAGGTCGGCGTTTACGAGAGCCGCCCCGTGGAGGATCCGATCTTCGAGCCTGCTTTGCGCGAGGATGGGTCGCCGCTGACAAGCCAAGATGGGGTAACGCAATACCGCGTCATCGGTTACAAGCTGAATGAGCGCGTGTCGTGTCAGGTTTTCCACCTGCTGGGATTTGGCTCAAATCTGAAAAAGGCGAGGGAAATGGCAAAGCATAACCTTTTGGCGGCGTGATGAAAAGCGTATTACCAGAAAATCAAATTGCCGAGAAGGCAGTCATCGGCGCGGCGATCACAGACGGGCGCACGGCGGATTCTGTGTTGGAGGTGTTGAGGCCGGATCAGCTTACCTTTCCGGCGCATCAGGTTATCCTCGGCATGGTGGCCGCGATGCGGCAGGCGGCGCGGCCGGTCGATCTCATCCTGGTGACGACGGAGCTGGAGAAAGCGGGGCAGCTTGAGGAGGTGGGCGGTTACGCCTATGTCACTGAGCTGGTGCAGGAAGTCGCCATCACGATGAACTGGCGGCACTACGCGGCCGAGGTGCTGGATGTGTGGCGCAGGCGGTCGATGCGTCAAGCGGCCCTCGCTATGGCCGAGGCGGCAAACGACTTTGCACTCACCACAGAGGATGCCCAAGAACGCTGCGAGCAGGCCCTCTACGCCCTCCGAGACACCTCGACAAGGGAGAACCCTGTCTCTCACTGCAAAAACGCCGTGCTGGCCGCCGTAGAGCATATCGAGAAGGTGTATCACAGCCGGGGTGAGACGGTGGGGCTGGAGACCGGCATCCATGACCTGGACCGCTCGACTGGTGGTTTCCTCGGCGGTCAGATGATCGTCATCGCTGCCCGCCCTGCCTGCGGCAAGTCGGCGCTCGGGATGCAAATCGCTCTCCACGCCTCCATGCAAAATGCCGTGCCGACGCTGGTGTTCTCGGTCGAAATGCCCAGCACGGAACTTATGATCCGGGCGATCTGCTCCGAGGCCGGTCTGGACCTCCAGCGCACACGCGACGGGTTTTTTGACCAACGGGCCATGGGCAATGTTTCCGGAGCGGCCACGCGGCTGGTGCAGAGTAAGCTGTTCCTCGACGACACGCCCGGCCTCACCGTGGCGCAATTCCGCAGCCGCGCCCGTCGGGCAAAGACGCAACACGGCATCGGGCTCATCGTGGTCGATTACCTGCAATTCATGCACGGATCTTCCAAGCGGGCAGGAGAGAGCCGGGCGTTGGAGGTGAGCGAGATTTCCAAGGCGCTCAAGACCACGGCCAAGGAGCTAAACATCCCCATCATCGCCCTGGCGCAGCTCAACCGCGACGCCGACGAAGGCTCGAAGCCGAAGCTCTCAAACCTCCGCGAATCCGGCAGCATCGAGCAAGACGCCGATACCGTGCTGCTCATCCATCGCCTGGACAAAAACAAGAAAAAGGACGACGACGAACCGCTTGAGCACAACACCTTGCTCATCTTGGCAAAACAAAGAAACGGCCCCACGCCGGAGATCAAGATGAACTTCGTCGGCCAGCACACCACTTTCCGCAATGTGACCGAAAAAGCCTATAGCAACAACCAGAATGAAAGACAGAAATGAATTTTCCCCAGAAAAACAACACAAATATAAAATAATGAAATCAGAATTAAAAACAATTACACCTTCAGTTGCAAAGATGTTGCTTGAAAATAATATCGGAAACCGAGCAATTAACGCAATTCATGTTGATGAACTTGCAAAAGAAATGAAATCAGGTCGTTGGAAAATAAATGGCGACACAATCCGGATTGGGGCTACTGGCAGGCTGCTTGATGGCCAACACCGTTTGAGTGCCGTTGTTAAAACCGGAATTACAATTCAATCATGGGTAATTGAAGGCTTGCCTGATGATATTTTTGATACAATCGATTTAGTAAAAAGAAGGTCTGGTGGAGATACTCTTGGGTGTTTAGGAGAAATAAATGCTTACCGTCTTAATTCAGCGTTAATCCTTGTTGATAAATACATGACAGGTCGTGTTGAAAAAAGTTTATGTTATTCAAATAGTGAGGTAAAAGAATTGCTATCCAAATATCCAGAAGTGCGAAATTCGATCAATTCAAAAGTAAAAGGTAAAAAGCTAATACTTCCTTCTGTTATGGATGCTTGTCATTATTTGTTTAGCCAAAAAGATGTTGTTTTGGCTGAATTATTTTTGGAACGCGTCTTGCGCGGTTCAGGTCTTGAAGAAGGAGAGCCTGAATATGTGCTTCGAGAAAAACTTGTTTCAAACTTTTTATCGAAAGCAAAACTAAATAAAGCTCATGTTTTTGCATTGTGTATCAAAGCATGGAATCACCGTCGCGCTGGAAATAAAATTCAGCATCTGAAACTGAACGAGCGTGACGGAAAGTTAATTGAATTTCCTGTAGTGCAGTAATCACAAAAATAACACCATGATCATTAAACTAAAATCCACACGCAACTTCACGGAATATCATTTCCAACTCAGCTCAGGTTCGGAATCCCCAAAGTGTCCGGACACTTTGGGTAAAGTTTTGATTATCTTTGAAAACGGAAAATTTTCTCGGTGTGAATTTCCATTTCGAGGCACCTACAACCGCGAGCAGTGGGCGATGCTGGCCGAAATCGAGGCCGAGATTCACCGCATCGAGCTAAGTCTTTTGCGATGAGCGAATCGGTAAGCCGTGAGTGCCAGTCGGTGAGAGCTACGCAAAAAATCCGCAGTCTGAACGGAATTTGCGCGGATGGCTCAAGATTAACGACCTGCCTCTGAATGGTCTCCACAAACCACGGACTCAGAGCCGGGGCGCGACGGACACGCGCTTTCTTTAACCCTACACCAAAATTACCAATATGACAATCGTATCTGATTCTGCGATAGCCTGCCCCGCCTGTCACCGCGAGTGGCAGGATCACCCTGGAGCCGCACATTGTTGCAAGCTCGCCACCGACTTGGCCGCCAACCTCCGCGCCGTCCTCACCTATGTGCGGCCGCCGGAATACACCCGCGACATCGACGCGCAGGAGGTTTTCTTCGATTTGATGGAAAATGCCAGGCGCTTGATCGTGAAGGCGCGGACTTTTGAAAGCGAGTTATGACCACAGAGGACACAGAGAACACGGAGATGGCTACGCCGGAGACGGATGCCTTGTGGCATGAAATGACCACCGGAAACTACCAAGCAAGTTGGTGGGTTGCCGCAGAGTGTATGCGCGACCATGCAAAGCGGCTGGAACGCAAGCGAGCCTCGGCGATAAGGAAAATCCAACGGCAAGCAGAGCGCATTCGCCAACTGGAAGGGGCTACCAATCACGCCGGAGGAACGCCTCTTTCGATTGCTTTAAGAGAACTCGACGAGGCGCGACATAAACTTGAGATTTGCATGGCGGCAAATAGCGATGTTGCAAGAATAGCGAAAGAGCGTGACGAGGCGATAAAGCAAAACGCAAAACTCCAAAAGCAAATCGAAGGATTGAATAACTTTGCCAACGAAAGGTTTGATGAGATTCAGCGAGTTAGGCTGGAGCGCGACGAGGCGAAGGGAGAGATTGAAGCATGGCGCAACAAATGGACATGCGCCGTTGAGATGGCTGCACGGGCAGAGAATGAGCGCGACGAAGCAGTGCGACACCTACGCGATTTACTCGCAATCCTACACTCCGATGGGGGTCATCATACGGATAATGTTGGGTTGGCTGTATCTACATTAGATGCCAGTAAAAAATTTGAGTCGCTCATAAATGAGCGCGAAAATATGAGAACGGAGCGCGACGAGGCACGGGCCGATGCGGCCAGAATTGCGGACAAATTGTCCGGATTGGAACTCCGTTCGACCGATGAGCTGGAGCGAGAGCGCAACGAGGCTTTGGCTCAAGTCAAAGAGTTAATTTATATTTCAGAACGCGCTATTGCGTTGGCTGAATCTGAACTACGGGATGATTTGGCAAAAATAAAGAAATCCAAATGAACTCCCTCCGCGACTACATTGCTCACCGGCGGATCGACGCCACCCATGCGCTCAACCTCCTGCAAGATGCTGGGGTTATCTCCGACCTGTGCGTCACGGTCGATGATGTCGGTGATGCTGGCAAGGCCGTCGCTTGGTTAAGCCTCCATGAAGATGAACTGAAGCCTGCCAAACTATGACCATTTTTAAACTGCCTGTCCGATTAAACGCCACCGGCTCCCTCACCGAATATAAGGGCGATGTCATTGTGGACAAAGCCGACCCAAGCGGGCGTAAGGTTCTGAAATTTTGGAACCACAAAAAATATATGTCGATGAGCGAAATGCTCGATGAAGCAATGGCGCTCAAAGAATCCTCCTCCGTGCCCTCCGTGTCCTCCGTGGTTAAACCATGATCCCCCAAACGCAAAACCCTGTTATCCCGCTCATCGAGGTCGAAGGCCGGTTGGCCGATGGGCGGTTTGTTGTTCGGTATCAAGGCCAGAAAGTCGCCGCCACGGAGGCGCAGTTGCTTGCCATCCACCGCGAGCGGGAGGAGCAAATCGCCCGCATGGTCGAAGACCCTTGGCGGTATGGCTGGCTGAATCCGGCTTGGGAGCGGGCGGATGCGGCTTATGCGGAGCTGCGTGAGAGATTCCCGAAGGGCGTCACGGAGCTGCTCATTCTCGGCGGCAACCGCTCGGGCAAGTCGCGCTACTTTGCGAGGAAGGCGATGCAGCATTTGGTGAACACGCCGGGCGCGAAAGTGTGGTGCCTGCAATCCACCGAAGCGGCATCCATCCAAAACCAACAGCCCTATTTGTGGGAGTATCTGCCGAAGGAGTGGAAACCCTCCGCCAGCGGCAAGCTCAAGAAAGGCGCGGTGGCGAATATCACCTACTCGCAAAAGGGCGGTTTCACCGAAAACAGCTTCGTGCTGCCAAATGGCTCGCAGTGCTGGTTCAAGTTCTATTCGATGGATGTCACCTCGATTGAAGGTGCCGAGTTGAATTTTGTGTGGGCAGACGAATTGGTGACGCCGGATTGGTTGGAGGCGTTGCGTTTCCGTTTGCTCACGCGAGACGGTGAGCTTGGCATCGGCTTTACTCCAGTGGAAGGCTACACCACCACGGTCAAAGAATACCTCGACGGCGCGAAGACTTTGGAGGAATGCGACGCCCCGCTGCTGCCGCGCTACCGCGATGGCAACCTCATCGGCTTGGAGACCGTTCCCCGCATCCAGCAATGCACCCGCGAGAAAGCCCGCGTCGTTTATTTCCACACCTCGGACAACCCCTTCGGCAACCCCGAGGCAATGGAAACCGAACTGCGCGGCAGCAACCGCGAGCGAATCTTGATGCGTGCCTACGGCGTGCCGACCAAGGCGAGGATGTCGATGTTTCCAAAATTCCGCGAGAATGTGCATGTCGTCCCGCACGACAAAATTCCCAAGGAGGGAACCGTCTTCCATTTTGTCGATCCCGGCGAAGGCAAAGCGTGGGCCATGTTGTGGATTCGATTCACTCCAGACAACCGTTGCTGGATTTACCGCGAATGGCCAAACCAACTGGAATACATCGAAGGCGTCGGCTACCCCGGCCCGTGGGCTGAGGCCGATGGCAAGCTCGAAGACGGCCGCCCTGGTCCCGCACAAAAAGCCTGCTGCTGGTTTGGCTTCAAAGAATACAAAGCCGTCATCGAAGCTGCTGAGAAAGCGGATGAAATCGCCAAGGTCGAAGAACGCTGGATGGATTCTCGCTACGGCAATACGCCCACCATGACGGAAGAAGGCGTTCGCACCCTCATCGAACAATGCGACGACCGTATGGGTTTAGACTTCAAGGCCACCTCCGGCAAAGCCATCACCGAAGGCGTCGGCATCATCAACGATTGGCTCGCCTTCGACGAGGAGCGGCCGCTTGGGTCTGACAACTCCCCGAAGCTCTACATCAGCGAGCGGTGCAAAAACCTCATCTACTCCCTTAAAACTTGGACCGGCAAAGACGGCAAGCACGGCGCAACCAAAGACTGGATCGACATTCTCCGCTACATCGTTCTCGCCAGGGATGTCGAATATGTGGACCCAGAATCCCTCCGCACCCGAGGAGGCGGCTGCTATTGACACCCGCACCCTATAATAAAATTCGCATGAAACTTCTCCGCCGCCGCGATGTCATGGCCCGATTGGGCGTCTCTGCAAAGCAAATCACGAAACTCATCGACTCGGGTATTCTCCGCCCGATCTGCAAACGCGGCTGCCGCGCCTGGTATCGCGCCGCCGATCTCGAAAAACTCGCATGAGCACCAAGCGCACCGACAACCACGGCAGCCTGAGCCGCAACAAGAAAAAGGAAAAGGAAACGCAACCGACGCACAAAGGCTCCTGCACGATTGAGGGCCGCGAGTATTGGATCAGCGCGTATGTGAACGAGAGCCGCGATTCTGGCGAAAAGTATTTCAAGCTCTACTTTGAGCAGAAGAAACCACGCGAGGAATCCGCCGCAGAGCCAGTCGCCGTGCCGCTCTCCGAGTCTCCTGACATTCCATCTTGATGAGTGCCGAAGACCTACAAGCCGCATGGTGTGTGCCGCCCGAGGAACTTTGGTTCCGCAGCGTCATCGCAAAAATAACCGACGCCATCGAAGACGCCGCCGAGATTACCTGCATGCCGCAGACCGCACAGAACCCCGGCCTGCTCGCCCACAGCGCAGGCGGCTTGGAAGCCCTTCGCACCTTGCGCGAAGAGATCGAGCGCACCCGCGCCGAGGCATTTGAGTCGAAGAAATAAATATTTTCCTGACGCCAGGAAAACGACCGGTCTAAGTGGGGAAGGCGTGCTGTGCCTCCTTAAAAAGCTCACCACCTCTAGGCCGGTCAACTCCCTCTCCGTGCTCTCTGTGTCCTCTGTGGTCAAATCTTTTTAGCCCCCGTTAGCGCCCATTTAGTCCCGTTAGCACCCGTTGCGCCCGCAGCCTCTTCCGCTCTGCAAATTTGGCGGGCAGATTCCGATTCACCGCGAGTGCTGAACTACTCGCCGCCTGCGCGTGGAACCCGTGCGTGCTGGCAACCATTTTAGTTCTGACACCGCGACTTGGACGCAACGAAAAACCATGGAACAGACGACAGAAACAGCATTCAGCATCGGCGAAGTCATCGACGCGCTGGGAGTCAAGCTCCCGACCATTGATGAGACTCCGGCGGCCCCCGAGGCCAGCCAGGAAACAGTCGCGGATGAGACACCAACTGAC
>Ga0214921_10010338_pt1 | contig 11560 bp, 9 predicted proteins | sample LL1505_MetaG_FD_177992 | JGI IMG/M metagenome (GOLD analysis project Ga0214921, IMG submission 177992) | Freshwater microbial communities from Lake Lanier, Atlanta, Georgia, United States - LL-1505 | ecosystem: Environmental > Aquatic > Freshwater > Lake | place: USA: Georgia | collected 2015-05-28
ATATCCGCCCCAGCAAAACAAACCCCTCCGGCGAATCCGGCGCCATATCCAGCGTCTGCCGCACCTTCTGCTCAGCCGGTTCCAATTCCTTCTTCCTTAAAAAAACCTCCGCCAACTCGCGCACAAAATCCGCATTATGCGGGTCCAACTCGCAAGCAACGGATCCAAACTCCCCCGCCGTCTCCAAGTCCCCCTGCAAAGCCGCCATCTTACCCATCAGATGCCAGGCTTCCGCGCACCGCTCATCCTTGCCGAGAATCTCTCGGCAGATGTCTTCGGCATCTGAGAGACGACCTTCGGAAAATGCACTCTGCGCGCTTTCTATAGTGGCTGGATTTGAAGGTCTGAAAGAAGACACATCGATAGCAATAGGCTTTGATTTGACAAAATAGCCCGATAAATCCTCGCCCTCTTCAAATCCAGAGTTCCTCATACGATTGAGAACGGATTGTTTTTCGTTTTCTGGAAGCACAGAGAAGTCGCTGATCAAAATAGGTGCCCCCACCTGCGGAATGTCTTCGCTGGCCCCAACCACAAAGACATCAAAGTCCATCGATGAATTAGCCTCATGGATTTGACTAACAACACCCGCAGTTGCAAAAAGCGGTAGAGAATTGTCCTGACAATAAACCTTATGTCTCGGTAGATCCACCAAATCACACGCAAGTGCCATTTCAGCTCCGGACGTGAATCTAATTCTCAAACTTTCGCCACACCGATGCCTCTCCTGAAACCATTCATATTGTTCCACACGAGCAAAAAAACTCTTTTCGTCCCGCATTCCACAAACTTTTCCGCGCGGGTCGAGCGGAAGATCAAATGTCCCTCGGCCCTCGCCTGCCAGGACTGTTTCGAGAAAATCTCTTCGCTTAATGTCAGGACTATGTCTCTCTTGAAATTTCTTTTGTCCCGCCTCAGCAACTTCCAAGCAGCGCCTGGGATTTTTCTTTAAACCATCCAAGAGCGATACGAGATCCTCCAATCCATCATACCCAAAAAAGTCCTGATCAGGAGTGAAAAGAATATCCAGCCCGGCCTGGGAAGACAATCGGTCGGTAACAAGGCAACCACCTGCTGCAAGAACCTCGAAGACACGAAGATTCAGATCCCCATTCAGACTAAAATTTAAAGTTGCCTGTGAGCGAGCATAGATTGCCGACGCATCCTTCTGCGGGGCTCCTCCTTTTGTTATAGTAATCCCCCTCTTCTCTATCTCCGCGAGCATGAACGCACGCCAGGGATGGAATTTCCCTGCTTGCCCTACAAAGCTGAGAGGCACATCCCGAAGGGTTTGAAAGGGAATCTCATAATCTTTTACAAAGAGTCCAGGCGTCCATGCAATCGGGCCTAAACCGAGTTTTTCAAACCAATGAAGATGATGCCTCTTGTGATCCGTGACATAGAGCACAAATGGTTCAGAAGCAGCATAGCGCAGCATCACCTCCAACGGACTTTTCATGTGGGTCGTGTCGCCCAGAATTAGAACTGCGGGAATACCACAGACACTGAAATTCCGAGGGAAATTGTTTCGTGCAGCATCCGCTTTGACTACGATGAGGTCTGGTCGCTGCTCAATTGGAATGCGCTTCAAGACGGAACGAATATCGTATTCTCCAGACGGCGTTTTAATTCCCAAGACTTTTTCTCCATCAGCATGATCTTCGACAAAAGGCCCGCATACGATCTGCTCCTGTGTCAGAAAAGGAGGAGACATATAATTAACAGGGTTTTGCGTGCAAAAAAGAACCTTCTGAGGCAACACTCGCATGGGGCGTCGAGCTGGAAAAACCAATTTTAGGGGTGAATTGGTAAATGCTGGTTCTGGTCTCATGGCTTCTGCAGCTGCACCACCATCGTCGCGAAAACGGGCACAAAGAATTTCAAGCATTTTGTTACGAATTTGCTGATGTAATGAAGCGTCTCCCTTAAAAAGTGAATCAAAATTTTTTAAATAAGCTTCAAAAAATGGCCGCCTATCGATCTTTGAATCGGATGATCCTGTGATGCGCTCCATGTAAGAAGACTGTCTGTTTTTAAAGAAACGTCTGAAATAATTTTCCCCAAGAACGTAATATAGCACTCCATGCCAAAGCATATTGCTAATTATAATAAGATCAACGGAAGCAATCGGGGGGATTTCCATTTGCTTCAATAGCTTTGTCCGCATTATCCCCTGAAATGGAGTTCCATCCACTATCTGAGCGATAGAATTTAAATAACGAATATAAGGTTCATGTTGAGTGAAATCGTATACTCTTAAAAAATTTGATTCGAAAGGATTTTCATCTTCATCAATCGCAATAGTTGGAGCAAACGAAATCGAAATTTTTGGATTTTGTTTTATCTTGGCTAAACAATTTCTTATATAACCTTTTGAAAGATAGTCATGAGCCCCCAGAAACATGACAAATTCGGATTGAACTTGATCGAGAAGAAATTTTGCATTTTTAGCTGCACCTATATTCTCTAACTGTTTATGAAGGCGAAATCTCTCATCTCCATGAATAGATTCCAGTATCTTTTCAACAGTCGTGTCTGTGGAGGCATTATCAGAGATAATAACTTCAAAATCGCTACTATCCTGATCTTTCAACGAGAGCAGACACTTTTGGATATATTTAGCCTCATTGAAACATCCGACTAGAATACTTAGAGAAATAATTTTTTGCATTTAACAGCGCTTTAAAAATCCATCTGGAGCAACGGAGATGAGGAGTTTATTGTCGATGGATTTGTCAATTTCGAATTCGGGGTGAATTTTTAAGAACTCGCAGACCGCTGTCTTAGGATTGTTGCCGGGGCCCCATGGGCGGTCGGGGAACATTTCCTTTGGCAACTCTTCGACAATAGTATCGAAAACAACGCAATAACTTCCTTTTGTAACGAGCGGAGCGTAGGCTTTGAGTTCCTCTAAAACATGTTCGTGAGTATGGTTACTGTCAAGGCAGACCAAAATTTTGGAATACTGGGCGGCAATGGAATGAACTTGATCGATGATTTCCCGAGATATGCTGGAGCCTTGGATCATCTGTATGCGCGATGCCATGGGATGGGCTTCGATTGCTGATCTGTTGTGACTACGAATATCTATATCGATTCCAAGAACTTTTCGGTTGGATTGCGAAGGATCGATTGATTTCTTTTCCCCTATAGCCTCGCACAGGTCTAAAATCGCCAACAGAGAGGCGCTGAAAACTAACGATCCTCCATGGGCAATTCCAGTTTCGATAATGAGATCAGGTTTAATCTCCCAGATCAATTCTTGCATGGCGACCATATCCTGTGGGTATTGAATAATTGGCCGGCCAAGCCACTCGAAATGGTAGGAATACTTGTGTGCATTAGCCTTAAAGAACCAATCAGCTGTCAGACTTTTAAGTGTTGTGTCATGACCTTGTCGTTCAACTTCTTCTTGACAATCTAGTTTAAACTTCAATACTGGTGAATTTTCCATAGTTATTATATATTCTTCTTAATTATCTTAGCGGGATTTCCATAAGCCACCACCCCGTCCGGAAGGCTTTTTGTTACTACAGATCCGGCGCCTATAGTTGTATTCGAACCAATCCGCAATCGCGGTAACACCACGGCACCAGCTCCGACCATTACATTATCCCCTAAATTAACTTCACCACATAGCGTTGCACCGGGTCCAACATGGCAACCATTTCCAATGACACATTCATGGTCAACACCACTGCGGTTATTAATGATACAAGCTTTACCAATAAAACAATCCACGCTAACCATTGCTTGAGCAAGTATCTGTGTGCCAGGAAAAATATTAGAGGAACCCGCAACGGATGCAGAGGGGTGAACCAAAACTGGAAGATTAACGGCGTGGGACGATAGAAAGTCGTAAATTTGAATCCGATCCCTTCCCCTCGCTCCACCTACTGCAATGAGAGCATAGTATATTGAGACAGAAGCAACTTGTTGCTTCCACTCCTCGAACCCGTCTGTGCCGTGAAAAATCGGTGTGTCATTGACTACAGAAACTGCTTGTAAGTCATTGTCAAAAATGGCACAGACATTTTCTCCCATTATTGCTAAGGTGTCAGCTAAGACTTTCGCATGCCCCCGGCTTCCCCAGATAATGTATTTTTTAGCCACTGCTAAGGAAAAAATGAAAATATTATTTTGATGACTCTTTCCATAGAAGGAGTTGATATGTCGTGATAACTGGGCAAATTAATGGCACGTTCAGGAATCGAACGCGCATTCACATTCGATTTAACCGGTTCGAACATAGGAAGGCTCGACAACGGCCAGAAGAAAACGCGTGCGTCGACATTCTCCTCGGCAAAGGCGACCTGCAACTTCTCCCGGGTCACACGAGTTTCCGGCGCAAAGACCACCGCAGGCATCCAAGCGCCATTAACCGTGCCGTGCGGTTCGGGGTTCATTGTAACACCGCAGAGGGCAGCAAGGCTTCGACGATAAGTCAAGAGAATTTCTCTTTTGCGATCCGTTAGTTCCTCGATACGCTCCATCTGCGCGCACCCGATCGCTGCCTGGATGTTAGACATCTTATATTTGAACCCAACAGCGTCTGGCCAAAACTGCTTTGTCTGTCCTAAAGCACGGCCGTGATTACTGAGTGTCAGAACTTTCTCGTAAAGCTCTGTATCGTTGGTTACAAACATCCCGCCCTCGCCGGTGGTGATGGTTTTTGTGCCATGGAAGGAAAAAGTCCCGAAGCGACCCATCGAACCGGCTCTCCTGCCGTGATAAATCGAGCCAATGGCCTCGGCGGCATCCTCTACTACGGGAATAGAGTTTTTTTTCCCAATTTCTAGTAGCCGATCCATATCGCACAAATTCCCATAAATGTGGGTGGCGATGATCGCCTTGGTTTTGGTAGTAATTGCTTGCTCGGCCAATTCCGGATCGATGCACCAACTGTCGGCCAAAATATCGACAAAAACCGGCTTCGCCCCCAAGTGAACGATAGGAGCGGCCGTTGCGATCCAGTTGGTATCGGCCAAAATAACCTCGTGGCCCGGCCCAACCCCGAGAGCAACCAATCCCATGTGAAGCGCTCCTGTGCAACTCGATGTAGCAATGGCATATTTGACACCCAAGTGTTCTTTAAAAAGCTCTTCAAATCGTGAAATATACTCATAACAATGATCACCCCAACCATTGGCAGCCGCATCCGTAGAATATTTTACCTCTAACTCGGTGATAGAGGGCTTTGTGTAGTAAATGCGGGGTTTCATCGAATTGACAGCGAGGGAACTGCAGTAACAAATTTCCCACCCCATTGGCGAATGTAATCCAGCTGCGTAGAGAGCTCCGAATAAAGGTTCCAAGGCAGTAGGACGACATAATCTGGCTTTTCGCTCTGCAAGCGGGCTTCATCAACAATCGGGATGCGACTCCCTGGCATGAATTTGCCTTGCTTGGAGGGATTTTTATCTACAACAAAGGAAAGCAGATCGGGACGCACGCCGGCGAAATTGAGCAGCGTATTGCCCTTCGCTGCCGCGCCATAGGCTGCGACTTTCTTGCCATCGCGGCGGGCCTCGATCAGGAATGAAAGGAAGTCATCTTTCACTTTCTCAGCTTTGGATTGGAAGTCCGAGTAAAAAGCCCCGCTGCGCATGCCGGCCAACTCCTCCCGCTGAAGCATCTCGCGCAAGCGGTCTGTTAGCGCCTGCTTGCCTGTGTCGGCTCGTTGGGCGAAGACGCGGAGACTTCCTCCATGCGTGGGATGCTCCTCCACGTCGAAAACGGTCAACCCGTTGGCAGAAAAAATGGCATTCACCGTATTGAGTGACAAATAGGAAAAATGCTCGTGATAGATAGTATCGAACTGAACCTCTTTGATGAGGTTGAGCAAGTGAGGAAACTCAAATGTGGCTACGCCGTCAGGCTTAAGTAATATGGAAAATCCTTTCGCGAAATCGTTGATATCCGGCACATGGGCGAGGACATTATTCGCAGCCATAAGGTCAGCGTGTTGACCGGAGGACGCAAGGCGCGTGGCGAGTTCCGTGCCGAAGAATTCCTCTAGCGTTTCGATACCTTTGAGGCGAGCAGCGGCCGCTGTGCTGGCCGTTGGCTCGATGCCAAGACATTTGATGCCATTGTCTTTCACATACTGGAGGAGATATCCATCGTTTGAAGCCACCTCGATGATCAAACTTTCCTTGGTGAGCGCGAAGCGTTCGACCATACCATGGACATAGGCCTCCGCGTGCTTGAGCCATTGAAAGGAGAATGAACTGAAGTAGGCGTATTCCTCATTAAAAAGTTCCGCCGCGCGCGAGTAGGCCTCGGCCTGCACAAGCCAGCAGGAGTCGCAGACGACAACTTTAAGCGGGAACCATTTTTCAGGCCGACGCAGCGTGACATGGGTCAGGTAAGCGTTCGATGGTGGCGCAGACCCGAGATCAATCAGTGTGCGGGTAATTTGGGACTGGCAGTATCGGCACTTCACAAGGCTACTCCTTCAAAATTTTCATCCAACAAAGGATGGTTCAAATCGCGTTGCGACATAAGGGAAATCTGCAAAGGCCAAGAAATTTTTAAAATGGGATCAAGGGGCATCAGACCGCGTTCAAGAGCAGCATCATAGGATTCCGAATGGAAGTAAATCAACTCACAATCGGTGGTCAATGATTGAAAGCCATGGGCAAACCCAGGAGGAATTAACATGGCTCTCTTGTTGGCGGCACTGATCTCCTGAGCATGCCATTTGAGAAAAGTCGGGGAGTTTTTTCGGAGATCGAGCGCGACATCCCATACTGCACCGCGAATGCAAGAAACAAGCTTTGCCTCGGCTTTGGGAGGTATCTGGTGATGCATGCCGCGCACGACACCAACATCCCGCGTGAGCGTATGGTTTATTTGCTTAACCTCCCCTGCCCAACCGTGCGCCTGCAATTCTTCGAAGCAGAAAAGCCGGGATAAAAATCCTCGCTGATCTTCGATCGCCATGCGCTGAACAACCACAAGATCGCTGAGCGGTGTAGAAATAATCTCAAAGCGGCTCATATGGCACCAAGGTAAGCCTGAATATCTTGCTCGCACAGATCTACGGCGCTCTGTCCAGAGTTTTGAAGACGATACCAATTCATCGTGAGAGCTACGGCTATTTCCAAATTCCAAACCGGGTAAATACCGAGCAGACACTTGGCTTTTGCGTTATCAAGCGTGAGCGCTTGGGCTTCATGGAGTCCATCCGGCAAAGCACCCCACTCGATATTGCCACCACCAAAACTTTCTTGGGCCTTGGTCACCACTTCCTTGACCGTGGCGACACCGGAAGGATCGGGACCAAAATTGAAATCCTGCGCGGATTGAGGCTGGGCAAAAATGTGTTCCGCAAGGCACAAATAGCCTGCGAGCGGCTCCAGCACATGCTGCCAAGGGCGAGTGGCTCGAGGATTGCGAACAACGAGCGGCTGACCGCTCGACCATGCACGAACGGCATCCGGCAAAATCCGATCCACAGACCAATCTCCTCCGCCTATCACATTTCCCGCGCGGGCAGAGGCCAAGCCAATGCAAGCCGACTCAAAAAAGGATTTGCGGTAGCTGCTAATGACCATTTCAGCACCGGCTTTGCTGGCGCTATAGGGATCATGACCACCCAGAGGATCAGATTCCTCGAAAGCCAATCCTTTTTCATGGTTTTGATAAACTTTATCGGTCGTGACAGCTACGATGGAGCGCACTGAAGCAGTCTTTCTGGCAGCATCCAGAACATGGAGAGTGCCGATGATATTGGTGGAAAAAGTTTCAATCGGCGCGCTGTAACTTGGACGAACAAGAGCCTGCGCGGCGAGGTGCAGAACAACTTCGGGTTGAAAACGCTCAAAGACTCCACGAACACTCTGCTCATCTCGGATATCAAGCCAATTATTTTCTAACCTGGGCTCCAAACCGAGCAAACTGAAAAGATTGGGATCGGTTGATGGCTGCAAGCTCACTCCGCTCACAATGGCTCCCATTCGGGCCAGCCAGAAAGATAACCAAGCTCCTTTGAAGCCCGAGTGTCCAGTAACAAGAACACGACGCCCGCGCCAAAAATCTGGATTGGGATTTTGCGATTTCACTTCCAGATTTTCCAAGGCGCCTGCCCGGCATCCCAAAGTTCTTCCAAGTAGTTCTTATCGCGAAGCGTATCCATGGGTTGCCAAAATCCGTGGTGATCAAAAGCCCTCATTTCACCCTCTGTGGCCAATTTCGTGAGCGGCTGTGCTTCCCAGCTGGTTTCATCACCGTCGATCAGGTCGATACATTTGGGTGAAAGCACAAAAAAGCCACCATTAATCAAGCCGCCATCACCCCTTGGCTTTTCAATAAAGCCCGTAACCTGATCGCCTGACTTTTCGATCGCTCCATAGCGACCTGGAGGCTGAACCGCTGTAACTGTTGCCTTCTTTCCATGGGACTTGTGAAATGTGATCAGCTTCCCAATGTCTACATCCGCAAGGCCATCTCCATAGGTGAAACAAAAGGCCTCTTCATCTTGGACGTGCTTAGCCACACGCTTTAAACGACCGCCGGTGAGGGTGCCATCACCCGTATCGACCAGAGTCACCTTCCAAGGCTCCGCTTTTTTTTGGTGAACGAGCATCTCATTGGTTGCCATGTCAAAAGTCACATCAGACATGTGCAAAAAATAATTCGCAAAATATTCCTTAATCACATAACCGCGATAACCACAACAAATCACAAAATCATTGACCTCATAAGCAGAGTATAGCTTAAGAATATGCCATAATATGGGCTTCCCGCCGATCTCGATCATCGGTTTCGGCTTAAGATGGGTTTCCTCGGAAATGCGCGTGCCGAGTCCACCTGCGAGAATAACAGCTTTCATAATTTCTTTGAAAATGACATGAACGCCGGCATGAGGTAAAAGAACAGGAAATAGAAATTATTGATATTTAATCAAGTGCGGTTCCGGCGTGACATGGACGTGCTGAGCGGTCGCCTCTCATACGGTCGAACGAGCGGACATACTGAAATGGTTAACGGATGCATTTCGTTAAGAAGTATTTTTAAATGGAAGCAAATACAGGCGGAATTTCCCTGACAACTGCTCGAAGGCTGAGGTCTCTTTTTCGCAAATCTCGATCCAGTTCTTCATCGCTGGACTGGGAAGCAAGCAATTCTTCAATGGTTTCTTGATTCTCCAAGAACCTGTGATGGTAGGGATGCTTGGAATCGCTCCAGTGCGCAAGCATTCTTTGGCGCACCGATGGGTTTTTCCAAAGCAAACGACCATATTCAAATCGAGCAATATCTTTGTAAACAGGATATTTGCCCCAAGGACTCATGGAAGTTGACTGGCCCATTGTGCGTGAAGTTTATCGCGGGGTTCTCCGCGTTTCAACTTTGAAATGAGAAGGTCCGCCACACAGGGCACAATCACGGTGAGTTGACCATAGCATTTTTGCTTGGCGCGAATCTTCCCAGAGCGTTTGGCCGGAAAAATCGGAAGCTGAATTTGAGTTGTTGCACACTTAAGTCTTAGCTGGCGAAATTTTTCTGACGGAGGTGGTTTTGAGTTTCAAGGAGGCGTGCGTAATCGAAGGTTTTGCGGGGTTCCAAGCGGGAGCCTTGGGCGATTGGGGCGCAGCGGTCGGAGAGTTTTTCGAGGGATTCGTTGGGGGTGGCTGCGGCGAGGGCTTGGATGGCGGCGCCGAGGGCGGCTCCTTCGGCGCTTTGCATGGTGACGACGGGATAGCCGAAGATGTCAGCAAGCATCTGCCGCCAGGCGGGGCTTTTGCTTCCGCCGCCGGTGAGGCGGATTTCGGAGGGTTTGAGGGCGAGGGATTCCATGCGGCGGAGGCCGTAGCCCATGCCAAGTGTGACGCCTTCCATCACAGCGCGGGCCATGTGGGCGGGCGTGAGATTCGAGGTGTTCATGCCGTGTAGGACGCCGCAGCCCTCGGGGAGATTCGGCGTGCGCTCGCCTTGGAGGTAGGGCAGGAAAATCAGAGCCTCAGCACCGGAGGGAACGGAGGAGATTTCCCGATCCATGCGGTCGTGGTCCCAGCCGAAGAGGTTGCGGAAGGCCTCGGTGGCGACGGTGACATTCATGGTGCAGAGGAGCGGCATCCAGTGGTCGGCGCTGTCGCAGAATGCGGCGATTTCGCCTTCGGGATCAATGACGGGCTGCGAGGCGCAGGCGAAAATCGTGCCGCTTGTGCCGAGGCTGGCGGTGACTGTGCCGGGGCTGATGTTTCCGGTGCCGATGGCGGCCATCATGTTGTCCCCTCCCCCGGCGCTGATGATGACATCCGGCGAGAGGCCCCATGCGGTGGCGAGGGCGGGGAGGAGTTTTCCGACAGGTTCGGTGGAGGAGCCGACTGGCGGCAGCTTTGAGATGAGATTTTCGTCGATGGCGGCGCAGACTTCACTGCTCCATTGGCGGGTGCGGACATCGAGTAGGGCGGTGCCGGAGGCGTCACCGAACTCCATGCGCAGTGTGCCGGTGAGTCGGAGGTTCAGGAAATCATGCGGCAGGGCGACATGGGCGAGCCTAGCGAAATTCGCGGGCTCGTTTTGCTTCAGCCAAAGAATTTTCGGCGCGGTGAAGCCAGGCAGGATGTCGTTTCCCGCGAGGGCGATTGTTTTGTTGCGTCCCCCGAGCTTGGCGCGAATTTCATCGCACTGGGCGGTGGTGGAAGTATCGCACCAAAGCTTGGCGGGGCGGATGACTTGGTGACTGGCATCGAGCGGCACGAAGCCGTGTTGCTGACCGGAGACGCCTATGCCTGCGACCTCGGCTTTGCGGGGACCGAGATCGGTAAGGACTTTTTGCACGGTCTGCTCGAGGGCATCCCACCAGATGGCGGGATCCTGCTCGAGGTGGCCGGCGGGCAGTCCCTCTACCAGCCCATAGGCTGTGCTGGCGGAGGCGATGACTTTTCCGGAATCACCGTCGAGGGCGACGGTTTTTAGGCTCTGCGTGCCGCAATCGATGCCGAGGGTAATCACAGCAGTTCGTTAAGGATGTTTTCGAGGTATTCCTGTCCACCGCTTTCGAGCGCGGGCGCGGACTGCGAGAGCGCGAGCTTTTCGAGTTCGGCGAACGATGCCTTTCCGGCGATGATTTTCTTTCCGAGATCGGAATTCCACGAGGCGTAGCGGTTTTTCACAAATTCCTCGATGCGGCCATCGGCCCGGATGGCTGCAGCGATTTTGAGTCCGCGCGCGAAGGCATCCATGCCGCCGATGTGGGCGTGGAAGAGATCGACGGGATGGTGGGATTCGCGGCGCCGCTTGGCGTCGAAATTGAGTCCACCCTCCTTGAAGCCGCCCATGCCGAGAACGACGAGCATGACTTCGGCAGCAAGGTAGATATTGGTCGGGAACTGGTCGGTATCCCAGCCGATGAGTTCATCACCACGGTTGGCATCGATCGAGCCGAGGCGGCCAGCATTGGCGGCGACGGTCAGTTCGTGGCGCATCGTGTGGCCGGCGAGTGTGGCGTGGTTGGTTTCGATATTGAGTTCGAATTCGTCGAAGAGGCCGTATTCGCGCAGGAAGTTGAAGCAGGCGGCGGAATCCGAGTCGTATTGGTGAGTCGAAGGTT
>Ga0214921_10010339_pt1 | contig 11559 bp, 7 predicted proteins | sample LL1505_MetaG_FD_177992 | JGI IMG/M metagenome (GOLD analysis project Ga0214921, IMG submission 177992) | Freshwater microbial communities from Lake Lanier, Atlanta, Georgia, United States - LL-1505 | ecosystem: Environmental > Aquatic > Freshwater > Lake | place: USA: Georgia | collected 2015-05-28
TATAATATACATTTCGTCACGCATGCACGGCGTATTTGCATAATATCGCTAAAATGCCAGTTCGTCTTATTTGGCTTGCGCACAGTCTTTGAAAAACCATACCTTTTCGTCGAGTGAAAAACTTCCGGTTGTAATCGGGTTATCGTTTAGATTGATTTTGATGGGGACGTTTACCGTAATCTCTCCTCCTTCCGCTGGCTTGTCGATTTTGTTACCAGTACTTCCACCTTGATTGGTGGCGTTAACGAGAGCGGCTAATGCGGTGGTGGCGTCACCGTTTGACATTGAGAAGTTGCCAGCTACGGAGGAGGGAGCAGCGGTTTTCGAGTCGGATTTCGAGTCGGATTTCGAGTCGGATTTCGAGTCGGTTTTCGAGTCGGATTTCGAGTCGGATTTCGAGTCGGATTTCGAGTCGGTTTTCGAGTCGGATTTCGAGTCGGAGTGAGGCATGGGTGTGGGTGATTTAACTTCAACATTTTGAATTAAACCAATGGATGGACTTGATTCAATGTTTTCGGTTCTATGTTTTTTCGAACTGCGGGTTTCGTAGCCGTTAACCGTAACTATATTATCGTCGGTTCTTCGTTTAGGTGAATCGATGGTTTTATTCAAATAGGCAAACACGTTATTTTCGAAATCACCCGATGCCAGGTTAAACTTCAGAATATTATCATGATTTGTTCCACCTGGATTCGGGTTCAGTTGTACAAATCCAAGCTTATCAAATATGACAATATCGGATATCTTATTCTCTGCAAAATTGACCTCGTCCACACCATATATATTCTTTATCACGTCTGTAATAATTTGTTTCCAATTGTCTGGTGTTTCCTGTTCTCTGTTATTATAGTTCGTACATGTCAATGTAAGCGAATCAACGTATACACTTAAGTCATCATCATCTTGTTTCTTATGATAATGCACTTCTACATTCAACGTCTTATCCTTATCAAATGTATACGTCATAGTACCCGGTTTTTCAATTAACTCATTTATCTTAGTAAACACATGTTGGTTATTCTTGTCGGTAACCTGAGTTTTCCCCACAATGCCTGCACCCCCTCTCATGGAATACACCTTTCTCCCTCCTCCTATTTTTCGACTTTGAAGTTTACGACCCGCTTTACGATTACGTTTTCTTCTATGTGTATATTTCATTCGCATTCTATACTATCATCTTACATTTATTTTATGCCGGGTTTACATTCCATGCCCATTTCATCTCTCGCCTCGCCACTTTCACTCGCACCGGATCTCGATCAAAGCGAGACACCCAAAACACATAATCTTCCCCCTCCATTCGAAACCCTAAACAGAATTCGATCGATAATTTCTCGAAACAAAATGTCCTCGAATACGCCACTGGTTTCCGCGTCGCTTTCGCAAACAAGACCAATACGTGATAATAATGCCGGGGTCCATGTTCTTCGCTAAAATGCGCCACCGTGACCCAATGGTCCTCGTCGTAATCTACAAAAGCAGTCGACCCCCTCAATTTCCGGAATATCCACGAATCGATGTAATGTCTCTCAACTATCGCCAATTGACCTGTGGCAGGGTCGATTCTCCCCCATTCGATCGGCGACCATTTGTAGAGAAACCATTCTTCGCCTAAATCTTCGCGATACAGAGGAATCCAATTTTTCTCACACCAACTATCTCCACCTGGTGGAATCACCACTTGGCAATCCGTGTAGGTCGCAGTTTCCCAATGATATGTACCGACAATCATACGGTTTCTTCCGGTTGGGCTGTAATCGACATTCGTCGCGATGAACCGGACGACCGGGTTCGTTCCTTGGCTGCTACCAAACAGCCGTATGTCTTCCAATCCTTCCGAGAAGGCGCGTTTCCCGTCGCGTTGCGCAGGTTGTAACCGGTTTCCACACGTATCCATCAATGTCGGCGACATCTCTCGAAACTCGGTCGGTTCCAATTGGTCGTCCAAGAGAGACACGTAATTCCGGTTTTCAATGACATTGTCGGGATTGGCGAACCGGTAGTAGCCGTTGGGATACATCCAATAATTGACAAAACGTGTATTGAGGATGTGGCGTTGGACGCCTCCGGCGTCCCTAAACGAGAGATAGGCGGCAGAACTCGGATAAAACGTCGGAACCGAAGGGTAGTCGTATTCTCTCGTTTCCAGCAGAGGCAAAGGGGACGTGTAGGAATCCGCCGAAATCGACGAAAGAAGGTCGAGAATCGAGTCGTTGTGGTCGCCGCGGTACCATGTGATGGACCACGCCCGGCTTGGCATCGGCGCCATGTCATCTCTCAGCAATTCGCCGTTGCGCGTGGTCGCTTCGATCCACGCCCAATAATTCACTTCCCAAGGGAACGTCCCGTATTCCCGTAAAAATCCCGGAAGTTTCTCTCGACACATTCGGTCCCATGTCCGCAACGATTCCCCATCCCCTAAAAAGAATGGACCGCAAAACCGCCAATGAATCTGACCCACTACCGACGACCGAACTTCCATATCCAGTTTTCCCCAACACCCCGCCACATACAAGACATTCTCTGGAAACACGTGTGTGGCAATCTCTCGAAGAAGCGCGAGAGACTCCGTCTTTCGACTAAACATGTTGGGTAATTGGTAATCGACCCAGGCAAAATGCGAAGTCGACCACGGATTTTCGTTCACTACACGCCCCATTAATTCCGTGCGCGCGTGCATATACACCATGTATTCGAGTGTGTCTTTTGCCAAGTTCCGATTCGCGGGTAATTGACATGCCGGTTCTGCCTGAGCAAAGCATCGATAGGCGAACAAATCGCGGTAATGGACGCGTTCGGGCATAATCCGAAAATGCGTGTAGGTTTCTGCCCACGACCGAAACATGGATTCATGGGGACAAGTGGGACTCAAATAGAGACACAAGTGAACACCGGTTTCTAGAATCGAGAGAAGGGCGTGTGGGTCCCATTCGTGCGGATGTTGCTGGAAATGAGGCGTGTCTTCCAAGGTATAATACGCAGACACGAAGGTGACGGACATTTGTTATACGGGAATAAATATTATTGTGCGAGAGAACGTAATTACACGCCACTTCTGAAAATACAACTCTGATTCAAACACCAGAAATCGGGCTATTATCCTTCTCAGGACCCGATTCGGCAAATACATGTATACATGTATATATATCCATGTCGCTTCCCTTGTTTCGCAACATCAATTGGGCTGGACTCAATACTGTATATGGAATGGGCGCGGACTCTACCTATTTATACGGAGCGGCTGCCGGAAACGGTGGGACCATATGTAGGTATCGATTTTCGGATGGGTCTTATCGTCTAGACATATGTATCAAAGATGCCCGTAGGGATGGATAGCTCCCTTCGGGATGGAATAGACTGTTTTCTTCCCGAAGGGAGACATTCCCGAAGGGAGACATTCCCGAAGGGAGAGCAGAGAATAAGTCTAGACATTAACCAAACGCGGATACATTGCCATCGAGAAACTCAAACCCGGTGATTTCATCAAAACCGTGTGTAGTGGATACAAAGCCATTCATCAAATCGGTAAAAAAGAGATTACGCATCCCGCGTCCGATACTCGCATCAAACACCAATTATACGTGTGTTCGGCAGATGTGTTTGAGGAGGTATTTGCGGATTTGGTCATTACGGGATGTCATTCGATATTGGTGGAGGAATGGACATCGGAAGACGAGAGACAACGCGCGATTGACGCAAATGGGGGGAATGTATACATCACAGACAATTATTATCGACTTCCGGCTTGTGCGGATTTGCGGACACGTGTGTATGAACACCCCGGTACTTACACGATTTATCATATTGCATTAGAGAATGAGAATTATTATACGAATTACGGCATTTATGCAAACGGGCTTTTGGTGGAATCCTGTTCGCAACGGTATTTGAAAGAACTCTCGAATATGAAACTGGTGTAACGTCTAGACAGTAAAAAATTGAACACCTTTTTATTGAATCTACTCACATGGCAATTCGAACCATACAATACCATGTCTCTCAAAACTCATATCCGCGTTCTTGTGCTCGATACGGAAACCACGGGAAAACTCCCGAAACATTATCCTGGACAGCCTTTCCCGCCTTCCGAAGCGTATCCGTATATAACCCAACTCAGTTGGATTCTATACAATGTCGAACTCGACCGCGTCGAAGAATCGTTCGACGCTTATATCCGCGTTCCTCCCAGTATTCCGATTACAGAAGAAATCACACGTATTACAGGTGTGACGAGAGAATTGCTCGACCGTGTCGGGCAACCGATTGTGCCGGCACTTCTGGCGCTGTATCGCGCCTACATGAAATGCAACTGTATCATTGCGCACAACATGAGTTTCGATTCTCAGATAATTCGCCAAGAGATTTATCGCAACAAAGACGTGATTTATCGATTTACGGGGTCCGCGGATCTGGTGAATCAAGTCCGCGGATTATTCACGAAACCCTTCAATCAACAAAACGAAATCGAACTGGTCTGCACGATGCGCGAGAGCATTGAATTGTGTGCGATTGAGTTCGAGCCGTCGGCATTACAGGTGTTGGCGAAAGTGGCACTGACAGACGCCGGGATTCCCTTGCCGGTTCCCAGCAAACCCACTCAGAAAAAATTCCCAACCTTGACGGAACTCTACCGCAAACTCTTTGAGCAAGACCCGCCGACCAACATGCATAATTCGATGGTGGATGTGATGGTGTGTTTGCGATGTTTTCTGAAATTGCGTGGGCACTCGCCCATGTCGGATGACAAATTCCGTCAAATCATGCAGGTGTGTGGACCTGCCACGGTAAGATAATCGAGCGATAGATAGATATCCCAGGTAAGTTGATTGTCTCTCAGATTCATTTGTTTTTTTCGTATACCTGAATAAAAACAAGGTGTGATGAATATACATACCATAGCGACCAACATGTCTATTCCCATCTCTTCTTTTGATTCCATCCACATTCAAGAAAACACGCTTGTGTTGTGCGACATCGACTACACCTTGTTGTATCCTACCGAACCGGAACTCCCCACCAATGAACTACACGAACTGTATAATCATTATTTACGTGTGTTTCCATTAGCGACCAAAACCGCCGTACAGTTGGCGACGGACGCGTATCACGCCAGGTACCCGATGATGCCTACGGATGCTCCCGGGTTTGCCCGGATGCTACAGAAAATCCGGTCGACCGCCGGCTGTGAACTCGTGTTTTTGACGGCTCGGTCGCCCGCGACGTTGGATTTTACCGCAGCGAATTTTATCCAGATTGGGTTAGTACCCGAAGACCATATTGTACATTTTAGCGATACGATGCCCAAAGGGAAATACGTGTCGATTCGTATTCCCGTGACGCCGTACGACAAAGTCGTGTTTATCGACGACCAGCCGGCGAACCTGGACAATATGGCAAAATATGTCGAACCGGAAAAACTCCAAAACTATCGGTTTGTTATGCGGACGTGAAAAAGTGGGGAAATACGTACCTTGGACATACCTTCATCCAGGAGGGGTTATTTGTGACGTGTATGTTCGGAAACCCGCCGGAGTTCTTGAATGGTCTGGTTGAGAGAAACTTCTTCGGAAAAATCGTAGTAGATTTCGTATCCGTCGGGCGTGGTCCTTGGGCGCATGTTCTCTAGTTCTTGATACGCGTGTTGCAATTCGCGTTCGATGATCGCGACGACTTGTTTGTGCGAGAGACTGAGTCCGGAACCCATTTGTTGTTGTATGATATTTGTGTGGAAATAACATACACCTAGCGAGCGATTCAATTTTGAGTGTTATTCATTGTTGTCTGGACGATAAATCCTTCTATACACTTTACCACGTATGTCTTGAAATTGTCAATAGTTAACGGGGTCTTACTCGAATATAATAGATGTGGTTTGCTTTTAATGTGTGAACCAGTTCGGTCTGTACCAGTATCTTCGAACCCTACAATTTGCCATGGATTAATTAGAATCATGTATATTTTATTCAAATCCACGTTAACCTGCGTTGGAGCACCCGATGTTTCCGTAACCACCGCTTCCGCATCTGATGTTTCCGCGCTTTTCTCTTCCAGTTCGGATGTTTCCATTACTGTTTGATTGTTCATATCAAAATTATGAATAAATGATGTAAAATGATGAAACATTTTAGGGTTATACTTCCGTGTTTGGTTTCTGGATATCATATTTAATGGAAGCCCATCAGGTGCAATTTTAATACGGAGTTCAGGATATAAATCATAACTAGGAATCTCAACATTGCCACTACGTTTAAGGTAATTCTGTATGACCGTATCAATAATATTATTATCAGTAATCTCTTTAGAAAGTTGTTCGTTATATTCTTTATATTTTGCATTATACTCTTCCAGTTTCTTTGAATATTGTGTGTTTTGTTCCTCGGTAGGTTTTCTTTTACTGTCGATTATGGTTTGTCTATAGTCAAGTTTTAATTTAAGAATGGAGGTGTTCAATTCTGTTAATTTGTTGTAAGCGGGTAAATGTTTGAAATCGTTTTCCATTATATCAATCTTAGCATAATCTGGGTCAGGACTCAAAACTCTTATATACGTAAACCTACTATCATTATTAGGGTCGGTTATAAGAATACGATGCTGTTTGTCTGTATTTGTATCCACCTCTTCGTCTGTATTTTTACCCACATTATAAGTCTTAATACTGTTAACGATAGGTATGACTTTGGGAGTGGATTTACGGGAAAACAACCATACGCGCTTTTCAGGTTCCTTCTTCGGTAGGAGGTCTTCATCCATAATCGTTTTTGCGTCCCCCAAACTGTTGAATTTATCATCAATAGTGGTATCTGTTTCGGGGAATGTATATTGTTTGCCGACTTTTTCAAGACGGTGCTCATCTGATTCAATGTCACAGATTACTAATTTCCCCCCTCCCCGCTGCATTTTTACGTGTCGATTACGTTTGCTTCGACTTTTTCGGTTCTTTCGACTTTTTCGAACCCTATTTCTTTTTTTACTAAACAACATATACTATATTGGAAGATATGAATCAACGAATATTTTTATCCGAACAGATGAAAATATTCACTTATATAAAAATCGGGTGTTTGCCTATTTCAGTAAGTATCCGCCGAACTATCGAATGTCTAGACTTATTCTCTTCCCGAAGGGAGCTATCCATCCTCACGGGCACGGGCATCTTTGATACATATGTCCAGACTCTAATGTCTAGACTTATTCTCTGCTCGACAGGTCGACCAGAAAAAAGTATATTCCATATACGCTGTCCATATTCGTTTTTAACGAATATGTCCAGACTCTAATGTCTAGACTTATTCTCTGCTCGACATGTCGAGCAGAAAACAGTATATTCCATATACGCTATCCATATGTATCTTTGATACATATGTCTAGACTCTAACTCGAACACAATTCGCAGATTTCGTGGTCTTCTTCTTGCTGCCGTTTCTCCGGTTCAATCGTAAATTGTTGCGCCTGATGTTTCGCCCTCCGCCTCAAATAGTAAATACCGGTTTTAAGCCCTTTGGACCACGCATAGAAGTGCATCGATGTAAGTGTGTTGTAATTGGGGTCTTCTATCCACAAATTCAAGCTCTGGCTCTGGCAAATATAGGCGCCGCGGTCCGCCGCCATATCAATGATGTGTTTCATCGGTAGTTCCCACACCGTCTTGTATTTCTCTCGAATCTCTTGAGGAATGGTGTCGATTTGCTGAATCGACCCGTTGTTCGCGATGATGCTGTTTTTCACCTTCTCGTCCCAAAGACGGAGCCCGATTAACTCCGTCATCAAATACTTGTTCGCCAAAATGAACTCGCCGGCCATCGTGCGTCGGCTGTAAATATTACTCGTGATGGGTTCAATACACTCATTGTATCCTAAGATTTGCGACGTCGATGCCGTGGGCATCGGTGCGAGTAGAAGCGAATTGCGGAGCCCGTTCGCCTGGATTCGGGATTTCAGGTCAGACCAGTCATACCGTCCCGAATCAGGTGTCACATTCCACATATCGAACTGGAGCTGGCCTTTCGAAGCCGGAGAGCCCGCAAATGTCTCATAGGGACCATATTCTTCTGCCAATTCGCAACTCGCCTCTAAAGCCGCGTGGTAAATCGTCTCGAAAATCTCTCGATTATGCCGTTTTGCGTCATCTGAACAAAAGGGGAGGACTAACATCAAGAATGTGTCAGCCAACCCTTGCACGCCTAATCCAATGGGGCGATGTCGCATATTACTCCGGCGCGTCTTTTCCGTGGGATAATAATTGATGTCGATCACGTTGTTTAAATTGCGTGTCACGATTTTGGTGACTTTGTGGAGTTTCGCGTGGTCGATGTTGTTGTAATAGGTGTTGACAAACATCGGGAGTGCAATTGACGCCAAGTTACACACCGCCGTCTCGTTTTTATCCGAGTACTCGATAATCTCCGTACATTGTCCGGTTAATATGCCATTGAATACCCCCCGATGGAGTTTCGGTTCTGTGAAACAATATGTGTCTGAAATTCTCTCATTATCAATTAATTTTGAAATTTTAATGAATTGTTTTGCATTTCTATTTGGGACATGTTCATTTATTTCCAAACGTTTCGGAGAAAATCCAATTGATACTAAATGGCACAATTCACACGAGGTAATTAGTAATCTGTATATTTCTTTACAATCATAATAGTCACTTCCTCCTTTTCCATTTGGTAGTAATACTTTGCGAGGCTTATGCATTAATTTAATTTTAGCGTTTACTCCACAAGTTTGCAACATTAATTTTACATTAGTTAAAAACTCATAATTTATGGATGCAATTTGCAATTGTTGGTTTGTGCCGTTATTTGAAATACATCCATCTGCGTCGCATAATCCGGCAAACCATTCTAAACGGGTAGGTAAATCACAATTTAATGGAACATAAAATTTTTCTTCGATATTTAATGGTAGGCATAATGAAATTACATCTTCATATGTACTCATATATCGATATTCTAGATATTCGATTAATTTTGTTTTTTCACCATATAATCGCAATAGAGGTTTTTTAACATAAGATATTGCATTACATTGATTCGCATCTTCATATATTTGAGTGTTGTTTTCAGCGAAATCAATATGACGTTTACAGAAAAAATGTCCGTTCATACATTTGAATTTACATCTTTCCGGAGTATTATGCAAATTTTTGTCATATGTTCCATCTCCGCAAAAGAATCCGTGCGTGTATACATAATTCATTTTTTCTGAACCTTCGTGTATGACCGGATACGTACACTTTATTATTTTATCCCCTAATTGTAAATCTTTCGCGTCTTTCACTTGAACATCTTTATCCGAGTACGAATTTTGTATGTAAAATTTATGATATTTGGTGCAAGATATAGACATTCCATCGTCAGTATGTACCTCAATTAATTCTTGGTTTTCTCCCGTTTTCTTGACAGTCACATTCGACCATTCTTCGCCATTCCATACATTCACTTCTTGATTTTCCAATGTTCCAATGGGAATGTGACCTTTATCTGTTAATACGAGTGTTTCTGGTGCAACACATAAATTCGACGATTTGATGGTGCCTAAATTCTTCTGGTTCGATTTCTTATTAGCGGCGTCTTTATAGAGCAAATACGGCGTTCCCGTCTCCATTTGCGCATCCAACACTTGGAACCACAAATCTCTCGCTTGCACCGTTTTCTTCCCGCGCCCTTCCTCTTCATAACGTGTGTAGAGTTCCACAAACGCATCACTGTGCACATCGGATAACCCGGGGCATTCATCGGGGCACATCAGCGTCCATTTGCCGCCATTTTTCACACGCTCCATGAAGAGATCGGGGATCCACAACGCATAAAACAAATCGCGCGCTTTCAACTCCTCGTCGCCGTGGTTCTTGCGCATCTGCAAATACATCTCGATATCAGCGTGCCAGGGTTCCAGGTAAATGGCAAACGACCCGTTGCGTTTACCGCCCCCATTGTGCAGAAGACCGTGTATGGTCATGTAATTCGGGTACGTCTCCATCTCCAAATCATACAAGGGACCCGTGTAGTGTTCGGCGAAATTCTCCGTCACGAGAAACGACCCCGTCTCATTCACGATAAAATCGCCGGGTTTCACCTCCGCCGCATCCGCCCACACAGGTTCCTCGTCTTTGGATTGGACCAGTATGGGGTGTTGCGGAGTGACACGCAGAGGTCTGCCATGCGCCGTAGTCGTAATGGAGTGTAGGATTCCTTCGTATTCGGGGTATTTGACCACTTTGACCGCATAGTCATAGCCCTTGTGGGAAATAGACACGGGAACGGGTCCGTCTTTTTCCGACGGCATTTCGTTCGCCCGCAAAAACGCTTCCCTCGCGAAATTCGCGGGTTCGGATACATGCCGATTCACGATACGGGTTCTCCCAGGAACCACTTCTTGAATCGGCAAGAACCCCGATGTGGTTCGAATCAACGTATCGCCAGTCACACACTGGTCCACGTATTTCGCCGTATTGTTAAACACTTTCAACATGGGCACAATACCATTCGACGACCCATTCGTTCCGCGAATATGACTTCCTTGCGCTCGAATGTTATGGATGTGTAGTCCAATACCTCCCGCCCATTTCGAAATGTTCGCGCAGTCTTTCAACGTATTATAAATACCGTCGATGCTGTCGTCTTCCATGGAGAGCAAGAAACACGAAGACAGCTGAGGACGCGGCGTGCCCGCGTTGAATAAAGTGGGTGTAGCATGCGTGAAGTATTTCTGCGACATGTAGCGGTAGGTCTCGGTCGCCGGCTCCAAATCGGCGATGCTAGACTCCAAATGGATGGCAAGTGACACGCGCAACCACATGTGTTGCGGTCTCTCAACCACACGTTTCCCGATTCGCATCAAATACGATTTCTCTAAAGTCTTGAATCCAAAATAGTCGATTAAATAATCGCGATTGTAATCGGGTATCAAATCGAGTGTAGCACCCTTGGCAATGACCAAGTCGTAGAGGTCTTTGGAAATCATGGGACTGGGATTCCCGTGGATATCGCGGAATTCGTACAAGGCACACATGACTTCACTGAACGAACAAGACGTGTTTTTCTGGTGATTGGAAACGACGATACGACCCGCGAGGATATTGTAGTCGGGATGGGTGGATGCGAGCGCGGCACATTGGTCCGCACAGAGTTCGTCGATTTTCGTGGTGGAAATGAGGTCGTAGAGTTGGTCAATCACTTTCATGGCGAGACTGGTGTAGTTGATTTTCAAATTGGCTTCGTTTCCTAAGCGACGGACACGGGTAAGAATCTTGTCGAAAGCGACAGTCTCGATGGACCCGTCACGCTTTAACACACGCATCTCTTCGTTTGATTGAAAGACGGACATTTTTGCAAGATATATGTATGGACTGATACATATATCTCTCAATTAGGGTTTATGTGGTTTTTATTCGAATCATTACGCTACACGCCTTCGGCGTCCAGTTTCACCCTAACGGGTCCGCTACACGCCTTCGGCGTCCAGTTTCACCAAACACAACCCCCCTCCCAACACCGGCATATTGATCGTGTAGCCCCCCGACTCCATATTCTTGGATACCGGATTCTTTCTCTT
>Ga0214921_10010340_pt1 | contig 11557 bp, 19 predicted proteins | sample LL1505_MetaG_FD_177992 | JGI IMG/M metagenome (GOLD analysis project Ga0214921, IMG submission 177992) | Freshwater microbial communities from Lake Lanier, Atlanta, Georgia, United States - LL-1505 | ecosystem: Environmental > Aquatic > Freshwater > Lake | place: USA: Georgia | collected...
CTAACCATTCAGCAATTTCATGAATATAAATTGCCTCTCTTGATAAACGGTCATTATTATCTCTAATTTTTGTAATATTTTCCCTAAAATATACGACATGCGCACCATTTTTAATAGAAATTGAATAAAACATTAAAGTAAAAGCATAAACTGTTTTTTTCCTTCTCTGAACTGAATCACAACCAAGAGAAATAGTCACATTTGGATTTTCAGCAACATAATCTTTTATATATTCGATAATGTCATTGATTTTTTCGCCACCAAATTTTTTGAATCTACCCCTCGGATTTACAATTTTCATTTCTTTTTCTTTTAATTGTTCCATTTTAATTATATTTTGTTTTCAATTTTATCTATAACTAAAATTGATTTATTAATAATTTCAGGTGGAAAAAATATTTCACCAGTTTCAGTTGTTAAATTAAAACAAGAATCAGTCATCCAGAATGTTTTTGACAACAAAATTAATTCGTCATACCTATCTTCAGGTATTTCAATGATTTCAGACTCAAATGTTCCAAACTCATTTATGACTTTCATTTTGATATTTAAAAACACTCTGGATTTCCTTTTCTAACTTTAATTATTATTTTTTAGGCTTAACAGCCAAATTAGTTGTGTTTTTCTCGTTGATATTTTTTGTTTTCAACAACACATCCTTAAATTGCTTCAAGAATTTTTTAGTATTTGGTGTATTCACCGCTTTATTTGGAACGTCAAGCAATCCAAGTAAATAATCTACTAATTCATCTTCACCAATGATTTGAAGGAATTTGTAAACATTTTCCCTTTGTTCATCAGTAAGCGGTTCGATATCAACCTTTTTAAGAGATTGGATAAGTTCGGATTTTTTATCACGATTATATTTTTCCAAATCTTTCTTAATTGCATCAAATCTGTTAATAACATCATTGATGTTGATATTCATTTGATCCTCACAATAAGTTAAGAATTTTTTTGCTGATACACCAATATAAGAACTTGCTACTTGGTATAAATCTTGAATAAATTCTCTTGGAGAAGATTCTTCACCATAATTAGCAATAATGTAATCAGAAAGAAATGTCCATGTTCTTGGTGAAGCATATGCTTTTGGACCATCTTCTGTTGGATCCTTATACATAAATTCTGGATAATTCTCCAAGTAATCAACAATAATAGGATGAACATTTTCTTTGGCAAAACCTTCTTTCCACTCTTTAAACGAAAGAGTGTGTTTGTAATGAACTAAACGTCCGTTTAATGCTGTATCAAATTCTTCTACATCAGTTCCATCTTCATCACCCAAGTTACCAGAGGCAATCATAAATACATTATCATTAAATTTGAATTCAGTACCAATTGCTCTTTCAAGAAGGATTTGAAGTGCCGCATTACGAACTTGTTGTGATGCACGGTTTAATTCTTCAAAGTGAATTATAGTAGGTCTTTTATTAGCATCAATTGCCCATTTAGGAACAACGTGATCCAAACATTTAACACCTTCGAACTCTCCAACAGAAGGAAATAATCCAACATCAGTTTCATCAACCATAGCAAGACGAAGGTCTTTATACGCAAAGCCCATCTTTTCCGCAATACTTCTGCTAATAGCAGATTTTGCGATACCTGGCTTGGAAGTGATGTAAAGAACACCAGATTTAGGCCACATAATGCGAAAATACTTTTTCTCTTTTTCAGTTAATTTTTTTAATTTACCGAGCATGTCCTCAGACATTTTTTGTTTTTTATTCATAATTAAAGTTTACGACTTTGAAATGTAAAGATACTTAAATGTTTTGAATTAACAAATTTTCTGTTAAAAAATGTTAAAATTATTTTTTAATAATAAATAATAAAAGATATATAAGTCCTGTTAGATGTATAAAAAGAAACCACCAACGATTTCTAAAAAAGTGTTTTAAGAATTCAACCATAAAAAGTATTAAAAAAACATTTGGAAATGTTTTAATATTACATATTGATAGTCCAATTAATGTGAAATAATACAAACTTCTAAAAAGTTGATAGATTGAAATCCAAGTAAGATCATAATCACTATAATCCATTTCTGTTTGGTTTTTTACAGAATCACTAAATTTCCAATTAAATCTGAAAAAAAAATGATTATTGGTTATTAGCATCATTAAATATGCTATTGGAATAAAAATTAATGAATTCATCTTTTTATTGTTTTTTCAATTATACCATATTCTGCTAACAACATTAGAAATGTTTCTGTTTTTAATTCTACATAAAGAAGTGAAAATACCAATTTAGTATCAATATAACATTCTAAATAATGATGAACAAATTGTATCAAAACTACTTCTCCTGTTTTATAGTGTTTGCTTATATACGCACCATCTTCTGTTAGATTAAACCCTAACTTTTCTAATTCTATTATTATACTAACCATTATTTAAATAATTTAAAAGTTCTAACCAATCTTCTTCTGGATCAAATCCAAACTTATCATCAAAACCTAAACTAAAATATAATTTTAAATCAAAATTTGCATAATCTGTTGAAGGACATTCAGGATTTTCATTTATATAATCAAAATTAATTCCATTCTCTTTGAAATATTCAGAATACTCCTTGTTTAATTCTGGGAGAGAACAACTCCATAGGATTAAACACATTTCTGGCATAGCGGAAAGTTTTTGAAGGACTTCTTTTGCATAAGGATAAAATTCTTTTGCTAATTCTTTTGTCCATGTTGGTCTTAGACAAGTTTCATGCAAATCTATAGCGAGATAGATTCGATTCCAACCTTTTCTTTTACCAGTTTCTTGTGCCTTAATTAAGGCTTTTACCATACGATTCATATACGAACTTATTTTATTTCTTCCAAGCTTTCCAGTTATCAAAATCATTTAATTTTAATAATTCTTCTTCAAGCTCGTTCATCAATTTATCTCTTTTATATTGATATTGTTTCATCAAAAAAACATCATCTTTTGTTGATTCCAAATCAATCATTTGATTGACTTTTTTAATTTCTTCTATAATATCCTGTACCATTATTATTACATTATTGGTGTTAAATAACTATTGTTTAATATAATTGTTTCTTTTTCTTCTTTTGACCTTTGTATAAATAAAAGCCATTCTAAGAATGTCATTTCTAATTCTTTCATTTCTCTAATATTTCAGTCATAATGCAAAAATACGAAAAATATACGAAAATAACAAAAAAAAATTAAAAATGCTGTATTTTAATTTAATATATATAGTATGAAAATTAAAATGAAAGCAAAAGATGTAATGAGACATTATGGTATATGTCGTGAAACACTTGGAAATTGGGTTAAAAAAGGATTAATAGAATATGAAAAAACGCCATCTGGTAGATATATCTATATTATAGAAAATAACAAAAAAGAAAATGAATAAACAAATTTTTTGGACTAAAGAGAAATGTGCTGAAGAGGCACTGAAATATAATTCTAGAATAGAATTCAAAACTAAAAATAGATATGCTTATATGAAGGCATGTGAATATAAATGTTTAGATGAAATATGTAAATATGATACCAAATATAAAGTTAGAAATTATTGGACTAAAGAAAGATGCAATGAAGAAGCATTGAAATACACGAAAATTAGTGATTTTATGAAACATTCTAAAGGAGCTTATAGTTCGGCAGATAAAAATGGATGGTTGGATGAAATATGTTCGCATATTAAATCAACATATAAACCTAATGGCTATTGGACTAAAGAAAGATGTATGAAAGAAGCTTTAAAATATAAAACTAAAAAGGATTTTATTAAAATGTCTAATAGTGCATATAGTTTATCTTATAAAAATGGATGGTTGGATGAAATCTGCTCACATATGAGATTAATAGGAAATATGTATAATCGGTGCATTTACGCATTTGAATTCGAAGATAATAGCGTATATGTTGGTTTAACCTATAATTTTGAAAAAAGGCAAAAAGAACATTTAATAAATAGCAATAAAAAAAGTTCAGTATATAAACATATAAATATATGTTCTAGATATTGCTGTAAGCAATTAACCGACTATATCAATGTATATGAAGCATCTTTACTAGAAGAACAAATCAAAAATGAATATAAAAATAATGGATGGAATATTTTAAATAAAAATAAATGTGGAAGTATAGGTGGGTTTCTTGGTAGAAAAACTAAAGCAAATTTTTCATAGAACCATCTCGTATTTTACTGCTACTGATTCCATCATCTTCTACATTTATTGTATCTGACATAGGATCAAATACTAAAGTGTTTTCATTTCTTATATAACCAAGTCTGTTAGATATTACAAAAGTAAATATGTCTTTATATTTATCTACCATTTCTTCTGTGTTAATATTATTATCTATATCAGTTATTCTAATACGATTGATGGTGTCATAACCAAGATTAAATAAAAATTTTTTATTAAAAGACCATACTTTTAATAAATCAAATGTTTGATAAAACATTATACTTTTACATATTATTACTGGGAAAGTATATTTATTAATATTTTTTATTCGTTCTAATATATCTTCTAATTCTATGTGCGGTTTGTCATACCTGTAAAGGCTTATTAAAAATGTTGGTTCCGCTGTTTTATATTTTTTGATAGTTTCTTCCATTATTCTCATATGTCCTTGATGAATTGGTGAAAAACTTCCTTTTTGTATAATAAAAGAATCAGATTTACGCATTAAATCTTCAAACCTAATTACATTATTTTTATCAAATACTAAGAAATAATCTTGTTTTGATTTTTCCAATTGCTTGATTAATAAATGATAATTTATTTCATCATCATAATAAGCTAAATCTAAAACCATATTACTAACAGTAGATAATGTTTCTATTTCACCAGATATTAAAGTGTGTAATATATTCACACCCATTAACCCAATTGATTCTAATAAATCTTTTCTAGCAATATAATGACTAGTTTCACTTATTTTTGCATCTTCATAATAATCAGGTTGTACCGTGAAATGAAGATAATGTTTTCTATTTCTATTTATATCATAAATACCAAACCAGCCATGTGCTATATGCCATTCTGCATTAGGGTCTATTAATTGCCAGGACGAAGCTAATATAAAATTTATATTTGGATTTGTAGCATTTTTAGCTTCGGTTTCTAAAACTTTTTGTATATATTCTTTTGATACTGAACGTGGAAAATCACCATATAAAATTTCTTCATATTCTTTATTATATGGTTGTTTAGCACAATAAACTGTTCTACTTGATTTTTGAAAATCCATTAATGCTGATGCAATTGCAGCTGAACAGCCGGATTCTATAATCACACCAAAAAGTTCTGATTTATGTATATCACGAATTTTTTCGAATTTCATAAAGCAAAATTATGAAAAAATTTTCAAATAAAAAATAAAAAGTGTGAAAACTATGTTAATTTTCACACTTTATAATTAAAATATCTTCATTTGATAATTGTAAATCCTCATTTACCCAAAAATAAGATTTATGATAAATCCATTCGTTTTCTATAACCTTTCCATTTTTTAAATGGATATCACATTCTATCCAATCATATTTTTGTTTAAAATCTTTTATTAATTCTTTTTGTGCTTCTGATAAGAATAATTTAACTTGAATATCGAAACCTTCTTTTTCGTATGAAAATTCGCAACAAGGATAAGGTCTTCCTTTTTTATCAAGATACTGCCATGTTCCTTCTTCTTTATGATTTGGAACCCATCGCCAATCTTTACCTTCTTCTCCTTTGGGTAATTCTGGATTATCTAAAGGTGGATAATAAGCATTTACATTTGTGTGATGCCAATTACAAGAACAGCCTTCATCTTCTGGCGAAGAAATGCAATCATCGCAAATATAATGGTTGAATTGTTCACTACTAGAAGGGTCATAATGCCATTGAGCCATAGCTCCACAATCACAAAGATGTTTACTCATTTTTTAACTTATCTAATTGATTTTGTAATTTTTGAATTTCTTTTTCTTTTTTTATTCTTTCTTTTTCCTTTTCTTTAAAAAGAAAATTATTTATTTCTTCTTGTGTTGATAGATGTATATCATATGCTTCTAAATCATAACCAATGTGATCGCAATGATGATGTAATCCAACATAATTTGCACCTTTTTTCTTGAAATCCAATAATAAATTTATCATTTTATCTATTTGAATTGGATGTCCGTCTACACTACTATATTTATCTTCAATAGATTCTGTGTCAAATTCATCTAAATCTAATTTGTCTTTACCAAAGATTTCGTCATATAATTCAAAATCTAATTCTGAAAAACTACTATTACAAATAGTATTTATTGTATAATAAAATTTATCCATTTAAATTATTTTTAATATTATTAACATTTAACCAACTACCGCCATCAATACTTTCTATATCTTGATTATTTAAGTAATTAAAAGCCATTTGACTTCTCATACCTGATGCACAACATAACACAATTGTTTTATATTGTTTTATATCATTTAATTTATTTGGTAAGTCGCTAACAGGTATATTAATACTACCTGCTACATTTCCACCTTCAAATTCTTCATAAGTTCGCACATCAATAATTATTGAATCCTTTTCTGCTAATGCTTGTTCTACTGTCATATTAATCGTTAATTATAGAGTCTATTTGTTCGTTTCTCCATTTAGCAAGATTAAAAAATCTTTTTCTAGAATATTCACCTAAAAATGTCTTTTTATCTTGTAAATAAATTTTATATGTTGTTTCTGTTTCAATAGCAAAATATACCTCGTCTTTGTTTAGACGAGATATATTTTCTGAATTGATACATGTTACTTGTTGAAAGATATTATCCACGGCTCATTTTTTCTAAAAATTTTAATTCTTTGGCGGTAAGTGATTGCATACCACTTTCAGATATTTTATCTAGGATATCATCCATAGATAAAGGTGTTTCTTTTTTAACATTACGAATTATATCTATATCTTCACCTTCTTCAGCCATTTCTTCAAGAATATCATCTAAAAGATGTTTAAATTCTTCAAGAGATTCCAAAACAATCGGATCATTTACTATCATTTGTTCTTGTAGCATAGTTATTTTCATAACTTCAAAAAACATATCTTCGATAAAATCTGGAATTGTTTCATCCAAAGAACGATCAGAAACAATACGATAGCCGGCTTTCATAGTAACCGTGATTCGAATTTTCGGCAAATCGGCTTCACATCTTTCATCATAAGTAAGATGTAGTTTTTCTTCAAATTCTTTATCTTTTTTCTCTTGTTCGATTTGATTTTTAGCCTTTGTTCTAAAAACACCCCAAGATAACATCCATTGGATTTTATCTTCTTTTTTATCAGAAGATTTTGATTTAGAATTTCTCAATTCTTCTATGAATGTTTCATAGGTTATTGGAAACCATTCTTTCATTTTGTCGTTTTCGATTTCAAATTGTACCATTTTTATTTAATTTAATTGTGAACCAATACATACGTTATTGTTATTAATCTCCTGTTTATATCCCCACGTATCAGAGGTAATCATATGACAGGCATGTTTTTTAGATTTGATTTGACCTATGCTTTCCATTTTAGCAACATAATCAGGCCATTTATCATTATGTTTAGTGCCCGTAACCCAGGGGCATTCTTTACAGGGTTTCTTTTTTTTTACACATAGAAAATAATATATAAAGCATGCCAGCAAAATCATCAAAGCAGCTCCGTTTTATATGGGCAAATAGACGTAAATATAAGAATAAGAAACACACTCCAAAAAAATGGAAATGGATTTGGAAACCTGAATGGATTCATTTAAAAGAATCTAATTCTTATATAATGTCTTTTGCAGAATTTAAATGTTTTTAAGTTTAGCAATTTTATCTCTTAATTCAACCGCAGTTTCATAATCTTCGGCTTCAAGAGCTTTATTTAATAAATTATCCAAAAATTCTATACTTTCTGGTTTTTCTTTTCTAATTGTAACTTTTTTAGGCGTTGCTTTTACAGGTGCCTGAACTTTTGCTGCTGGATCTGTTTCGACTGCTGCATAATCCATTACATCTTCGGCAACATATATAGGACAATTATATAAAACTGCCATTGATAACGCATCACCAATCGTGCATTCTATGTATAAATTTTCTATAGCATTTGCTGTAAGCATTTTAGCATAAAATATACCTTCGGCTACTTTATGAATGTAAATTTCTTGTATATCTATACTATAGGCATCTGTTAAAATTTTAAATAAATCCTGTGTCATATTACGAGGTGATTTAACACCTTCTAATTTAAGTGCAATAAATTGCGCATCATTGGCTTTAATTATAATTGGCAATTTTCTATTATTTACTATATCAGAAAGTACAATTACATAACTTCCTACTTGGCTTTTAGCATAGGACAAAATTTCAATTTTTACTTCAATTCTATTCATAAAGTTTTTATAACTAAAATTTTAAAAGTTTTTTATTCTTTATTTTATAAAGATACATAAAGTTTTGTTAAAAACAAAATTTTTTTTAACAAATTTTATTTGTTGGATCTTCAGAATGACTTAAAAAGTTTAAATCGTCAAAAGTTAGGTGAATACCATGATCAAACGCATTAAAATAATTAATTAATGAATGTATAGCATTACTATCCAAAGCAAATTCTGTATTTGAAGGATCAAATTTAGAACCATATGATGTAGATTGTCCAACTGTTATTTTATTCGGAGCATTTATTGTAAATTCCGAAACCATTAAATCACCATAAGTTATATCTACATCAAGTTTAACTGAATTAGAATTTTCGTCAAAGGCATAATAAACATCAAACATTAAATTATTTGGTTCTCCTTGCAAATGATTTTCATATGTTATATTTATCCAATCAGCATTTAATAAAGCATTACCTTTTGTAAATTCAAATGAATTACCACCTTTTAATACGGTAATCTTATGTGGTAAAAAAGATTCCCATTTTTTATCATATAAAGATATACCAGTGTTGTATTGTTCAAATGTTCTAATAAATTTCATTAAATATATATTAAAATAACCTTGAGTTAAATTAACTCAAGGTTATTTTAACATTACAAATATACGATAAAGTTTTCGTTTTAACAAAACTTTATCGTATATTTTAATTTTTAATAAAAATTATTTCTACTAACTTTATAAAAAATAAATATATAATAATATGATTCCTCTACGCAAAATAAAAGAAATGTCGTTCATTACTTCTTATGACGACTTTAATATAACCGAAAGTGAAAAATCCATCTATAAAATAGATAAGATAGATAATTTACAATTCTATCTTATGGAAAAATTAGGTAATAATTCGGTTATTGATAAATACGCCAAAACTATTTTTGATTATATAAAAGTACACCTAATTAAAGGTAATAAAAAAGATATGTTAGTAATGCCTTTAATAATTAAAGAATTAGGTATAACAAATATAAACATATTATTTACAGACGAAAATACCTCTATAATAAAAAATGGCGACAATTTAGAATTAAATATAAGCAATAACACAAGTTTATCCGACATGTTGCCAGAAATAGATCACGAATTACAACATATCTATATTAACGAAATGGGTAATATAACCAAAAAAGATTATTTTATCACAAACGATTTGATACAAATAACTTCTGGTAGAACCAAAGCACTTTTAACTTTATATTACTTATCATTTAAGGATGAAATGTCTGCTAATATACATATGTTTCATAGACAAATTGGTATAAATAAAATTAAAACAAATAAACAATTTAAGGAGTTTGTGGTTAATAGTGATTTATATTCTATTTGTCTAAAAATGATAAACATAGATGTTTTAAGATACTGGCAAGAAGTAGTAAGAGAAGGTTATGAAGATTTATTAATTAAAGAATTTAACATAACTAATTTAGATTCGTTTTTAACAAAAATTTCCGAACAAATAAAAACTTCTGGCGAAGTATATAAGAAAAAATTATCAAAAACATTCCTTAATTAATATGTAGTAAAAAGATACTGTTTCTATTTTATGAAATAATAAAAAAGCGGCTAAATTAGCCGCTTTTTTATATAAATAATTTCTTACTTAACTTCTTCAAAGGTAGCATCTGTTGCAGTATCTGCTGCTGCTTCATTTGTTGAATCAGTTGCGGAATTTTTATACATTTCTGTACTTATTTTATTCCATACTTCTGTTAATTGAGTCATTGCTTCGTCAATTTTATCCAAATCACCTGATTTATGTGTTTCCTTTAATACATCTAATTTAGAATTTAAATCAGATTTATCCGTATCAGAAAGTTTATCACTAAACTCTTTAATCTGTTTTTCTGTTTGGAAAATCATAGTATCAGCCTGATTCAATTTATCAACTCTTTCTTTCTCTTTCTTATCAGCATCCGCATTTGCTTCAGCTTCTTGACGCATTCTTTCGATTTCATCTTTTGAAAGATTTGAACCACCTTCAATTCTAATGTTAGATTGCTTACCACTCGCCTTATCTTTTGCTGTTACTGATAAAATAGAATTTGAATCTAAATCAAATGTTACTTCAATTTGAGGAATACCTCTTGGTGCTGGCATAATACCATCTAAATGGAATCTACCAAGTGAGCGGTTATCTTTTGACATTGGACGCTCTCCCTGTAAGACATGTATTTCAACAGAACTTTGGTTATCAGCTGCGGTTGAAAAAGTTTCTGTTTTCTTTGTTGGAATTGTTGTATTTGCTTCAATTAATTTAGTAAATACACCACCCATAGTTTCAATACCAAGCGAAAGTGGCGTAACGTCTAATAAAAGAACATCTGTAATATCACCCACTAAAACTGAACCTTGAATAGCGGCTCCTACTGCAACTACTTCATCTGGGTTAACAGATTTATTTGCTTTTTTACCATTGAAGTATTTTTCAACTGCTTCTTGAATCATAGGAATTCTTGTTGAACCACCTACTAAAATAACTTCGTCAATATCGCTTGGTTGTAATCCAGCAGATTTGAGTGCTGATTTAGCGCAATTAACTGCTCTATCAACCAAAGAAGAAATCATTTTTTCAAATCCAGCTCTTGTTAAAGTTTTAACAAAGTGGATTGGCATACCATCTCTTACGGTAATATAAGGTAAATTAATTTCAGTTTGTGCAGTTGATGATAATTCAATTTTTGCTTTTTCAGCCGCTTCTTTTAATCTTTGTAAAGCCATTGGATCTTTTGATAAATCCATTGAACTTTCATTTTTAATTTCAGCAATCATCCATTCAATAATTTTATTATCAAAATCATCACCACCTAAGTGTGTATCACCATCAGTTGATTTAACTTCAAATACACCATCACCAATTTCAAGAACTGAAACGTCATGAGTACCGCCACCACAGTCAAATACACATATTTTTTGCTCTTTATCTTTTTTATCTAAACCATAAGCAAGAGCTGCTGCTGTTGGTTCATTAATAATTCTCAAAACTTCCAAACCAGCAATTTTACCTGCTTCAATAGTTGCTGTTCTTTCGGCATCACCAAAATACGCTGGAACAGTAATTACTGCTTTTGTTACTTCTTGTCCTAAGAATTCTTCAGCAGTTTGTTTTAATTTACTTAAAACCATGGCGCTGATTTCTT
>Ga0214921_10010341_pt1 | contig 11557 bp, 7 predicted proteins | sample LL1505_MetaG_FD_177992 | JGI IMG/M metagenome (GOLD analysis project Ga0214921, IMG submission 177992) | Freshwater microbial communities from Lake Lanier, Atlanta, Georgia, United States - LL-1505 | ecosystem: Environmental > Aquatic > Freshwater > Lake | place: USA: Georgia | collected 2015-05-28
CGCCGCTGGGCGCGCCATTGCGCCGCCTGATCGAATGGACGGCGGATTATTATCTCGCCCCGCCGCAATCGGTGCTGCGCATGGCCCTGTCTTCTGCCGCCGCGCTTGAAGGGGCGCGCGCCGTCACCGAATATCGCCTGTCGGGGCGGCAGATGGATCGCATGACGCCCCAGCGCGCGCAGGCGGTGGATCGGATTGGAGATCGTCAGGGTCTGATTCGCGAATTAGCGGACTTGGCCGATGTGTCCGAAGCCGTTGTGCGCGGGCTGGCGAAAGCGGGTGTGTTGGAAGGGGTTGAGGTTGCGCTCGACGCCCCCTTTGTCGCCCCCGACCCCGATCATGCCCCGCCGCATCTGAGCGCAGAGCAACAGGCCGCAGCGGAGGATCTGGTCGGGCTTGTAACCGCGCATGACTTTGCCCCCGTCCTGCTCAATGGGGTAACCGGCTCTGGCAAAACTGAGGTTTATTTTGAGGCGGCGGCACAGGCTTTGCGCCAGGGGCAGCAGACGCTCGTCCTCTTGCCCGAAATTGCCCTGACCGAGCCCTTCTTGCGGCGCTTCATGGATCGTTTCGGCCATGCGCCGGTCGCTTGGCATTCTGACCTGCGTCAGTCTGAGCGGCGGCGGGCCTATCGCGCCATTGCCAGCGGAGAGGCCCTGGTAACGGTCGGCGCGCGCTCGGCGCTTTATTTGCCCTATCGCAATTTGGGCTTGATCATTGTCGATGAAGCGCATGAAACCAGCTTTAAGCAGGAAGATGGCGTTCAATATCACGCCCGGGATGCCGCCGTGATGCGCGGCCATTTTGAGAAGATTCCGGTTATTCTGGCCACCGCCACCCCCGCGATCGAAACACGCCAGCAAGTCGCCCAAGGCCGCTATCGCGAGGTGCAATTGCCGGGGCGCTATGGCGCGGCCCAAATGCCGAGTATCGCTGCGATCAACCTTGTCCAGACGCCGCCAGATCGGGGCCGCTGGCTGGCCCCGCCCTTGGTCACGGCGATGACCGAGACGTTAGACCGGGGGGAGCAGGCGCTGCTCTTCCTCAACCGCCGGGGCTTTGCCCCGCTCACTCTATGCCGCCATTGCGGGCATCGCTTTCAATGCCCCAATTGCACGGCGTGGGTGGTGGAGCATCGGCTGACCAATCGGCTTCAATGCCATCATTGCGGCCATGTCGAGCCGCCACCGCGCGCCTGCCCAGAATGCGCGACGGAAGATGCGTTGGTCGCCTGCGGCCCCGGCGTGGAACGGATATCGGATGAGGTGGGCCTCCTCTTTCCCAACGCCCGGCGCGCCGTCGTCACGTCCGACACGCTGTGGTCGCCCGCCAAGGCTGCAGATTTCGTCGCGCGGATGGAGGCGGGGGAGATTGATATCGTCATCGGTACGCAATTGGTGACCAAGGGCTATCATTTCCCCAATCTGACGTTGGTCGGTGTGGTCGATGCCGATCTGGGCCTGCAAGGCGGGGATTTGCGGGCGGCAGAACGCAGCTTTCAACAGATCATGCAGGTGGCAGGTCGCGCCGGACGCGCGGTCAAGCCGGGCCATGTCTATTTGCAAACGCATGAACCCGACGCCCCGGTCATGCGCGCCCTCATCTCTGGCGATGCAGAAAGTTTCTACGCCGCCGAAACAGAGTCGCGTCGCCTCGCCAATGCCCCGCCCTTTGGCCGGTTTGCCGCGATCATCGTCTCGTCAGAAAATCTGCGTGAGGCAGAAGCCATTGCGCGGCAAATTGCGGAGTCCGCCCCCAAGATGGAAGGGATGGATGTCTACGGCCCTGCACCTGCCCCGCTCGCCATGCTGCGCGGCCGCCACCGCCAGCGCCTCCTCGTCCATGCGCGCCGCACGCTCGATGTGCAGCATGTGCTGCGCGACTGGCTCGGCACGCTCACCTGGCCCCGCCGCGTGCGGGTGAGTGTGGATATTGATCCTTATAGTTTTGTGTGATCAACGCCTCTTTGCCTGAGCGGCCAGCGGCCCTACATCTGGCCTATGCTCAACGCCCAAACCGCTCCCGCCGCCCCGTCCGTCATCCGTCGCGCGGACTATACGCCGCCTGATTGGTTGGTGCCGGATATCGCGCTTGAGTTTGATCTTGACCCGGCAAAGACGCGGGTTCGGGCAAGACTGACACTCGTTCGCAATGGCGCGCATGATCGGCCTGTCCGGCTCGATGGCGATGGCCTGACGCCCTTGAGCGTCAAACTGGATGGCGCGATGGCCGGCGGGTGGTCGCTGCAAGAGGGTGCTTTGGTCATCCCCATTACGGGCGATCAGGCGGTTTTGGAGACCGAGGTGGACATTGCGCCAGAGGCCAATTCTCAGCTCATGGGTCTTTATGCGTCGGGCGGTCTGCTCTGCACCCAGTGCGAGGCAGAAGGCTTCCGGCGGGTCACATTTTTTCCTGATCGGCCCGATGTGCTCAGCCGCTATCGGGTGCGCATGTCGGCGGATAAGGCGCTGTTCCCCGTCCTGCTCGGCAATGGCGATTTGACCGGGTCGGGCGATCTTGAGGGCGGCCGCCATTGGGCGGAGTGGACGGATCCTTTTCCCAAGCCCAGCTATTTGTTCGCGCTTGTCGCAGGCCAGCTCTTTGCCAATCGCGACAGCTTTACGACGCAGTCGGGCAAGCCGGTCGATCTGGCCATCTGGGTGGCGGAAGCGGATGTGCCAAAGACCGCACACGCCATGGAGGCGCTGAAGGCCAGCATGCGCTGGGATGAAGATGTCTATGGTCGCGAATATGATCTGGGTCAGTTTAACATCGTGGCCGTTGCCGATTTTAACTTCGGCGCGATGGAAAATAAGAGCCTCAATATCTTTAACTCGCGCTACATATTGGCCGATCCCGACACCGCGACCGACCTTGATTATGACGCGGTGGCGGCCGTGGTGGCGCATGAATATTTTCATAACTGGTCGGGCAATCGCGTCACCTGCCGGGATTGGTTTCAGCTGAGCCTGAAAGAAGGCTTTACCGTGTTTCGCGATCAATGTTTCTCCGCCGATCAAGGGTCGGCGGCAGTCAAGCGGATTGAGGATGTGCGCGTGCTGCGGGCCGCGCAATTCCCGGAAGATGCAGGGCCGCTCGCCCATCCCATTCGCCCGGAAAGCTATATCGAGATTTCAAATTTTTATACCGCCACCATCTATAATAAGGGCGCCGAGATTATCCGCATGCTCTACACAATGCTGGGCCAGACCGCATTTCGAAAAGGCTGCGACCTCTATTTTGATCGGCATGACGGCACTGCTGCGACCTGCGAAGATTTCGTCCGCGCGATGGAAGAGGCAAGCGGGCAAGACCTCGGCCAGTTTCGGCGCTGGTATGCAACGGCCGGCACGCCAAAGGTTAAGGCGACGGTCGTGGGGGATTGCCTGATCCTAGAACAATCCCTGCCCGACACGCCGGGGCAAGCGGATAAACAGCCCATGGTCATCCCCATCAAGCTCGCGCTTTTTGATCGGGCGACGGGCGCGCATAAGGGGGAGCGTCTGGAAATTCTGACCGAAGCGCGAACCGAAATTCCGTTGAGCAAAGGCGCGGGCGCGCGCCCCATCCTCTCAATCAATCGCGGCTTTTCCGCCCCGGTGGTGATCGTGAGTGATCGGACCAGTGCTGATCTCGCCTTTTTGTCGGCGCATGATGATGATCCCTTTGGTCGGTTTGAGGCGATGCAGCAGTTGATGCTCGATACGCTGATCCATGCCGTCTCCACAGGCACCGCCGACCATGCACCTGTCATCGCCGCGGTGCGCACCACGCTCACCAATAATGCGCTGGACGCGGCCTTTATTGGGGAGGCGGTTCTGCTCCCGTCAGAGGCGCTGATCGGCGATCAGATGGATCAAGTGGATCCCGATGCCATCCATGCGGCGCGGGATGCGCTTCGGCAGGATCTTGGCACCGAACTTCAAGGGCTTTGGGAGGCGGCGTATCACAGCCATGCTGTCGCGCGGTTTGAATATTCGCCTGAGGCCAAGGGCGCACGTCGGCTGCGCAATGTTGCGCTGGGGTATCTGGCGGCGGGCCGCGCGGATGATGCCGGACCGCTGGCCTTCACGCAGTTTGAGGCAGCGGATAATATGACCGACCGGATTGCCGCGCTTGGCACGCTGGCCAATGGCAATGCCGCAGAGCGGGCGTATGCGCTTTCGGCCTTTTATGATCGATATCGCGACAATGCGCTTGTCATTGATAAATGGTTTTCAACCCAAGCGCTTTCGGCGCGGCCTGATACGGGGGCGGCAGTGCGCGCGCTCAAGGGGCATGTTGATTTTACGCTCCACAACCCCAATCGGGTGCGGGCGCTGGCTGGGGCGTTTTCCATGAACCAGCATCAGTTCCATGCGCGCGACGGCAGCGGCTACCGCTTCTTGGCAGACATATTGCTCGATCTCGATCCCATTAATCCGCAGACTGCGGCCAAACTCTTGCCGCCGCTTGGGCGTTGGCAGCGCTTTGATGAGGCCCGGCAGATGCTGATGCGGGCGGAGCTAGAGCGTGTTCTGGCGACTCCCAACCTCAGCAAGGATGTTTTCGAGCAAGCCTCGAAAAGCCTTGGCTGAGGCTGGGCGCCATATGACTACAGGCCGAGCTTCGTTGCTTCGTTAAACGGAATGTCCTTATCCGGGCGGATTTCCCCCGGCAGGCCGAGGACGCGTTCGGCAATGATGTTGCGCAAGATTTCGTCCGTGCCACCGGCAATGCGCAGGCCCGCCGCACCGATATAGCTGGTCTGGAAGCGGGAGAGGTACGGCAGGTCTGGCGAATCTGCCCCCATCATCATCCCCGCGCTTTCACACAAGTCAGAGGCAAAAGAGCCCATATCCTGCATCGTCTTGGCAACGACCACCTTGGAGATGGAGGATTCTGGCCCCGGTGTCCGGCCCGATGACAGGGCAGAAATGGTGCGCATCCGGGTCAAGGCAATGCCCTGATCCGCGATATAGGCGTCGGCAATGCGCTGGCGAACGTGGCTCTGCTCAAGCGCATTGCCTTCGTCCAGATCAATGGCCTTCGCGAGTGCGATCATTTCCTTCACGCCCGGCGCATTGGCGGGCTTTCCACCCACGGCCACGCGTTCATGCATCAACGTGGTCAGCGAGACTTTCCAGCCTTCGCCAACCGCGCCCAGACGGTGCGTGTCTTTGATGCGGACATCGGTGAAGAAGACTTCGTTAAACTCACTGCCGCCCGACATTTGTTTGATCGGGCGAACTTCGACACCCGGGGCCTTCATGTCGACGATGAACATGGTCAGGCCCTTATGCTTGGGCACGGTCGGGTCGGTGCGGGTCACAACAATGCCAAAGTCAGACAAATGTGCGCCCGACGTCCAGACCTTTTGGCCGTTGATCACCCACTCATCGCCATCCCGCTCTGCGCGGGTGCGGATGCCCGCAAGGTCAGAGCCAGCGGCAGGTTCGGAAAACAGCTGACACCAGACTTCTTCACCATGCATCGCCTTGGGCACATAACGCTGGGCAATATCGGGCGAAAGGCCATGGGTGAAGACCGTGGGGATGCACATGCCAAGCCCGATGGCATACAGCCCGGTCGGCGCATTATACTTGGCTTCTTCTTGGTTGAAGATGATCTGCTGCATCGCGGTGCCGCCTTGGCCACCCACAACCTTGGGCCAAGTGATGCCGACATAGCCCGCCTCAAACTTGCGCGCCTGCCACTTTTTGGCAGCAGTGACAGATTCGGCGCGGCTGGAATGATCGCCTTCCGGCAGCGCATCTTTATTCGCCTCAAGCCAAGCCTTCACCTGTGCACGGTAGGCGGCTTCTTCGGGTGTATCTTCGAAATCCATGGTCCGTCTTCCTTTTGCGTTTAACCGGCCATCATTGTGTTGCGTTGCTCAAGCGAGCGCACCAGCACATCGGCCCAATGTGATTTTGTGCCCAGCGCCAGCGTCAACAACCGGGCGCGGCGATAGTAAAATTGGCAGTTGCTTTCCCACGTAAAGCCAATGCCGCCATGCAGTTGGACATTTTCTTCCGCGGCAAATTGGAAGGCATCCATCGCGGCCAGCCGTGCGCCAGCTGCTGCCTGCACCAGTTCGGGCGCATCGGTCAGCAAGGCCCAAGCCCCATAATAGGCATGGCTGCGTGCCAATTGGTTCTTAATATACATATCCGCCAGCCGGTGCTTGACCGCCTGATAGCCTGCGATTTTGCGGCCAAAGGCCACGCGATCCTTGGAATAGGTAAGCGCCATATCCATGGCGGCATCCGCCCCGCCCAGCCCTTCAAAGGCGAGCAGGATGGCGGCTGATTGCAGGAATTTTTCCAAGGCGGCGCGTCCACCGCTCAGCGGCGTGACAGGCGCGTCCTTCAATGTCACCCGCGCAGAACGGCGGACGAGATCAATCGTTTCCACCGCCTCAATCGTAACACCCGGAGCTTTGGTCTCCAGCAAATACAGGCCATCCTGACCCGACAGGATGATGATGTCTGCAGCCAGTGCATCTTGCACGGGCAGCTTCACGCCATTGGCCTTGCCGTCCTTAATCTGCAGGCGCGACGAAACACCCGGTGCCCCAGTGCCTTCGGCCAACGCCACCGCGCCAATTGCCGATCCATCGGCCAATTTGGGCAGCCAAGCCGATTTTTGCGCATCGGTTCCCGCCGCGATCACGGCCTCGGTTGCGAGCAGAACAGACGAGGTGAAGGGCACAGGAGAGACAACACGGCCGACTTCTTCGGCGAGCACGCACAGCTCCAGCATCGATAGGCCAAGCCCGCCATGCTCTTCCGGAATGCGCAGCGCCGTCCAGCCAAGGCCGACAATTTCTGCCCAAAGCGCGGCATCATGGTTTCCACCCGACTCCATAATCGCCCGCGCTTTTTCAAGGCCGGATCGCTCTTCCAGAAAGCGCCGCGCCTGATCGCGCAGGGCTTCTGCTTCTTCTGAGAATTGGAAATTCATGGCGTCTCTCTCCATTCAAAATCTTGCCCCAGAAATAGGCTTGCATCGGGGCTGTCAATTGACTTTTTGCGTGTAGTGGCGTGTTTTAGCCGCTTGACGCTACGGCGCGGTCGCCTTGTCGCGCGGTAGAATGTGGCAGGGGGCAAAAATCAGCGCCTATCCGACGGCCGGGCAGCCCAATGGGCGGCGCGCCGACCTCACAGCTTTCGAGCGTACAGCCAGACGCGCAATGTGCTCGCCAGATTGGCGGGAACGGCAGATGCGATTCGCTCGGCATCAATCCGGGCGACAAGGGCATTCACCGGAATGCCTTCATCCGCCGCGGCATCGCGCAGGGCGTCCCAGAATATCGGCTCAAGGCTGATCGACGTTTCATGCCCGGCAATCGTCACCGACCGTTTGATAGGGCCTTGGGTTATGTTCAATCCATCATCCTCAATACATATGCTGTCCACCGTTGAGCGACAGCGTCGATCCAGTGATGAAGCCTGCATCTTCGGCGCATAAAAAGCCAACGCCGCGGGCAATTTCTTCAGCATGGCCAAGGCGGCCGACCGGGACTTTGGCGACAATTTTGGCCAAGACATCCTCGGGCACGGCGGCCACCATATCCGTATCAATATAGCCGGGTGCAAGGGCATTAACGGTTACGCCAAATTTTGCCCCTTCCTGTGCCAAGGCCTTAGTAAAGCCGTGAATGCCAGATTTTGCGGCGGCATAATTGACCTGCCCATATTGCCCGCCCTGCCCATTGATCGAGCCGATATTGACGATGCGGCCCCAACCCCGATCCCGCATGCCCGCAAAACTGGCTTTGGCCATGTTGAAGCAGCCGCCCAGATTGACGCGCATCACCTCGTCCCACATCTCATAGGTCATTTTGAGCAGCGTTCCATCGCGCGTGATCCCGGCATTATTGACCAGCACATCCACTGGGCCAACCTCCTGTTCCACGCGGGCGCATCCGTCTTGGCAGGCGGCAAAGTCACCCACATCCCATTGATAGGCGCGTATGCCTGTTTCCGCTTCGAACGCCTGTGCCTTTTGCGCATTGCCGGCATAATTGGCGACAACGGTCATGCCCATGGCGTGCAACTCTCGGCTGATGGCCGCACCTATGCCGCGCGTTCCGCCTGTAACGATCGCAACTCTTTTCATCGCATATCCTTTCACCGACCAAGATCGGGTCAAAGGCTATTGCGGCGGAAGCCAGCCCGCAAGCTCACGTAAGAGTAAGCTGGTTAGCATTTTTGTGCCGGGCGCACTTGTGTTCAGGCAGGGCAGATACGCAAAGTTTTCGCCGCCGGCCTCAACAAAGCTCTCCTTGCCACGGATGGCGACTTCTTCGAGCGTTTCAAGATTATCGGCGGAAAAGCCGGGTGCAATAACCGCAATATGCTTGATGTTCCGGCCGGGTAGGGACTCCAGCATCGCATCGGTTGCGGGTTCCAGCCATTTGGCACGGCCCAGCTTGGATTGGAACGAAACCAGCACCTCACGCCCTAAGGCTTCGGACAAGAGCCGGGCCGTTTTCTGGCAATGGCAATGATAGGGATCCCCCTTCATCAATGTGCGCTCGGGCATGGAGTGAAAGCTCGCCAGAATTGCGTCCGGCGTGAAGGACAGATCTTTCAATCCCTGTTCCACCGACGCCTTAAGTGCGTCGATATAGGCAGGATCGTCATGATAGGCCGGCAGAGTGCGGATGGCCGGTTGCCAGCGCATCTGGCCCAGCACGCGGGCAACCTCATCAAATCCTGTCGCGGTCGTCGCGCTGCTATATTGCGGATAGAGCGGGGCGATGAGAATGCGGTCGCATCCGGCTGCCTTCATCGCGTCCAACCGATCTGCGATAGACGGGCTGCCATAGCGCATCGCCCAATCCACCATCACCGTTTCGCCCAAGACATTCTGCATGGTCTCGGCCTGCGTCCGCGTCACAACGGCAAGGGGGGAGCCTTGGTCGGTCCAGATTTGCGCGTAGGCATGGGCTGATTTGGCCGGACGGGTGGTCAGCACGAACAGGCGCAAAATCGGCTGCCAGATGAGCGGGGGAATCTCCACCACCCGCCGGTCAGACAGAAATTGCTTCAGATAGCGGCGAACCGGGCCGGTTTCGGGCGCGTCCGGCGTGCCAAGGTTCATCAACAAGACGCCGATCCGGCGGGGGGCGATAGGGGGGTGATCTAAAGGAATATTCATCATGGTTGCTTAGCGCCCTAAATCACCCGGGGCCACCTGTCCAAAGGGCGCTGTCCGCGCCCTTGGACATTTGGTTAGCGTGTCCTGCCCGCCAGCAGTTTTTTGTTCATGGCGTTGACCTGCTGCATCGCCGCGAACACCGACATGCCAAGGTCCGTCTTACCCGTCTGGCCAATCGCGTAGATTTGCGCATAATACCAGAATTGCACGCCAAATCCGGCCAATGCGCGCACCGTCTTGAATGTCTCCATCCAGCGCAGCCAGCCCGGCAAAAGGTGAAGCTGACGCTCAAAGCGGGGGATGTCCTCAGCGCCGGCCAAAAGCTGAAGACAGGCATCTGGCGCGCCACAGAGCGGCCGCCCTATGCCGATCAAATCGGCGGCGCCGTTTGAAAGCGCATGCTCCATCGCCGCTCGGCTGCGAAATCCGCCTGTGACCATGAGCGGCATGGTTTTGATTTCGGCCTTCATGGCCTTTGCGAAATCGACGAAATAGGCTTCGCGCGCGGCGGTGGAGGGGGCGACATTCTGCGTCTCGACCGATTCCATCCCCTCAAGATCCATCATGCGCGGCTGCTCATAGGAGCCGCCCGAAATCTCAAGCAGATCTAAGCCTGCAGCTTCCAGCCAACGGGCAACCGTCAGGCTGTCTCCAAAGTCAAAGCCGCCTTTTTGAAAATCGGCAGAGTTGAGCTTTACCGATACGGGGAAGTCCGGGCCAACGGCACTGCGGACAGCTTTGACCGCTTCCATCAAAAAGCGGGCACGGTTTTCAAGACTGCCACCCCATTCATCCGTGCGCTGGTTGGCGCGCGGGTTGAGAAATTGAGAGATGAGATAGCCATGGGCAGCGTGAATTTGCACGCCGGTAAAGCCCGCCTCTTTCGCTGCAGCAGCGGCAATGGCAAAGCGTTGGATCAAATCCTTAATCTCGCCGTCCGTCAGCGGAACGGGCATGCCAAACTGCCCACCGGGCAACCCCAAAGGCACAGCGGAAGGGGCCTTGGGCGTTTTATTGACAATGGCTTGCGTTTGCCGACCGGCATGGCTGATCTGCATCCATAGGTGATTGCCAGCGACAGTTCCCGCCTTCGCCCAAGATGCGAGTGCCGCCTTCATGTCGGCAGAGGGTGGACGATCAATAATGACGTTGCCCGGCCGCTCCAGATGATCCCGATCAATGATGACATTGCCGGTCAGGTGCATGCCGGCCCCGCCTTCAGACCAGCAGCGATAGAGCCGATCCAAAGCCGGGGTTGGCACACCATTGGCCGTCGCCAACCCTTCGGTCATCGCCCCCTTTGCCAATCGGTTGGGCAAAGTGGCGCCACAGGGCAGGCGGAGCGGCTCGGCAATCCTCATGCGGCAGTCGCCTGTTCCCAAACCGCGCGATATTTTTTGCGCAGCGAGACCTTGTCGATTTTCTCCGTGCCAAGGCGCGGGAGATTGTTGGGCTCAAACCAGATTTTGGCCGGGACTTTGAAGGCAGCAATCCGGTCCTTCAAAAACGCAATCAGCCCGGCTTCGTCCAGCGTCTGGCCGGGATGGCAATAAACGACAGCGCCCGGCAACTCGCCCAAGCGTTCATCGGGCAAACCAAAGACGCAGGCTTCGGCAATGGCGGGGTGTTCGTAAATCGCGGCTTCGACTTCTTGGCAGCTGATATTTTCACCGCCGCGGATGATGATGTCCTTCTTGCGATCGACGATGAACAGATAGCCGTCCTCGTCCAAATAGCCGACATCGCCGGTACGGAAATATCCGTCATCGGTCATGCAATCCGCTGTTGCATCTGGCCGGTTCCAATAGCCAGAAAAGAGGGCAACGGAACGGATGGAGACTTCGCCCCGCTGGCCTTGCGGCACCGGCTTTCCTGCATCATCCAAGATCGCCATGTCGACCAAGGGCCTCGAGGGAAGACCCGTTGAGTTGGGTTTTTCCAGATAATTGGTGGAAAAATTGCCCGCCCCAATGCCGTTGGTTTCGGTAAGGCCATAGCCAAGTGCGGGGGGTGCTGTTGGAAATTCATCGGCAATGCGCTTCACATGTTCCACCGGGCGCGGTGCACCGCCCCCGGCCAAGCCCTGAAGCGTCGACAGATCATATTTGTGACGATCGGGATGTGACATCAGCTCAAAGCTCATCAACGGCACGCCGGTGAAGTTGGTTATCTTTTCTTTCTGGATCAGCTCCATCGCCGTCACGACATTCCACTTGGGCATCATCACAATTTTGCGGCCAATTGCAAAGCTGACGAGCATCACCGGAACTTCGCCCGTGACGTGGAATAGGGGAACGGTCAAAAGCGTGGCGTGCTGCGGCCGATCCGCAGAGACGGTTCCATCTTCTGTTGCCAGTTGCAGCATCATCAGGGCCTGGACGATATAGTTGAACGTGCCCTGCACAACCGC
>Ga0214921_10010346_pt1 | contig 11552 bp, 7 predicted proteins | sample LL1505_MetaG_FD_177992 | JGI IMG/M metagenome (GOLD analysis project Ga0214921, IMG submission 177992) | Freshwater microbial communities from Lake Lanier, Atlanta, Georgia, United States - LL-1505 | ecosystem: Environmental > Aquatic > Freshwater > Lake | place: USA: Georgia | collected 2015-05-28
TTTAACTACATTTGGTGAATATGTCAGGCTCATAATTAGCGCCCTGGATTCGAGTTTCAATCTCTTATTCAGCTGAGTTGAGTAGGTATGAATAACTGCTCGCGACTGTTGACCAGCCAGCCAAAATAAAAAGCACCGTCATGGATGGCATCTGGGTTGGATGTTCTGGAATCTGATAAATCAACCAGAAACTCGGTGTAGCGGCAATAATTCCTACTAACCCAGAAGATAGCAATGCCACTCTGAACGATACGGGGCTTATTGGAGACACGAGAAGCTTGATGAGAAATAGCATTACTAGAAAAACGAGAGTCGCTAGTGACAGGTCAGCTGCATTCATCTCTGGAAGCAATATTGGCGATGTGATGAACCAAGCGAATAATGTAAGGGACCAGGTACGCAGGGGCAAGATCGAGTCATTCAAGTTGACCTGTATTTTAGGAACCTCATGTTGAAGGGTCCCCTTTTCGACAGGCAATTTAGCTGTAGCGGACATCTTGCGTTGGATCAGTGGGCCGGCTAGATCATTGAAGATGAGAAGCAAGGCAATTCCGATAATCACTCCTTGTAGGAAGCGATTGATTAGGGGTTCTAGATAGGTTAGCCCTAGCAGTTTGGCAAAAGTAATGCCAAAAACACTTTCCATGCCCATAGCTAACCCGCCTAGGAGGAGGTTGAATAAGGGAGAACTCTTACTTTCTTGTGAGAACTTTCGGTAAGCCTCCAAGGCTAGATAAACAAATGCGCAAGCCACCGCAAAAGCTAAGAGAGTAGCCGGTATCCATAGCAGCGAATAGTTGTTGAGTCTTGTCACATCGAAAGCAAAACTAGACATAACGACGGTTGCAAACCCGAAGCTGAAAAGCTGTCTATTCCAGATCTCAATAGCACCTAGGCGCGACCAAAAAGGATTCGATGGTGATTGCTCTGTATTCATCCCTAGACCTTCCTGCTAGCCCTATAAAGTCTAGTTTTTGGGGGAGGCGAAGCGGCGGTAACCGCAACAGGAGAGTTTTCTATTCTTCATCCGTGTTCAATAGAAAATCCTCGGGCTCGCCAGATAGTGGAAGGCCTAGTACTTCTGCTGAAGAAACCCCAACTTCTAGCTCCTCTACCTTGCTAAGAGATTTACTCACTGCCCGGGTTCTAACTCCAGCTTCGCTGACGGTATTTTGTGCTGTTTCGAGTTGTTTGGAGAGCTTGTCTAATACCAGTGAGTACTTATTGAACTCTGTCTTTGCGGCACCGAGAACCTTCCAAACATCAGAGGCACTCTTCTCGATAGCAAGTGTCTTGAAGCCCATCTGCAGGCTGTTTAGCAGCGACATCAGGGTGGTAGGCCCAGTCACCAAGACACGGTATGTGTTTTGCAGATCGCTAGTTAACCCCGGACGCCTAACTACTTCTGCGAACAAGCCTTCAGTTGGCAAATACATAATTGCAAAGTCGGTGCTTATTGGGGCGTGCAGATACTTATCGGAAATAAGTTTGGCTTGTGCTCGAATAGCTTTCTCTACTGCTTTTGAAGCAGTCGCCACATCCTCAGCCGAACCAGCATCTTGAGCTGTCTGCAATCGCTCATAGTCTTCCTGCGGGAACTTGGAGTCAATCGGTAAGTAAACATGTTCACCATCGGCTCGTCCAGGGAGCTTGACCGCAAACTCAACAACGTCATTTGAATTTGGTTTAATCTTCACGTTCTTCTCATATTGGCTAGGAGCAAGAACGTCTTCCAGTTGTCTTTCAAGTTGAACTTCACCCCAACCACCTCGGGTCTTAACATTGCTTAGAACCTTCTGTAAGCTTCCAACATCATTAGCAAGTGTTTGCATTTCGCCAAGGCCGCGTTGAACAGCTTCAAGGCGATCGCTAACCAATTTGAACGATTCATTAAGGCGTTTCTCAAGCGTGCCCTGAAGTTTCTCATCTACTGTTTCACGCATCTTTTCAAGCTTCTCTTCATTTCCTTTGCGCATCTTTTCGATTTCAGTCTGAAGAGTTAGTTGCATCTCATTCTGCTTTTTAGCATTTGAATCGGTCAGCTCGGCGATTTTTGCTTCAACAGTCTTGAGTGATTCATTCAGTGATTTCTGTAATTCGACTCTCGAGGTAGTGGCCTCTTCGCGTTGCAGCTTGGCTGAATTTTCTGAAGTTTCTGCGAAGTTGGCTAATCTCTTTTCGACAATCTCATGATTCGACCCAATGGTGGCCCTCAACTCGTCGCGGTGGAGTTGGAGGTCTTTGCTTACATCCAAGGTTGCCGTTGCTTGCTTCCGGGTAAGGACAATAACCACCAGCACGGCTAAGCCAACAACGTTAAGTATTGCTAAAAGGGTCGAGATGTCCATATTTCCTCCAGGTCAAAGAAGTTTTTTACTCAATGCAAACACTAAGTGCAAGTAGTGACAAAACGTCCCCAGATCTGCCCCGTGGCTTAGCGGGTATAAAGCTGGCCGTAGCCCTGGTATGGCGAGTAGTGAATCCAGTCAACTAAAACTTGACCACGCAGAATGGTCCCTGCGGGAGCGCTGGCTGGCAGGCTTGACTCGTAGGGATAAACGCTAAAGACAAGGAACTCAGGGACGTCAAACGGCCATGTGCCGCCGTCCTTGACTACCTGGGCCTTGGTAAAGGTCTTGTAGGCAACATCATCCAAAGTAAAGGTGATGCTGGTTGGGGTCCAAAGTAGGCCGAAGACGTGGTAACCAGACGATAACTGAGCCCTATTCAAAGGGACATTAGTTGAGAATCCTGCACCGTTATTCCAATCGGTGGTTGAGTTTAGGTAGTTTCCGTGAATGGTGCCGCTGGAAGAGAAATCATTCCATGGCCCAGCTTCTTGGATATCGAACTCGCCGCAAGTCGGCCAGTGTCCAACATCCTCGCCAAACATGTAAAAAGCGCTAAACCAACCTGGATCTTGAGCTACTTTGATACGAGCCTCAATCTTTCCGTAGAGGAAAGCTTTTCTTCCAAGAGTTTGAATGATTCCGCCGTTCCAAGAACCATCTGAACATTTAGCCATTCCGATAGCTAAGTTTCCATTGCCATCTTCTTCAACTAGATCAGGCTGAGTTCCTTGAATGAAGTTGTTCCAATCCAGCGCATATTTCCAAGAATCCGAACTTGGTCTGGAATGCAGAACACCATTGAACTCTTCTGCCCAAAGGTATGAGCCATTCGCCGCCGGCGCCTGAGAATAAACCGGATCTGTTGATGCTGTAGTGAGCGAAGTTTTATTGATTAGAGCTCCAGGGAACTGGAAATTTTTGAAGAAATACTTTTGACCCGTTGAAGCATGACCTGCATCAACAATTAGTGAAAGTGTTTTGTATGACACGGAAGGACTTATGGCTTGTGAACCGGCGGACAAACGATTGAAATCAAAGCTGAGCGTTTCCCACTGATTTACTTTTGTTGTTACTGCTTGAGTTTGAACAAAACGACTGAACTTAGTTTTGCTGTTTTGGAGCCTCAGCATCATGGTGACGCCTGCTGCAGGAGAGTAGACATCGACAGTCACAAGTTTGCTTCCAGAAGAAACAAAATTACCTTGTGGCAAAGTCGTAAGCACTGAAGAATCCCAAAGACCGGAAGGGGCATCTGGCCTACCTCTAGTTACAGCCATGACAGATTTACCAGGGTTTGCTGGGTCAACATCTATGGCAGCAATTTGTCCATACAAAGCGATACCAGTGCAAGGTTGGTAGAACAAGCTGTCAATAGAACCTTTAGGGGCTGCAAGATCTGGATTGCTGAGTTCCCCGCCTGAGTTACCGCCATCGATGGAAATACTGTATTCCAGATTTGTGATGTCAATCGTGTCAACTGCTAGATCTGTTACCCAGGCGGCTATCTGAGTGTATAGTCCATTTTTTGCCACTGTATCTAAACCTTTGATGTCAAAACTTACAACACCTTCTGAGTTCGTGGTGCCGGTTACAAGTAATTGATCCAGCGGATTCTTATCAACACCTGAGGTGGTTCCATTACCAACTTGGACTTTGGCATTAGAACTACCAAAACGCTTGCCGACACTGAGATTCACAAGTTTGTTAGGAGTTGGCCTACCCATACCGTCAGTTACTAGGTAACTCATGGTTGTGGTTGACAGAACTTCTAATTGGGCCTGTCGGAAGCTAAGTCCTTTGTGATACCACTTGTTAGCAACCCAGCTATCGGCAGAGCCTTGATCTTCATAAGAGTTACTGTCGTCGAACGTTGTTTGACGAATAGTCCAAGGCCCGACTTGAACTGGTGGTTGGGTCGTTGAGGTTAGCCCAACTTTTACAGACCTGGTCACGCTCTTAGCCGCACCATAATTCGATGTTCCAGAGTTAGTTGCACGAACTGTGCAGGTGCCGATTTTTAGAGCCACTACTTTGGTTCCATCGATACTGCAGATTTTGGTGGTCGTTGAAGTAAGAACAGTAATTCCAGCGCTTTGACTAGTCGATAGGTAACCCGTTGAGTTAGTCATTGAAAGCCAAGCAAAATCCGAGATAGTCAAAACATTCTGAGCTCTCGCTATGGTAAATGACTTGATGACTGGTTTGGCAGGCTTGAAGCTCGCTGTGCCAGGGTTAGTTGCTTCCAATTTACAAACACCGGCACTAATTATGTGCACTCTTCTAGAACTCGACATTAAGCAGATATCTGGCGTTAGTGAGCTAACGGTAGTAATCCCAGCAGCTTGGGTGAGTGTAAGGGCAATGTCTGGATCTCCAAAGACGGCCTTCGATATAGAGCTAAAACTAATGGAGACTACAGGATTACTAACTGCTTCAGAAGAAAGTGGAAGACCAACCACGATTGCAACTGCAGCAATAGATGCTGATACTTGCCTTAATAGTTGTTTCACTGAACTAGTCCTTAGTTTGCAGTTGGCGCTGAACCGTAACCATTTGCACTGTAATAGCGGAAGTAGTCGATGCTGAATTGAGCTTTAGTTAAACCATTCTGTATTCCACCACCGTAGCTACCACCCATAGCAAGATTGAAGATTATATACATCTTAGGATTTACTCCGGCGGAGTTAGGACCGAATGGCCAGTAGGTCAAACCAGTGTCACCCTTCTTCACATTAGCCACTTGACGATCATCGATATATAGAGTTATTTCTGTTGGTAACCAAAGCATTCCGTAGGTGTGGTAGCCCTGCGCTAAAGCGACGCTGTTGGTTAGCGCACCCATCTTGTAGTCGTGGTTACCATTGGCATCTTTATAGTGGACGGCTCCGGTGTTTACGAAGGGACTGTTACCGGCGTACTCAACAATGTCTAGTTCGCCACAAGCTGGCCACGGCACAGAGTTGATGTTTGAACCAAGTGCCCAGAAGGCTGGCCAAGTTCCGCCACCTGAGGGCATTCTGAGTTTTGCTTCAAAGTAACCGTAACTAAAGCTCTTCTTGCCGTAACTAGTGAATTTTCCACTAGTCCAAGTTTTAGAACTGGTGCAGGTTGCATCACCTGTTGGGGTAGAAGAAGTGATTACCATCGAACCAGCACCATCGGCCTTGTTGGCACAGGAGGCATACGCCTGAGCCTCTCCGTTACCCCAACCACAGCCAGCAGGGTTATTACAACCGTCTCCTAAATCTGGAGTCCAGTTCGCACTATTAGGCGCACTTCCGGCAGCTCCATCAAACTCATCCGACCAAAGCAGCGTCTTGGATACAGACGTACCTCCACCAGAGGTACCTCCACCAGAGTTACTGGAACCGGCAGGGATGCTGTATTCCAAATTCGTGATGTCGATGGTGTCAACGTCAAGCCCAGTGATCCAAGCTGCGATTTGAATATATAAGCCACCTCTAGCAACGGTGTCTAGTCCGATAATGTCGAAGCTAACAACTCCAAGAGAGTTAGTTGTGCCAGTTACTAAAACCTGATCTAGCGGCGTTTTATCCGTACCGGTCGTGCTTTGGGAGCCAACCTGAACCTTAGCGTTAGATCCTCCATCACGTTTACCAACGCTTAGATATACAACCTTATTTGCTGTTGGCTTGCCTTTGCCATCGGTTACAAGATAGCTAATTTTGGTTGTGGACTTTACCTGCACTTGAGCTACCTGGAATCTCAATCCTGCGTGGTACCAGTTGTTACTGACCCAGCTGCTAGCAGCCCCAACGTCATTAGTCGAGTTGGTGTCATCAAAAGTAGTTTGGCGAATAGTCCAGGGACCAACTTGGTTTGTGCTTGGTGGTTCGACTGCAGATGTCAATCCAATCGATACAGAACGGGTGACGCTCTTGGCCGCAAGATAGTTTGCAGTTGCAGCGTTAGTTGCTCGAAGAGAACAGGTGCCGACTTTTAGTGCCTGCACTTTATTGCCAGAAATTGTGCAGACCTTGGTGGTCGTCGAGGTAAGAATCGTAGTTCCATCGCTCTGAGTAGTGAGCACATCAGCTGTTGGGTTAGCCATTGAAAGCCATGAGAAATCAGAAATAGTTAGCACATTTTGCGCTTTAGAAATAGTAAAGCTCTTGCTTACCGCTTTCGCTGGTTTGTAGCTTTGAGTTCCAGGGTTGGTTGCGACCAATTTACAAGCACCGGCAGTAATGATGTGCACTGTTCTAGAAGTGGGAAGCGAACATATTTCCGGGGTATTCGAGGAAACTGTGGTTATTCCAGCAGTTTGGCTAATGCTTAGTGAAATATCTGGATCTCCAAATGTTGCCTTCGGGATACTCGCGAAGCTGATTACAGCTGTTGGGATCGTGACAGCTCCAGAACTCAGCGCAACCCCGAACACCATAATTGTTGTGGACATTAGGGCTAGTGCGTATCTGGCTGGAGGCTTCATCATTCAAGCCTAAGCGTTGTGAAAGGGCTTTCACGGAATACAGTGAATTCCCAGTCAACCGAGATACTAAGGAGACCTAAGTTCGCTCCATAAATAGTTTGCAGTAGTTGTAAAAAAATAGAGTCCACCTCGAAAGATGGACCCTATCAGTTCTAAAACTATTGAGCCAACTTGGCCTGCACTCGAGCCTCCACCGCTCTAAACCTTGGCTGTAAGAGCACATACTCCTTATTCCAAGGCTTGGCTGGGCCGGCCCAGTGAATGATCTTCGGGTTCAGGTGGAAGTCCTGTGATGGGACGTGGTTCCAGTCACTACCAATTTCAACCACTCTGTCGTTGGAGTAGATGTTAAGTACATCTTGGTCATTCATTCTGCAATCTTCAACAAGATAAAGGTGCTTCGCTGTGAATGACTCATCGCGCATCAGCTTGAGGTTCAGAAGCAAAATTCCTGCATTAAATGTGCGACCAGTTAGGTGTGCCTGGTCATGGAGTCTCCTTCGAATTTCCCAAGCCTTGGCGGGTTCAAAACGCAATGAGGCCCTAGTGACAATCCTGATCATGCTTGCCCAGGTCTTTAGCTTGGTGCGCTTACCAGCGAAGACATTCTGACCAAGTTCGATGTCGTAAAGTTCACCGACATCGGCCTGAATCAAAATGTCGATGTCGAGGTAAAGCACCTTGTCCAAAGTCTTCAAGATTTCTGGCAAGAACAATCTGTCCATAGTTGAGACCGAAATGTGACTCAACAGAGCTAGGTCATCCCCATAATGAACGTCGTCGAAGCTATAGAAGCTGAAATTGATTTTCGGAAAGAGCTTACCCATGCGTTGCCTGAATTCATCTCCAAGACCTCGAGTTAGCACATGCGCATTTATCTCCCTATCGGAATGCTCGACCAATGACTGAAGAACAACCGGAATCATGTCTTCTAAGTTCTGATCGAGTGCTAAAGCAACATCAACAGCTTTGGCTCCTCTTGGGTTATGTCCGATTTCTGTTTTAGCATTCGACAAAGAGGCTACGGCTTCTTCGACATTAATTTTTGAATCGGTATTCAAGTTATATGTGCTGGCGTACTTTTCAGCAAACTCAACTTCTTCCTGACAAATCTCTTTCCAAAGCGCTCTAACGCTCTCTTCAGATTCACCAGCAAGAATGGCTTTCAAGGTGATTTCAAGTTTTGCTTCGATGCCATGCCTGATTTTGTTGAATGCCTTGTCGTCTAGGTCAATCAATCCCTCGAAACGAACATCAGACAGGTTCTTTGGTCTGAAATCAACTGGCAACCCCATTGATCTTGCAGGTAGGTAACAGTGCAGCCTGGAAGTTGCTACCTTTGCAAATGGCACGTATTCGATTAGCATCTGGCGGGCATCTTCGATACCTTCCACTAAATCGAAATCTTGAACGTGTTCTCCAACTTGGATGAACTTCTCGATTTCCCAGTCTTTGTATTTGTCTTCATCAATTCTTGACTCGACAACTGCCAAACTCTTTGAGCTTGTTGGGTTTGCTGGTGGAAGAATCTGCCCAACAGTTGTTGTTACACAACCAGAGAAGAATGCCTTGATTCCAAAGTCACGCAATCTATATAGTGTTGTCCAGTCGCGACAACCGATAGGTTCAATCCGCTTCAACTCAGTGACCACTTCTGGAGTCAGAACATCAGGATCCTGAATGTGGAAAGAGATCATCAGAGGAAGAATGGTCTTTGGATATGGGAAGTCAATTGGACCCTGGTAGTTTCTGTGCATGAACCAACCATTACTAATTAGCCAAGTGTTTTTCGGGTAGCTTCTACTACTTGAAAAGTCTCTGTCGATGACAACTGGCTGTACTTTAATCGTTTCTGAATCAAGCTGACGGTCAGCATGAACATTAGTCTTCAGACCGTTCAGATAATTAGAAAGCTTTGTATCTCCCACAAACTGAATTCCTTTGAAACGCAGCAAGTTAGACAAGGCCGCTAAGGTCTGAACATAGTCGCCACGATTTCTTGAAGTTCTTGATTTATCTAGTTGTTTGTAGTCCATTACCGCGAAGTTGATGGCACCAGGAATATCCACACATTCTGCATCTTCATGATTCAGTTGTTTCCTGAACCACTTAACTAGTGTTTGACTCTTCTCTGACAAATGTGAGTAGCTCTCTTTATCAGCAATCAGCAAATCAGCTTCCTGCCTTAGAGCTTCCACGTGGCGATACTTGGCCAACACCTTTAGTAGAGATATTCGGTCTTCTGGAGAAATCTCAGCCCTATTTTGTGACAGGTAAGCCTCCAAATCACTTAGTCCGCGCTCCGGATCCACAGCAACAAAACTGCTGAAGTATTCGAACGGTGCTAGCGATTTAGCCATCGTAGCGTTGGCCTCGGAGAAGTAGTGGTGAGCTGCTTCGTGTAAGGAGAACCTAGACAGCAAGACACCGATGGAAATCGCTCCCAGATCCTTGTCTTCCGGTGAATCGTAAAGAGCCTGCACGAAAGATCTGGCGATAAGCCGTTCTTGGCGGTCTTCTACTTGTCTCAGACTGTCAACAATTGCCTGGTTCAGGCTCAATCCACGAGATACTCCCGAAATAATAGGCACATTGTTTCTGGCAAATTCCAATTGATTTTCGAGTTTCTCAACCTTCTTACCAAGCCAGTATGCCTTTTCCTTAGCCTGATTTAGAGAAAAGTAGCTACCAGCCTTTATTGGAACTGGAAGTGCCGGCAGTCGCTTAAGAACCTTTTTTGTCAATTTCTTGAATACCATTTGTGCATACCTTTGCAAGTTCAGATTGGTAGAGCCAGTCAGTAGAGCCCGTGAATTTGTTAACTTAGCCCATTTTACTCCTAGGGCTAGGCTTTATCTGGATTACGGGCTTGCAAATGTCCGCTCAGGTTTCCTGGCTTTTATGCCACTCTCATAGGTCAAACCCCAGTAGCTGTCTTGTTCCCAAGTGGAGTTCGAATCACTTAGGGCTGAGACAAGTTTGTTTTGGCAATCTAGATTGTTTGTATTGGTCTTGTCTAACTCTTTGTGCTGGCTCTTGGAAGCTGACATCGGTTGTGTCTCGATCTGGCGGACGACTTGGAACCGACTTGCCCCACGAAGAAGACTTAATTAGCGAAACAATTTCTAGATTGGTGGATGATATCCGATCTAGGGAAAATGCTACGTAAGAGAAATACAGCGGTTTGGCTAGTTTTCTCGAGTTCCCAATAGGCTTTGGATAACGAAATGGGGTTCAGTGGCTAATCGAAACAGTTCAATATTGATCTCACTGGTACGGGCAACTCATTTCCCCCAAGCGCTCACAATGGTCGTTCTCACAACTTGTGGAAGTTTTGTCTGCGGGCAGCATGGAATTGCCTTGCTTTATGTATTCATAGCAACAGCATCTGGGCAGGCATCCATCGGGTGGGTAAATGATTATGTTGACCAAAGGTTTGACAAGCTAAACAATAGAACTCATAAACCATTGGTCTCGGATTTGCTTGATAGGAATTTCCTCAAAATTCCAATAGCTATAGCACTGTTCATATCAATTCCATTTTCGTTCCTAGCAGCAGGTTGGTTTGGTGGACTGGCTAACATTTTGGCAATTGCAAGCGCACAGCTATACAACCTTTACCTCTCCAGGACTGTTTGGTCTTGGTTGCCTTACGCAGTTTCATTTGGATTGCTAACAGTGTTTGTAACGCAATCAACCGAGCCGCGCTTTTTACCTAATTGGGAATTTGTTGTGATTGCAATTTGCATAGGTCTGATCTCACATATTTTCAACGCCTTGCCTGATTTACAAATTGATAAAGAATCTCAGCTAGGTGGTCTAGTTGTCTCACTAGGAAAAACTAAATCACTGCTTCTTGTTTTAGCGCTCTCCGTTATTTCTATTTGCGCAATATTTAGAGTATTTGTAATCTAAGGCAGCTGGTTTTCGAAACCCTAATCGAAGAGTTCTCAGTGTCATCTTGATAGTCTAAAAAAGAGGTATCCATTGAAAGGCTTTGAATTGAAGAAAACTAGCAAAATAGCTTTCTATGCAGCAATTATTGGACCGATTCAGTCCGCGCTTGGTTGGATTATTGCTGGCGCACTTTGGCCAGGTTATGACCAAGCTAAACAAACCATTAGTGAATTGGCTTCGCCTGAATCACCTGTGAAAGAGTTGATGTCTTCATTCTTTATCTTCGGTGGATTCTTGGGTCTGATCGTCGCTATTTACGCGAGGACCCTGGCTATGCCTGGTCGAGTAGCAATATTTGTTTCTTCTCTTTGCACATTCGGTTTGACTATCTTCCCAACACCGCTCATCGGGTATTCCACTATGCATAGAGTATTTGCTATTTCGTCCTTTGCTATCTCGGCCGGTTGGCCGCTTTTGGCAATGAGATTATCGAAGGACGCACCTTTTGCGATACGACCATTCGCAACCACTATTGGAACTGCTATTCAAGCCGGCCTAGCGCTTTGGTTCCTAAGTACTTGGACAGACCCAAGTGCAACCAATGTTGGTATTTGGGAGAGGGTTGTGACAGTTTCTCAAGCTTGCTATGTGACTTGGGTTGTAGTTTCTATTTATCTCAGCCAACGAAATAGCGCTAATTCGTAACTGAGATCTTCTTGTCAGTTTGCAAGAAAATCTTGTTTCCGACTACATCGTACAAACTTAGCCAAAGTGTGTAAGTTCCTACCGGGGCCTTATTCGAGAATCTGTGTATCTGCCTGTATGTTCCAGCTTGGTTAGTTCCAGTAATG
>Ga0214921_10010347_pt1 | contig 11552 bp, 3 predicted proteins | sample LL1505_MetaG_FD_177992 | JGI IMG/M metagenome (GOLD analysis project Ga0214921, IMG submission 177992) | Freshwater microbial communities from Lake Lanier, Atlanta, Georgia, United States - LL-1505 | ecosystem: Environmental > Aquatic > Freshwater > Lake | place: USA: Georgia | collected 2015-05-28
CAAAAAATTCCCATCCCGATGTACTTGTTATGACAGCTACTCCTATCCCACGGAGTTTAACTTTAACGATGTTCGGAGATATGAGTGTCTCACAACTTAAAACTAAACCACGCAACCGCTTACCTATAATTACCTCTGCAATTTCTAGCGAAAAAAGATTCGAAGTTATCACCTCACTAAATAAAAAATTACAACTAGGAGAAAAAATTTATTGGGTATGTCCTTTAATTGATCAATCAGATGAAACATTAAAAACGATTTTTTCTGAAGAAGAAAATCCATATCTTTCTTTATTTTCTGACGTAAGCACCAGATTTATTGAACTAGATAAGGCGTATCCCAACCAGGTTGCTATGATCCACGGAAAAATGAAAGCAGCACTTAAGGATCAGGTGATGCAGGAGTTTAAAAACGGTAAAGTTCGTATATTGGTTGCAACAACAGTTATTGAAGTGGGTATTGATGTACCTGACAGCAATTTGATTATTATCGAAAATGCCGAAAAATTTGGCCTTGCCCAACTTCATCAACTAAGGGGTAGAGTAGGACGAGGAAGCAAACAATCTTATTGTTTACTTATGTATAACCCCAAAAAATTATCTAAATTTGCTAGGGAAAGGCTTAAAATCATGAGAGAAAGTAACGACGGCTTTTATATTGCGGAGCAGGACCTGGTGTTAAGAGGCGGAGGAGAAATCCTAGGTATCAAGCAGAGCGGTGAGCCTGTTTTCTTTTTTGCCGATCTTACTAGAGATTTAAAAGTTTTACTCCACGCAAACAATCTTACAAAATCGCTTAAAATAAATAAGTTTATTGATTTTCAAATTACCCTATTTGCCAGAAATAATCAGGAACTGATAAAAAGTGGATAATACAATTATAGGTTATAAATTTTATAATTATTTATTTTTTAGTTGACAGTATTGCTAAATTACCCTAAATAAAGATATTATTTTTTGTTTTAATTTATCAATAATTAATTATGTCAAAGTCAACGCGGAAGCGCAAGGGAGAAGAAATAGCAAGACTATCCTCTATAGAGGTAAAAAATTATCTAAGTATAGGTATCTCTAATTATAATCTTGGGAAGTTCAAGGAAGCAATTGATAATTTTATAAAAGTAACAGCATTAGACACTAGAAACAAAAGTGCATTTCATGGATTAGCTAAATCATACTTTAATCTAGGAATCTTGCATTTTAAAAAACAGGATTTTATTCAGGCAATTGAAAATTTTGGGGAAGTAAACAAAATTAAGCCCAATCATATAACCACAAATTTTTATTTAGGACATTCCTATCTCTGTCTTAGTAAATTTTCTGAAGCTACTAAGCATTTTGAGAAAGTGACAGCTTTGAACCCTCAATATATAGATGCTTATTACGCCTTAGGTGAGATTTATTTTAAGCTTGGTAATTTTCCTGAGGTAATTAAGAATTTTGGAGAATTGATAAAATTAAAACCTAATCATGATGAAGCTCATCAAGTTCTAGGTAGTAGTTACTTAAAAATTGGTGATTTGTATAATGCAATTATGCACTTTACAAAAGCAGCATCATTAAATCCTCTGAAGTTTACTGATTGTTATCTTACTAATCTCGCAAAGATAAAAAATCCTGATTTTAAAAACTTAACAACTATTAGTAAATCTTTACATCAAGTTATTGCTTCTAACAAAACAATTTTGAAGGAAACAGCTGACGAATCTACTTTAAGTAAGGTTAATTTTAACATAGCGGAGGCTCTTGCTTTTTTACATAAATTAGGGTTTTCCGAAGAAAGTGAATTTTTAAAACACGCTGCAGATTATTATTTCAGATGTGGAACTGTTGTTGCTCTTGAAAAAATTATTAATCACGATCCGCAAGATACTCTCAAACTGCACTATAAAGCCCATTATGAAAGAGGGAATATTGCTTTTACAAACAAAGACTACAACACCGCATTATCCTATTACGAGCAGGTTTTAAAGGTTATGCCTAGTTTTATTGATGCTTATATTCATGCATCTTTATCTTGTATAGAGATTGGTAAGAATGGAGATGGAATATCTATTTTAATAAGTGAAAGAAGTTCTTGGTACTTGAGTCAAGCTAGAAAATATCTCCCTAGTTTACTGAAAGCTATTGATGAAGGATTAACCGAGGAGCTAGATAAATCAATAAAAAAACCTATAGAAATAGTAACTCTGATCTTTAATTATTATGTAGGAGATGATGGCGCAGAATTTGTACCCGCATCAGAAAAAGTAATCGAAGGGGTAAGGGGATTAGTTGGAGAAGAAGCTTCAATTTAACTAATTAATAATACTAAAAATTATTATATAGAAATAGTATATAGTGCCAGTATCCTATTATTATTGTTATAATTTTGCTTCTATTAAGCTTGCTCTGAGAGACTGTTTTATTGCTGTTATTTACGATCAAACCTTTCTTGTTATCTAATTCTTTTAAAAAGTCATCGAAGTGAGAATATATTTCTGTAAAATCCATTTTCATAGGTTATTTCTATTATTTTGTGGAATGAAGTAACCTATAAACTAGTTCTTTACTGCTGTATAGCTATCTTTCTAATGCGAAACTCGTGTTATATAAACAACTCCTAGAAGCAGTGATTTTTACATTTAACACACTTGTAATTCTTAAACTCCAAGGGTTACGAGTGTTTTTATGTTTAATATTCTGTGGTGTTAATTTTATTTCTGATAATAAAAAATATAAATAACCTTATAAAAGCTATTATTCAAAGTGCAGGTAAATAGGAAAAAAGCCGAAGTTTCGTTTTAAACTAGCCATAAAAAAATCAGCACAAAAATGCACTTAGCAAGGGTTATAGACAGGTTTTTGACCTACAATAACCTCTCATTATTATTAATAAGAAAAAGCCTGGAGGTTCTCAAAAATAAACAAACCCAAAAATTTAAAATTTCGCAGTTTATTTTGGTAATGGAGGATATTAGGTACTTATCTGAACATAACCTCACCCTGATTAAATTTACATAAGAAGAGTAAATTTAATCAGGGCCAATTTTACTGATTTTCAATAATTTTTTTATCTCGACTCTGTGCTTCTTTTTTAGCAATATTCATATAAAAGCCTGTACCAGCAGGTATTAACCGACCAACTATCACATTTTCTTTTAAACCAATCAGTTTATCTAGTTTACCGGCAACAGCAGCTTCAGTCAAAACTTTGGTTGTTTCCATGAAAGATGCAGCCGATATAAAAGAATTTGTTTGAAGCGAAGCTTTAGTAATACCCTGCAGCACCGGCTCTGCACAAGCAGGATCACCACTATTTTTTACAAGTTTCTTATTGATATCCTCAAGTTCAGCAGCATCAACCAATTCTCCAATTGTAAATGTAGTATCACCGGTATGAGTAATTTCTACTTTCTGCAGCATCTGGCGAATTACAACTTCAATATGCTTATCATCGATTTTTACCCCTTGCAGTCTATAAACAGCTTGAATTTCTTGAACCATATACCTTGCCAGGGCTTCAACCCCCATGACTTTTAAAATATCCTGAAGAACAGGATTACCGTCGATAATCATGTCTCCTTTTTTGACAAAGTCACCCTCATTTACAACCACATGTTTTCCTTTAGGAAGCATATATTCAATTGGCTCAGACCCATCAGACGGATGTAAAATAATTCTTCTTTTTGACTTATAATCTTTACCAAACTCAATACGCCCCTCTACGTCTGCAATCACTGCATGATCCTTAGGTCTTCTTGCCTCTACAAGTTCGGCAACTCTAGGAAGACCACCGGTAATATCCCTTGTTTTTGTGGATTCTCTAGGAATACGAGCTAAAATATCCCCAGCAGCAACCTCATAACCGTCAGTAACACTAAGGACCGCATTCACCGGTAAATAATACTTAGCTTCCATCCCGTTTGATAATTCAACTTTTTTTCCGCTCGAATCCAGTAACTGTATACGCGGACGTAAATCCACTCCCCTGGAATATTGTTTTGATTCAATTACTACTTTACTTGATATTCCGGTAGTATCATCCATAACGTCCCTGACCGATAATCCTTCTATCATATCAGTAAACAAAACCTTCCCGGATTTTTCGGTAATGATCGGAATAGTATAAGGATCCCACTCAGCAATTTTCTGCCCTTTTTGTACCATATAACCATCGTCAACCATTAACCTCGCCCCATACGGCACTTTGTTCCTTGCACGCTCGTTACCCTTTTCATCAATAAATAAAACTTCGCATGCACGGCTCATTACTATCTGGCAACCTTCTGAATTCACAACTAAATTACGTCCTATAATTTTTACTTTCGAATCGTAAGAAGCCTCTATAGAGGATATTTCTGCTCCCTTAGTAGCAGCACCACCAATATGGAATGTCCTCATAGTAAGCTGAGTTCCAGGTTCTCCAATGGACTGAGCAGCAATTACTCCCACAGCCTCACCTATAGAGACAATTGAACCAGTTGATAAATCACGACCATAGCATTTAGCACATATACCTAAATCGGTTTTACATGTAAGAACAGACCTAGCTTTAAGGAAATCTAATCCAGAAGCTTCTATTTTTTCTAGTTTTTCTTCATCAATTAAATCCCCTGCAGATATTATAAGCTTGTTTGTTACAGGGTGGTAAATATCAGCGGTAACTGACCTTCCTAAAATCTGATCAGCTAGAGACATTAAGACTTCCCCACCATCTATAATAGTTTTAATTTCTATACCATCTGTCGTACCGCAATCATATTCTGTAATAATACAATTTTGAGCTACGTCCACCAACCTTCTAGTTAAATACCCCGAATTTGCAGTTTTAAGAGCCGTATCCGCAAGACCTTTACGAGCACCATGGGTAGAGTTAAAATACTCCCTAACAGTTAATCCTTCTCTAAAATTTGAAATAATAGGAGTTTCAATAATTTCACCTGAAGGTTTTGTCATAAGTCCACGCATACCAGCAAGCTGTTTTATCTGAGCGGCAGATCCTCTGGCCCCGGAAATAGCCATCATATGAATTGAATTCAATTTGTGTACAGTATTTTGATATATACCGCTATCATTAGATGCGGGCTTTGCAATGTCCTCCATCATATCGGTAGCAACTTTATCCGTACAAGCAGACCAAGCATCAACTACTTTATTAAATTTTTCTCCAAAAGTAATAAGACCTTCTGAATATTGCTGTTCAAACTCCTTAACCAAAGCTGATGTCTCTTTTATATGTTTACCTTTTGAAGCAGGAATTACCATATCATCCATACCAAAAGAAATACCAGACTGACAAGCATATTTAAAACCTAATTGCATTAAATGGTCGGCAAATATTACCGTCGCTTTCTGACCGCAATAACGATAAACAGAGTCAATAGCATTAGAAATTGTTTTCTTGGTCATTTGCTTATTTACTAACCTGAAATCAATATTTGCGTTATTTTTAGGTATTAATTCACCCAGAATTAACCTACCTGGTGTTGTTTCAACAATATTCTCAACCTGTTCTCCTTCAGAATTAATAACTTCCATCCGAAAACGAATTTTAGAATGTAAAGTTACTATTTTTTCATAAAGGGCAAACTCTACTTCAGCCATATCGGCAAAGACCATCCCTTCCCCTGGTTCTCCTGAAAGTTCAAGGGTTAAGTAATATAAGCCAAGTACGACGTCTTTATCCGCAGAAATAATAGGCTTACCGTTAGCAGGGCTCAAAATATTATTTGTCGACATCATCAGTACCCTTGCTTCAAGCTGAGCCTCTATGGAAAGTGGTATGTGCACTGCCATCTGGTCACCATCAAAGTCCGCATTAAATGCTGCACAAACAAGAGGATGCAGCTGAATAGCTTTACCTTCAATAAGTAATGGTTCAAATGCTTGAATCCCTAATCTATGCAAGGTTGGAGCTCTGTTTAAAAGTACCGGATGTTCACGTATTACTTCTTCTAAGATATCCCAAACCTCTATCCTTTCAGCTTCTACAATCTTTTTAGCAGCTTTAATGGTAGTAGCTATCCCATAAAGCTCCAGCTTCGAGTATATAAAAGGTTTGAACAATTCCAGTGCCATTTTCTTTGGCAAACCACACTGATGTAACTTCAGTTCAGGGCCAACCACAATTACCGAACGTCCTGAATAGTCTACCCTTTTACCGAGTAAATTTTGCCTAAAGCGTCCCTGTTTACCCTTTAACATATCGCTTAAAGATTTTAATGGACGTTTGTTTGGGTTTTTAATTACCTTGCCACGACGACCATTATCAAATAAAGCGTCTACTGCTTCTTGTAACATTCTTTTTTCGTTACGAATAATAATGTCTGGAGCTTTTAGTTCAAGTAATCGACGCAAGCGGTTATTTCTATTAATAACTCTTCTATATAATTCATTAAGGTCCGAGGTAGCAAATCTTCCACCATCAAGCATCACAAGAGGTCTTATTTCCGGTGGAATAACCGGTAAAACATTAATGATCATCCATTCAGGGTTGTTACCCGAATGCAGAAAATCTTCGACAAGTTTTAAACGCTTAATAAGTTTTTTCTTTTTAGTTTCAGAATTAGTTTCTCTAAGCTCAGTTTGAAGTTGTATACTTAGTTCTTCAAGGTTAAGCTCAGCAAGAAGACGCTGCACAACCTCTGCACCTATTAAGGCAACAAAACTATCTTCGCCATACTCATCTTGCGCTTTAATGTAAGCATCATCACTGAGTAAATCACCTTTTTGTAGAGGCGAAATACCTGGATCAACAACCACATAGTTTTCAAAATATAGGATCTTTTCGAGATCCTTCATAGCAATATCAAGCAAGGTGCTTATTCTAGATGGCAAGGACTTTAAAAACCATATGTGTGCAACAGGAGCCGCAAGCTCAATGTGCCCCATTCTCTCCCTTCTAACCCTAGAAGAAGTAACTTCAACACCACATTTTTCACAAGTGATGCCTTTATATTTCATCCGCTTATACTTACCGCATAAACATTCGTAATCTTTTACAGGACCAAAAATCCTGGCACAAAACAACCCCTCTTTTTCAGGTTTAAAAGTCCGATAGTTAATGGTTTCAGGTTTTGTTACCTCTCCAAAAGACCAAGATCTTATTTGCTCTGGACTTGCAATATTTATCTTTATTTGATCAAATTGTTGAGTGTTGCTTAATTGACCGTAAAAATTAACTCTTGTTGACATAATAGCTTTTCCTCAAACTTAAACTCTTGCAACCTTGCTTTTAAAACCAAGTGACATTCAAAAAAACGGCACACAAAATTTAGACGATTGTGCATCGAAAACTAAACCTACTCTGAACTTTCCTCTAATTGTACATTTAAACAAAGAGATCTAAATTCCTTAATCATAACGTTAAATGATTCCGGTATACCTGATTCAAAATTACCTTCACCTTTAACAATAGCCTCGTAAATTCTGATTCTACCTGCTACATCATCAGATTTAACAGTTAGCATTTCTTGTAATGTATAAGCAGCACCATAAGCTTGCAATGCCCAACATTCCATCTCTCCAAACCTTTGACCACCAAAATGGGACTTACCACCAAGAGGTTGCTGGGTAACCAAGCTATACGGGCCAATAGAACGAGCATGGATTTTATCATCCACAAGGTGATGCAGTTTCAGTAGATATTTATACCCGACTGTTACGTGACGATCAAAATATTCTCCAGTTCTACCATCGATCAGTTTAACTTGACCTGAAGAATGTTGATCAGCGAGTTCTAACATTTCTTTAACATGCCCCGCCTTGGCACCATCAAATACAGGAGTTGCAAAATAAACCCCTCCTTTTATCTTCTCACAAAAATCAATAAATTCTTCTTTTTTTAAGTTTTTGAGCTTAGAAGTAACATCGCTTTCACCATATATCTTACAGACAAAGTCCTTAAGTGCTTCAACTTCCAACTCATTTTTATTGTAAGCGTGCAGCATATTGCTAACTTTGTAACCTAAAGTTTTTGCTGCCCATCCCAAATGGGTTTCCAATATCTGGCCAACGTTCATCCTCGATGGCAAACCAAGGGGATTTAATACCACGTCTATAACCGTACCATCTTCCAGGAAAGGCATATCTTCCTCCGGCATAATACGAGATATCACGCCCTTATTTCCATGCCGTCCAGCCATCTTGTCACCTGGTTGCAATTTATGTTTTGTCGCAATAAATACTTTTACAACTTTTAATGCTCCTTGAGGCAAATCGTCACCGTTCTGTATTTTTTCAACTTTACTAGTAAAACGCTTATTAAGCTCGTCTTTCTTTTCATCATATTGAGCCTTAATCTGCTCAATTTCAACCATTACGGAGCTATCTTCTACAATCAACTGCCAGTACTGCCCCTTAGATAAAGTAGATAATAAAGTACTATCAATCTTCGCACCTGATTTTACAGATTTAGGACCTGAAAGAACTATTTGCCCCTCTAAAATCTTTTGTAAGCGCACGAACACGAAATGATCGATAATTTCAATTTCATCATCCCTATCTTTAGCAAGTTTTTCAATCTGTTGCTTTTCAATTGTTATTGCCCGCTCGTCTTTTTCCACGCCTCTACGTGAAAGCACCCGGACTTCGACAACAGTACCGCTGACCCCAGGTGGTACATACAAAGAAGAATCTCTAACATCAGAAGCTTTCTCACCAAAAATTGCTCTAAGCAATTTCTCTTCCGGTGTCATAGGAGATTCGCTTTTAGGTGTCACCTTACCAACTAAAATGTCTCCAGATTTTACTTCGGCTCCAATATGGATAATACCAACTTCATCCAAATTCCGAAGGCTTTCTTCTCCTACATTTGGCATATCCCTGGTTATTTCCTCAGGTCCCAGCCTTGTATCTCTTGCAACCACCTCAAATTCTTCAATGTGAATAGAAGTAAATACATCATCCTTTACAATTCGTTCGGAAATTAAAATTGAATCTTCGAAATTGTAACCACTCCAGGGAATAAAGGCTACAAGTACATTTCTACCCAGCGCAATCTCCCCATTATCAATCGCAGAACCATCAGCAATAACTTCACCACGCCTTACTTGATCGCCAACGTTAACTAGAGGTTTTTGATTGATACATGTATTATGATTTGATTTCTGAAACTTCAGCAATGAATATATATCAACTTCCGGCGAACCGTTTTTCTTACGCTCCAAAGTTCTAACAACTATTCTAGTTGCATCAACTTGTTCAACTATACCGTCATTTAACGCAACTACGGCAGCACCAGAGTCTCTCGCTACCACATCTTCTATTCCTGTTCCAACAAGAGGAGCATCAGTTTTAATAAGAGGTACTGCTTGACGTTGCATGTTTGAACCCATAAGTGCACGATTCGCATCATCATTTTCTAGAAACGGAATCAACGATGCTGCAACCGAAACAACTTGCATAGGTGTTACATCTATAAAATCAACTTCGGAAAGTGGTACAGTTACAAAATTACCTGATTCAACCCGACAATTAACCATCTCAGATTTTATTCTACCATCTGGTTGTATTTCCATATCCGCTTGAGCAATTTTATATTTCCCTTCTTCAATAGCAGAAAGGTAAACTACCTCATCAGTTACAAACCCATCTGTGACCTTTCTGTAAGGACTCTCTATAAAACCGTGTTTATTGATTCTGGCATAAGTAGCCATGGAATTAATCAACCCAATATTCTGACCTTCTGGTGTTTCAATAGGACAAATACGACCATAATGAGTAGGATGGACGTCACGTACCTCAAACCCAACACGATCACGACTTACACCACCTGGCCCGAGAGCAGACAATCTTCTTTTATGAGTAATTTCAGATAATGGATTAGTTTGATCCATAAACTGTGAAAGCTGCGAAGTGCTGAAGAACTCTTTTACAACTGAAACTAAAACTTTAGAATTAACCAAATCATGCGGCATAACGGCGTCAATATCAACTACTGACATCCTCTCTAATATTGCTCTTTCCATCCTTACTAGGCCGATTCTGAACTGATTTTCAATCAATTCACCAACAGACCTTACTCTTCTGTTACCTAGATGATCTATATCATCAACAGCTCCTTTGCCATCTTTCAAGTCTACTAGTACTTGCACGATAGTTTTAATATCTTCTTTAGTCAGGCAAGTATTACTTTCGGCTACATTAAGATTAAGCCTCGCATTCATTTTAATCCTACCAACTTCAGAAAGGTCGTATCTATCAGGATCAAAAAACAAATTATTAAATAAAACACTACCAGCCTCAACAGTAGCTGGTTCTCCTGGCCTTAAAACCCTGAATATGTCTATTAAGGAAGCATTTTGATCCTGATTCCTATCTGCAAATAAAGTATTTCTTATATAAGCATCTCCTTGGGCTGGTACTTTAAGAACAGAAAGAGATTTTATCCCTGCAGTATCAATTGCAGCTAACATATCTTCTGTTATTTGCATACCAATTTTTGCCAAAACCTCTCCGCTGGATTTATCAACTAAATCACTACCTAAATAAGCACCAAGTAAAGTATCATTAGGAATAATAACTTTTTTTAACCCCGCTTCTGCAAATTTTTTGGCAAGCCTTGGGGTAATTTTTTGGCCGGCTTCCAAAACTATCTCGTTAGTTTCCGCATTTACTAAATCGTAGTTTAATCTATAAATGGTCAATGTCTCTGGCTGAAAATCTACTACCCAACTTTTCTTTTTTAATTCATAATTTATTGTTGAGTAATAAGTAGTCAACATTTCAGAAGGAGTCATACCAAGTGCCATAAGCAAAGTGGTAACCGGTAATTTCCTTTTGCGATCAATTCTAAAAAATATAGTATCTTTTGCATCAAATTCAAAATCCAGCCAAGAACCTCTATAAGGAATTATCCGAGCAGAATATAAAAACTTTCCGGAAGAATGAGTTTTCCCATCATCATGGTAGAAGAAAACACCCGGGGATCTATGCATCTGAGAAACAACAACTCTTTCTGTACCATTAATAACAAAAGTACCGTTAGGAGTCATAAGAGGGATTTCTCCCATATAAACTTGCTGTTCTTTGATGCCTTTTATTTCTCTAGCTTCAGTAGCTTCATCTACTTCCCATACGGTAAGACGCAATGTGACTTTAAGAGGAGCAACAAAGCTGAGCCCCCGTTGTAGGCACTCCTCAACATCATATTTCGGAGCATCAAAATTGTATTTTACAAACTCCAAAGTTGCTGTATTAGATGAATCCTTAATTGGGAAAATCGAACGTAAAACAGCTTGCAACCCCTTATCTTTTCTTTCAGATTCAGGAATTTCCAGCTGTAAAAAATTTGCTTCATAAGAATTTTTTTGTATTTCAATCAAATTAGGCATTGAAGCTACCAACTTGATTTTACCGAAGTTTTTTCTAACACGCTTACTTGTTTGTAAGGATTGCGCCATATGATCTCCAGATATTTTTATATTTTTTTGTATATTAAATTAGTTACTAATGCAACAAACACCATCGAAAGAAACAACTGTAAAGCTAATTATTTTTAATTAAAAGTAAAACTTGCTTAAACCTAAATTAATACTACACCTTCATAAAATCTACACTATGGTTATTTTT
>Ga0214921_10010349_pt1 | contig 11550 bp, 12 predicted proteins | sample LL1505_MetaG_FD_177992 | JGI IMG/M metagenome (GOLD analysis project Ga0214921, IMG submission 177992) | Freshwater microbial communities from Lake Lanier, Atlanta, Georgia, United States - LL-1505 | ecosystem: Environmental > Aquatic > Freshwater > Lake | place: USA: Georgia | collected...
CTTCATAGAATTAGTAATACTGGAAGTAATGAATTAATTTTTATTGAGGTTCAAACCGGCACCTACTTTGGTGAGGATGATATTGAACGTGTTGAGGATGATTTCGGTCGCTAGTACAATTTCATAAACGGACGATTAGCGCAGCGGTAGCGTACTTCCTTGACATGGAAGGGGTCACTGGTTCGATCCCAGTATCGTCCACTCAAATTATCACTCCTGTAAGATATCTAGGTGAGTTCAAATCTAAATGATCGTGATGCAGCTTGGGTGTCACAATTCTTAGCATCCCGTAGATCAACTCGTGATTTTCTGCCAACCCCAGTTCCACAAGAGATTATTGATCAAATTTTAACTGACGCATTAACCTCTCCAAGTTGGTCTAATACTCGCCCATTTAAAATTGCAGTAGCAACCGGGGAGGTTAGAGATCGGATAAGTAATGAGTTTTTAGCCAGATGGAACGTGCTCTCAAAAATAATGCGTAAAGGTATTCGAAATAAGCTGCGCCTTATCTTCACCCGTTACGGCCTACCAACTAGCAACCGAAGCATTGTTAAACCATATGTAAAAGAGCTAAAACCTAGAGCCCAACGTGTAGGCAAAGAGCTATATGAATTATTTGGTGTAAAAAGAGGTGACCGAGATGCAAGAGATAAACAATGGGGTAAAAACTACTCATTCTTTGGCGCACCAGTTGAGATGTTTATCTATATTCACAAAAGCCTTCATATATATGCCGCATCTGATGCCGGTCTTATGATGGAAAATTTAATGCTCTCTGCCCACGGTTTTGGGCTTGGCACCTGCGCTCAAGGAGCAGTAAATATTTGGGATGATGTTGTAAGACGAGAGTTTGATATTCCAAAGGATTACCGCTTGCTTTGCGGAATGGCGATCGGTTACCCAAGTGATTCACCGGTTAACTCCTTTAAGGCAAATCGTATTAGTGTGGATGAGATTTTATTTAAGCCTAAGAAAAGTAAGTAATTCGATTTATGCCACCGAAAGATTCCAGCAGAGAGTCTCACTTTCCAGCAATAGAGAAAAAGTATGGCGAATCAATGAAGTTTTGGTTTGCAGTTATGAAAAAACTTGAAGGCAAAAAATTCCCAGAGCAGATTTCTCATCTGCGAGAGAATTACGGCTTCTCCCAAGCCCATGCCAATGCATTAGTGATGTACTCAAGAGGCTCAAAATCTGCCAAGAGATTTGATAAGCCAAGTGATTACTTTAAAACATTAGACTCAAAACAAGCTAAAACTGTTAAAGCAATCTTTAAGGCGATCACGAAGAAGTATCCAAATCTAGAACTGGTAATTGCCTGGAATCAGCCAATGTTAAAGATTGATACCAGGTATGTATTTGGGGTTTCGGTTACGAAGAAATACATACTTATGGCTCCTTGGAGCACTAACGTAATAAAGCAATTTATGCCGAAACTTGCCGATTACACAGTTAACAAGAAAACAATTGCTATTCCAAATGACTGGAAAGTGGATGAAAAGTTACTCCAACAAATGGTTAAAGCCAGGTTGGCTGAATAGCCTCAATTTCAAGAGTGTAAATAAATAATTTAATAATTATTACCGCTCGTAATCGTATTTCAAACCGATCTGCCTACGGATTTCATCCAATGTTTGCATAATCAATACTGTCTCATCCAGCGGCATCTCATCAGACTCTGTCTTACCAGCCCTAAGTAGATTTCCGAACTCAACAACCTCTTCGCGTAGCCCTAGGCCATCATGATTTCCGGGGTAATTTTTTGGATACTCAGTTACTGCGCCATCTTTCATAATCACTCTAAATGAGGTTGGTCGATAAAAAGTTGTGTCTATTTCAATCCGACCTAATCTGCCATTAATCACTGCGGTATTTGCGGTGAGAGATAAATTAGTTGTATTAATCATCGCAATCGCATCATTCTCATATGTAAACATAGCGCTAGTGTTTCCATCCACGCCAGTAAATGCTTTTTTTGAAACTGCTGTAATAGTTTTTGGTTTTCCTAATACTAAGTGGGTGAAGCTAATTGGATAGATTCCTAAATCAAGGAGTGCTCCCCCACCTAACTCAGGAGCAAAGAGACGAAATTTTGGATCCTCAGCAAACCACTGTCCGTGATCTGCCGCTACATAAATTATGTCGCCGATTGTTTTAGATGCCAATACTTTCCGTAGTTGGCGAATATGAGGTAAGAATCTGGTCCACATTGCCTCAACTAGTAAAAGTTTCTTCTCACGAGCCTTATCCACCATCATTTTGGCTTCATTCGCATTCATTGCAAATGGCTTCTCACATAAAACATGTTTACCAGCATTAAGAGCTAACAAAACATGATCTAAATGCCAAGGGTGTGGGGATGCAACATAGATTGCATCCACCTCAGGATCTGCTACCAATGCTTCATAGGAGCCATGTCTATTCTTAATATTGTATTTATCACCAAACCGATTTGCATTTTCAATAGTGCGTGAACCAACCGCCACAATGTTTTGTCTTGGCACACCTTTTAGATCATTTGCCATCCAGTCAGCAATTAATCCACTTGCTAGAAATCCCCAGTTGACCGGTTCATATTTACCCATACCTAAACCATAGATCCTTAGCTATCAATTGCCAATAGATTACAATAATTAAAGTTGGTAGAGTGTTGATATGGCAATTGCTAGATACTCACTAACCGCACTTGATTGCCCAGATCCGGTTGCATTGGCAAACTTTTATTCAAAAATTACTGATTTTGAAGTGGTAGTTGCCCATAAAGATAAAAATCAAAATCCACTCTGGGTAGAGTTGGTGGATAATGGCGTGACTCGAATCGCATTTCAACGAGTTAAAAAGTACACCCCACCGACCTGGCCAGAAGGTCCAACTCCGCAACAAGCACACCTTGACTTTGATGTTACAGATCTCAATGAAGCAGAGGCAAAATTACTTGCAATTGGCGCAGTTAAGTCACCAATTCAAACTAGCTCCAACCCAGAAGAGAATTTTCGTGTTTACTTTGATCCAGCCGGACATCCTTTTTGCCTGGTTAGTGCCTAATCAAGTTATAAAATTTAAACCAGTTAAGATAAGTGCATGAATGATGCACTAACAATCTCCGCCTTAACCTTTGGCGCTCAAGCTTTTGTTACATTATTTGTCATTCTAGATCCACCAGGTGCAGCCCCAATTTTCTTAAGTCTTGCCTCTGGCAAGCCAATTAAGGTCCAACGCAAATTAGCTTGGCAGGCAGCTGCTGTCTCGCTGCTTGTAATTGTTACCTTCGCTTTGTTTGGAAATGCACTTCTAAATTACTTAAATATCTCGCTTCCTGCTTTGCAAGGAGCCGGTGGAATTCTGCTCTTAATTACCGGACTTGGCTTACTTACTGGATCTATTACTGATGAAGGATCATCGACCTCAAAAAATATTGCACTCGTCCCCCTTGGCACACCGCTTTTAGCTGGGCCTGGCGCCATTGTTACCACCATGTTGTATGTGCAGAAAGCTGATGGTTCATCTCAACTAGGTGCTTTGGCATTAGCAATTGTGGCGGTCCACTTTATTATCGGTTTAACCTTTATGTTTTCAACCTCAATCCTTGCTGTTATCAAAGATTCTGGTGTGACTCTTTTAGCTCGAATTGCAGGTCTACTTTTGTCTGCAATTGCAGTTGAGATGATTGTTAGCTCAATTAAAGCCTTCTTTAATATTGCTTAAATAATTACAACTGTCGCACCCACCATCTATCTTTAACCTATGGTTTTAGGTAGCACAGCCCTTCATCAAGCAACATTTGTAATTGTTGATTTGGAGACCACTGGTGCCTCCCCTAAAAAAGGAGCAGCGATTACTGAGATTGGCGCAGTAAAGGTTAAAAGTGGTGAGTATTTAGGAAACTTTGAATCATTTGTTAATCCACTAACCCCAATTCCAGAGTACATAACCGAAATGACTGGCATTACCGATCTGATGTTGGCTCAGGCGCCAGTGATTGATGAGATCATGCCCGCCTTCCTGAAGTTTGCTGGCAGTGCCGATGAAACAATAATTGTTGCTCACAATGCTCCTTTTGATTTAAGTTTTTTAAAGAGTGCTGCAAGGGAGTTAGATCTAGAGTGGCCCAAATACAAAACCTTAGATACGGTCACAATTGCTCGTCAGGTATTAAGTAAAGAGGATGTGCCTAACTGCAAACTATCCACTCTTGCTCAATTTTTTGGCACAAAAACCGAGCCAAACCATCGAGCGTTAGATGATGCCAAAGCAACCACTGAAATACTGCATGGACTTATTGAAAGATTAGGTTCCTTTGAAGTTTATGATGTTGATTCATTAATGGAGTTTGCAAAAACTGCCGCCCATATCCAACGACAAAATTACTGGGGCTTAGGTTCTATCTAGCTGAGACTATTTCGTTTGTTAGCTCTGCCCACTTTTTAACAACCGAAAGAGCTGCACCTGAGTCAATCGCTTTATTTGCTAAGACAAAGCCATTTGCGATCTGAGTTTGTAGGGGTAAATTGAAATCCGCTTTAAAGGCCGCGATTGCAAAGGCAGCATTTAAGGTAACTGCATCTCGCATGGCACCTTTTTCACCTGCAAAGATCTTCATTGTCATCTGCGCGTTATATACAGCATCCCCACCAGCTAAGGCTGAAATTGGTGATGAGGTAATACCTAAATCTGCTGGATTAAAAACAGACTGGGTTAATTGCCCATCACTTATTTGAATTACTTCGGTGGTGGTAGAAAGTGAAACCTCATCTAATCCATCATCACCACGAAATACGAAGCCTTCTTTACCTTGATCTAGTAAAACCTGTGCCATAAGTGGCAGTAACTCAGTACGTGCTACCCCAATTGCGCAAGCCTTTGGTTTTGCTGGGTTTGCCAGCGGTCCTAAAATATTAAAAACTGTTGATACGCCCAACTCTTTTCGAGCAGCTGCTGCATGCTTCATTGAAGAGTGAAATATTGGCGCAAAGCAAAAGCCAATCCCAATCTTATGAACAGTTTGTTCAACCTCTGCCCCAGTTAAATCAATTTTAATTCCAAGTGCTTCAAGTAGATCAGCCGATCCTGATTTAGAGCTAGCTGCCCGATTGCCATGCTTTACTACCCTTGCCCCAGCAGCGTTAGTAACAATTGCAGCAGCGGTTGAAATATTTATGGTGTTAGCACCATCTCCGCCGGTACCAACTGTGTCCACTGCACGATCAGTAATACTTATCGGCGCACTGTATGAATACATCTGCGCAACTAAGGTTTTAACCTCTCTAGCACTCTCTCCCTTGGATTTAAGACCTGTTAGGAATTGTTTAATCTGATCATTACTTGCCTTGCCCTCAAGGATTTGTGACATCGCCCAAGTAACCTGATCACTTGTTAGATCAGATTTATCTGAAAGTGATTTAAGAATTAAATCCCAGCTCATTAGGGACACTAATTATTTTGCGAGCGCAGAATCAGTTTTAAGTAACGCAGCACACTTGGCCGCAATCGTAAATGGATCAATTGGATGAGTAACCATGGCTTCCGCCTTGGACCAGGCCGCTAACCAATTATCTTGCGCACGACCTGTGATTAATAAAACCGGTGGACAGTTAAAAACCTCATCCTTTAATTGTCGGGCCACTCCCATGCCACCCTCAGGAACCGCCTCACCATCTAACACAAACAGATCAACCCGTTTTTTGCTATCAACATGTAACCGAAGGGCATCTGCGGTGGCGAACTCTTTGATTTCATGTGCTGCAAGGCTTGGGTCTAATTGCTTGCCCAGGGCAGAGATTACCGATGCTCGTACAGTTGAATCATCTGAGTAGAGTGCGATCACCAACTTTTCCATGACCTAATCCTACCTACGCCGTCAGATCTGCAGCTTTAATCCCGAGCGGTGGATTTGGGTGATCAGTTTCACCAAATAGTAGGGCTACTCCTTACGGCCTAAATGAGGCATTCCTATCTATTTCAGGAATAATCTGCCCTATGAGCGCCATCGCAACTCCAGCCTTAAAACCCAACCGCCCTAACCTGGTTGCCGTTGGCACAATTGTTTGGCTCTCCTCTGAGTTAATGTTTTTCGCAGCTCTCTTTGCAATGTATTTCACAACTCGAGCTGTGCAAGGACCGTCAGTTTGGCTGGAATCAACTGGGATGCTAAACATTCCCTTTGCAGCGACCAACACCACCGTTTTAGTTCTCTCCTCCGTTACCTGTCAGTATGGAGTATTTGCCGCTGAGCGTTTTCAAGCACGTCGTACTGGCAGCATTTGGCAATTAAGTAAGTGGGGAATGCGAGAGTGGTTTGCCTTAACATTTTTAATGGGCGCATTTTTTATTGCCGGTCAGGTTTATGAGTATGCCACCTTGGTAAGTGAGAATCTTTCCTTATCCTCTAATCCATATGGCTCCGTTTTTTATATGACTACCGGCTTTCATGGCCTGCATGTAACTGGTGGTTTGATTGCATTTTTAATTGTGATGGTTAGAGTTTTTAAAGCCCAAAAATTTGGTCATAACCAAGCAACCACAGCGATTGTGGTCTCCTACTACTGGCACTTCGTAGATATTGTGTGGATCGCACTATTCTCTGCGATCTATCTAATTAAGTAGACCGATATGAAATTTCTATCAAAGTATCGCCGCCACAAATTTGCTACTCCCCTACTTCTAGTTATTGCCCTATCTGCCCTTGGCTTTACCTTCTCAGCAGCAACGGCTGCCCCTGCTAAAAACACAATGAGTGCATCTGCTAAAACCACATTAATTGAAGAGGGCCAGACCATATTTCTAAAAGGTTGCACCTCCTGTCATGGTTTAAATGCCGAAGGAGGGGCAGTTGCTCCTTCTCTAATTGGCGTTGGCGCAGCCTCAGTTGATTTTGTAGTTGGCACCGGACGTATGCCGATGCAGGATATGAGTCAACAGGTGATGCGAAAGAAGCCGGTGTATAACGAGGAGCAAACTGCCGCTTTAGCTGCATATGTTGCCTCCTTAGCACCAGGGCCTGCCTCCTTAACCAATGAAGAGATTACTTGGGAGCGAGATGGAAACACCGCAGATGGTGGTGAATTATTTAGGAATAACTGCGCAATGTGTCATAACTTTGCTGGCCAAGGTGGGGCGTTAACGCAAGGAAAGTATGCTCCAACATTAATGGGAGTTGAACCAAAACATATCTATGAGGCGCTAATTACCGGCCCGCAATCAATGCCAGTTTTCTCTGACAAAATTATTACACCAGCGGAAAAACTATCAATTATTAAGTGGATTAAAGCAGCCGAGAGTGAGCCAAACTTAGGTGGGGCATCTCTTGGCCGAGTAGGACCTGTTACTGAAGGATTATTAATTTGGATATTTGGCTTAGGTTTGTTAATTGGTGTCGCTGTCTGGCTTACTGCAAAGGCTAGGTAAATATGTCAAAAGAGTTAGAGCCACTAGCAGATCCAGGACTTCCGGAACATATTCATCGCAAAGCAGATATTGATCCGATTGCAGCAAAGCGGGCCGAGCGTCAGGTTGCAATTTTATTTTCACTCTCAGCCTTTGGCACAATTTTATTTATCTACTCATTTTTCTTTGTTAAAGAGGATGTCTTTATTTTCTTGCCAATCCTTGGAAATACCAACGCCCATCAATTAGGTATTGGTCTAGGAATGGCATTTGGTCTTTTCTTTATTGGTATTGGCGCAGTTCATTGGGCAAAGACATTAATGCCTGATCAAGAGGTAATTGCCTACCGTCATGAATTAAAATCAGAACCTGAAGATCGCGAAGCATTTGTTAAAGCGGCAAAGGAGGGCGCAGAAGCTGCTGGATTAGGAAGAAGGCCATTAATTAAGCGAACACTCATTGGCGCAGCTGCCCTTGCAGGCCTTCCTGGAGTTCTAATGCTTAGAGATTTAGGTCCACTTCCTGGCAAGGAGCTTGAGAAAACAAATTGGAAATCAGGAACCCGATTAGTCACCGATCCAGGGGACCGACCAATTAAAGCCAGTGATTTAGAGGTTGGCGCCGTTGCCCAAGTTCTTCCAGAATTACTACCCGGACAAGAGCGAACCTTAGAAGATATTGGTAAGGACGCTGTTTTATTAATTAGATTACGCCCATCTGAATTTCAATTAACCCCCGAGCGCCTTTCTTGGACCCATGAAGGAATTATCGCTTTCTCAAAGATCTGCTCCCATATGGGATGCGCAGTTGCCTTATATGAACAAACTACAAAACATTTACTCTGCCCATGTCACCAATCAACCTTTGATGTGACCCGAGCCGCAAAGGTTATCTTTGGTCCTTCCGCCCGGCCTCTGCCACAATTAGCCATTACCGTCGATGCTGACGGAAATCTGGTTGCAAAACAACCATTTACTGAAGCTGTTGGCCCTAGCTTCTGGGAGAGATCATCATGAGTGCACGAGAGCGCATAGCTGGAACAGTTGCTAATTATGTAGATGAGCGCACAGGTGCTGCCGCCTGGATGAAGAAGAATCTGCAAAAAGTATTTCCTGATCACTGGTCATTTATGTTGGGTGAGATTGCACTTTACTCATTTGTAATTTTATTACTCTCTGGCACCTTCTTAACCTTTTGGTTTGATCCATCAATGCGCACCGTTGTCTATGAAGGAAGTTATCAACCATTAAAAGAGGTGGAGATGAGTGCGGCTTACGCCTCAGCCCTTCACATCTCTTTTGATGTTCGCGGCGGTCTGTTAATGCGCCAAATTCACCACTGGGCAGCGTTAATTTTCATGGCAGCGATTGTGGTTCACCTGCTTAGAGTTTTCTTTACCGGTGCATTCCGCAAACCTCGTGAGTTCAACTGGATCTTAGGAATTGCTCTTTTAACACTTGGAATTGTTGAAGGCTTCCTTGGTTACTCATTACCTGATGATTTGTTATCTGGAACCGGTCTTCGAATTGCCCAAGCGATTATCCAAGCACTGCCCGTAGTTGGTACTTATATATCCTTTTTTGCATTTGGTGGCGCCTTCCCGGGTGAGGCCTTTATTCCGCGTATTTACACCGTCCATATTCTTTTGTTACCAGGAATCTTCTTAGCTTTAATTACGGTGCACCTAATGTTGGTTTGGTACCAGAAACACACTCAGTATCCAGGTCCTGGTAGAACTGAAAAGAATGTGGTTGGTTATCCATTAATGCCGGTGTATATGGCAAAGGCTGGCGGATTTTTCTTTATCGTATTTGGTGTTACTGCATTCTTGGGAGCGGTTGCCTCCATTAACCCAATCTGGCTCTACGGTCCCTACACACCAGGACAAATTTCAGCAGGCTCACAACCTGATTGGTATATGGGCTGGCTAGATGGTTTAGTTCGAATGGCGCCCCCGATTGAAACTCACGCCTTTGGTCACACTATCTCTTGGAATATTTTGATTCCAGGTTTAATTATTCCTGGCATTTTATTTACTGGCATGGCGCTCTATCCATTTATTGAAAGTTGGATAACTGGTGATAAGCGAGAGCACCATCTATTAGATCGTCCGAGAAATGTGCCAAATAGAACCGCCCTTGGCGTTATGGCACTTACCTTCACATTAATTGCACTTATCAATGGTGGTAATGACATTATCGCTACTCACTTCTCATTAACTATTAATCAGATTATGTGGTTCTCTCGAATTGGCATCATTGTTCTGCCACCACTCGCCTTTGTGATTACAAAGCGTATTTGTCTCTCCCTGCAACGTGCAGATCGTGAGTTAGTACTTCACGGCAAAGAGACTGGCAGATTAGTAATGCTGCCACATGGCGAGTTTGTTGAGATTCATGAAGAGTTAACCCCAGCGAAGAAATACGCCCTGACTCAACATGAACAGCCAAAGGCAATTGAGCTTGTAACTGAAGATGCTCAAGGAGTATTAAATCCAAAGGGAATTAGAGCAAAGCTGCAGGCAAGATTTAGCGCCGCGAACGCTGAAAATATTGCCAAGCCAACCGCGGCTGAAGTTAAAGAGTTAGAAGCCGGGCACCACTAAATTTAGTTAACGCGATAAGCCAATACATGATGGTTTAGGCCCAGCGTTAGTGTTTCCATAACGATGCTGAGTAATTGAAACACTTTGCTCTAAGAACCATCTACTCATCTCAACATCACCGCGTGAAGTTATAGGGCGCATATCGCAGCTAACTCCATTCTCTATTAATTGATAGATGGGCGCTATTTCAGAGGAGAGCCATCTTGCTCTATCAAACTCTTTAGCGTGTTCGGCAAACTCTGTCGGACTTTCAACCACCAAATTAGATAAGCCTGGAATTAATGTGTCACTGCTTAGACGAGTTAATACGCCTAGCTCATTTTTAAGCCAACTTAGAAAATCTAACTCATCTTTGCTTGTCCCACTTTCGATCCGGATCAAAAATCCTTTTTTGTAATGCCGATAGCGTTGGTAATTTTTCTCAACCTCAAGCCCGCTTTTATCAAGTGCTAGTTTTCCAACTGTATTAAGCCACTTATTTGCCGCCTCTTTCATCGGCAAGAAATGCTTCATCTGGTGCCAGTTACGCAAGGTTGCAACATAATTTGCACCACCTGCTTTTGCAGTAGCCCCTACTGAACTCCTTTTCCAACCACCAAATGGTTGACGATTTACTATTGCACCAGTTACTCCCCGATTAACATAAAGATTTCCCGCTTCAACATTTTCAATCCACTCCTCACACTCTCCTTGATCTAAGGATTGAATACCAGCAGTTAAACCAAACTCTGTGGCATTTTGCCAATTAATTGAAGTTTTTAGATCAGGTGAGATCATGATGGCAAGTACTGGGCCGAACCACTCATTTAGATGTGACCAGGAGCCAGGCTTAATATTTGTTTTAATACCCGGTGACCATAAAAGTCCTGCTTGATCTAATTGTTTAGGTTGAAGTAACCACTCCTCCCCCTCATCTAAGGTGGTTAATGCCCGCTGCAGTGATTTCTCTGCTGGTTTAATTATTGGACCAACCGAAGTGGCGTATTTATATCCGGCACCGACCTGTAGTGATTGCACTGCATCTAGTAATTGCTTTTTAAAGTTTGGATTTTCATAGATATTTTTATCAACTATGGCCAGTGATGCAGCTGAGCATTTTTGACCAGCATGACCAAAGGCTGATTGCACAAGATCTTTGACTGCCAGATCAATATCACAGCAGGCAGTTAATACCATTGAGTTCTTACCGCTGGTCTCAGCCAAAAGATTTAACTCATTTTTCCAAGAGGAGAATAAGCGCGCGGTGTTATAACCACCAGTGAGAATTACTGCATGTACATCTTCATGGGTAATTAAAGCCTGACCAATCTCATTATCCTCAGTTGATACAAACTGCAGCACATCCTTTGGTACACCCGCCTGCCAAAGCTGATTTACCAAATGCCAAGATGTGGTAACAGTCTCTGGGGCTGATTTAAAAATAACAGTATTTCCAGCAGCTAATGCTGCGCAGATGCCGCCAGTTGGAATTGCATATGGAAAGTTCCAAGGTGGCACAACTACCACAACACCAACTGGATTTGATTGCTTTTCTAGATCTAATGAGATGGCAGAGAGTG
>Ga0214921_10010350_pt1 | contig 11549 bp, 10 predicted proteins | sample LL1505_MetaG_FD_177992 | JGI IMG/M metagenome (GOLD analysis project Ga0214921, IMG submission 177992) | Freshwater microbial communities from Lake Lanier, Atlanta, Georgia, United States - LL-1505 | ecosystem: Environmental > Aquatic > Freshwater > Lake | place: USA: Georgia | collected...
GTCGTCGGCAGCAGGCGCGGCCTTCGCGGCGCGGAGGGACTCGATCTCCTTTTCCAGCCGCCGGATGTCTTCCTGCAGGCTTTCGATCGCCGGTGCTGGCGCGGGGATCTCCTCCGGGAACACGGGGGCCTGCGCTCCCGCGGGCGCAGCGAGCGCCCAGAGGCACGACGCAGCGAAGACTGCCCGGGCGGCGATGGTCGTTCTGCCAGCAACGAAGGAGAGCACAACACCCCTACAGGAAAGCAGTTCACATGTGGTGGAAGTGCCTCGTGTGATTCACGTCGGCGCGCGGACATACAGACACTTTTATCGGCATGAACCACCTTGATGGATTAGCCTTCGCAGACCTCCGGGATTACGCAGGCCGCCACAAGCAGGGCGATTGAAGCGGTTTCTCGGCGGTGGAATCCCAGCCATCAGCCCCCGAATGCGCTGTAGCGCCGCGTGCCCCGCCACCAGGCGACACGGCATGCCACGGCCATCACCACGACCCACGCGACCTCGATGGCGAGCGACCGGGCGAGCTCCGCCCCGCGGATCTTTCCCAGCCAGACGGCCGCGGGGAAATATGCGGTGTATTCGAAGGGCAGCCAGCGGACGACGTCGGCCACGCTCACGCCGACGAGGCCCGTGGGCACACCGGCGAGCATGTCGAGCGGAAACATGTGCCCCGAGAGCAGATACTGCACGAGCATGTAGGCGAAAATGATGCTCGACACCTCCAGAAACCAGAAGCCGAGCATCCCGAGCGTCGCCTCCATGAAGAAGCCGAGCAGGAACGAGAGCACGAGCGACAGCGTGAACACGGCGATCGTGGCGGCGTCCGGCACCGGCGGGAAATAGCCGCGGCAGATCACGAACACGACCCCGAACGGGATGAGCGCCACGGCATAGTAGACGAGCTTATGCGCGATCCGGGCGGCCAGCAGAAACGACACGTAGTCGACAGGCTGCACGAGATACTTCTTGATCGAGCCGTCGCGCACGCTGCGGGCGATGCCTCCGGCCAGCCCCGGCATGCTGGAGAAAGCCCGCGTGACCATCGTGAGCAGGTAGTAGGCCACGATGTCGGTGCGGGAATAGCCGGCGATGTCGCTCCGGGTGGTGGCGGCGAAGACGGCCGACCAGAGAAACACCTGTGTCACGATCGGCAGAAACCGCATCGCGGTGCCGAGAATGAAGTCGCCGCGGTAGGCGAGCCGCTCTTCGAGGCAGATCACGAGCATCGTCCACCAGGCGCGGAGGCCCGGAAACAGCGGTGTGGCGGCAGCCCGGCTCATGCCCGCGCCTCCTCGGGCACCCGCGCGGCCCCGGCCGCCCCCGACCGAAACAGCTCGGCCACGATCTCCTCGAGCGGCACGTCCTCCACCGACACGTCGCGCACCTGTCGGCCGCGGAGAATCTCGGGGAGCACGTCGGCGATCCGTTGCCGGTCGATCCGCAGCGTCACCCGGGGCCCGCGGATCTCGCAGGGAAAGCCGAGGCGGGCGAAGTCGGCCTGATCAGGCGTGTCGTCGAGATCGAGCGTCACGATCTTGTGCGTCGTGAAGCGGCCGACGATCTGATCGAGCGAGCCGTCGTAGAGGATCGATCCGTCCGTGATCACGATCGCGCGGCGGCAGAGGGCGGCGACGTCTTTCATGTAGTGGGTCGTGAGCACGATCGTCATCCTGCGCTCGACCTGGATGTGCGCGAGAAACTGGTGGAGCGCGTGCTGGGCGACCACGTCGAGCCCGATCGTGGGCTCGTCGAGAAACAGCACCTCCGGCTCGTGCAGGAGCGCCGCCACGAGCTCGAGCTTCATGCGTTCACCGAGCGAGAGGTCGCGCACTGGCTGGAGCACGAGCTTCCGCACGCCGAGGAGATCGACGAGTTCGTCGCGGGTGCGCTCGAACCGCCCGGGCTCGATCCGGTAGATCTCCCGATGCAGGCGAAAGCTCTCGGCGGCGGGCAGGTCCCACCACAGCTGGTTCTTCTGCCCCATCACGAGGGCGAAGCGGCGGCGGAAGTCGTCGGCCCGCTCCCAGGGCACGTGGCCGAGCACCCGGGCGGTGCCCCGTGTGGGCGTGATGATCCCGGAAAGGAGCTTGAGGAACGTCGTCTTGCCGGCACCGTTCGGCCCCAGCAGGGCCACGAACTCACCCCGCCCGACCGTCAGGCTCACGCCCTTGAGCGCCTCGACCGTGCGGCTCGGCCGGTGGAACAGGCTCTTCACGCTCGCCGCCAGGCCCTCGGGCTTGTCGAACACGCGGTAGCTTTTGGTGAGCCCTTCGACCTCGATCACGGCGGCCGCCGCGCGGCCCTCTCCACTGGAGTTGTGCATGCAGGGAGTATAGGGGAAAACGGTGTCACGTCCGCGCGCCTCACGCGGCGGAGAGGAGCGGCATGTTTCGCATCGGAATCGGACACGACACGCATCGACTCGGCGCGGGTGACGCCCTCGTGATCGGCGGGATTCGCATCCCCCACGACAAGACGGCGATCGGTCACAGCGATGCCGACGTGCTCCTCCACGCGATCACCGACGCCTTGCTCGGGGCCACGGCCCTCGGCGACATCGGCGAGATGTTTCCCGACAGCGACCCCGCCAACGAGGGCCGCGATTCGGCCGACATGCTTCGGGCCGCCCACGCGCGGGTCGCGGCCGCTGGCTGGCGGCTGGTAAACCTCGATTGCGTGATTTTCGCCCAGCGGCCCAAAATCCTCCCGCACAGGCAGAAGATCCGCGAACGGATCGCCGGGATCCTCGGCAGCGACGTTTCGGCCGTGTGGCTCAAGGCCAAGACGGGCGAGCACGTCGGGCCGATCGGCGGAGAGCTCGCAATCGGCGCGGAGTGCGTCGTGCTCGTGGAACGGGCGCGGCCGGAATGAACGACGGGAATGGAGGCACGATGACGACGGCGACGGGGCTCCCCACGATCGAGATTTACAGCACGCTTTCGCGGGCGAAAACGCCGCTCGTGACCGTGAAGCCGGGCCATGTGGGGATGTATCTCTGTGGCCCCACGGTCTACAAGCCGAGTCACATCGGCCACATGGTCGGCCCGGTGATCTTCGACACCGTGAAGCGGCACCTCGAATACTCGGGCTGGAAGGTGACCTGGGTCGTCAACATCACCGACGTCGACGACAAGATCATCGCCGAGAGCACGGCCCGCGGCACGACGATGCACAAGCTCGCCGAGGAGATGACGGCCGACTACCTCGAGAATCTCGCCGCCCTCGGCGTCACCAGCATCGACCAGATGCCGAAGGCCACGGACCACATTGGCACGATCATCGCCTTCATCGAGGGGCTGATCGCCAAGGGCCATGCCTACGCGAGCGACGGTGACGTCTATTTCGACGTCACGAAAGACGCCGACTACGGCAAGCTGACGAACCGCTCCGTCGAGCAGACGCAGGGCGAGGGCGGCTCGACGGCCGACCGCAAAAGGTCGGCGGCCGACTTCGCGCTCTGGAAGCAGGCCAAGCCGGGCGAGCCGGCGTGGGAGAGCCCGTGGGGCCCCGGCCGGCCCGGCTGGCACATCGAATGCTCGGCGATGAGCAAGGCGATTCTCGGGCCGCACTTCGACATCCACGGCGGCGGGCTCGACCTCGTGTTTCCGCATCATGAAAACGAAATCGCGCAGAGCGAGTCGCTTCACGATTGCCCGATGGCGACGTTCTGGATGCACAACGGCCTCATGCAGGCCGGCGGCGCGGCCGGCAAGGTGGGCGGTCGCCCGCGGGGCGAGGCGGGGTCGGCCGACGAAGCGGCCGCACAGGCATCGGCAGCCGACACAGCGGCTGCACAGGCCGCCACGAAGATCTCGAAATCCACTGGGGCGGAGCCCTTCAAGCATCTGCTCGCCCGCCATCGTCCAGAGGCGATCCGGATGCTCCTGCTCTCCACGCACTACCGCAGCCCGATCCACTTCGGCGAGGAGCCGCTCGGCGAGAGCGCCCGGGCGATGGAGGCCTTCGAGCGGCTGTTCGCCCGCTATGGCCGCGTGAGCGGAAAATCCTTCTACGCCCTGCCCTGCCGCGATCGGCAGGCGGGCAATGCCGCCGTGGCCGCGGCTGGTGCCGACGTGCAGGCTCTCCGCGACACGTTCCTCGCCGCGATGGACGACGACTTCAACACGGCGATCGCGATCGCCACGCTCTTCGACTTCGTGCGGGTCGTGAACAAGTTCATCGATCAGCACGGCCTCGAGGCGAAGAAGCCGGCCACGGAGCTAGCCACGCTCGACGCGATGCTGCTCGTGATGCGGGAGCTCACCGGCGTGCTCGGGCTGTTCCTCAAGGAGCCCGAGGCGCAGGGCGGCGGTGCCGACGAGGCGCTCGTGGGCAAGCTCATGGAACTCGTGATCGAGATCCGGGCCAACGCCCGCAAGGCGAAAGACTTTGCCACCGCCGACCTCGTGAGAAACAAGCTCACAGAGGCGGGCGTCGTGCTCGAGGATCGTCCCGACGGCACGGGCTGGAGCCGCAAGTGAACGGCGGCATCGGCGACCTCCTGACGCCGCAGCGGCTGTTTGAGGTCACGAACACCGTCGCCCTCGTCGCCTGGATCGTGCTCGTGGTCTTTCCCGGCAGGCGGTTCGTGTCGTCCGTGCTCTGCGCGATCATCGTGCCGGGGCTGCTCGCGGCCTGCTACGCGGCCGTCATCGGCTGGAAGCTCGCAAGCGGCGGGCCGCCGCCGGGCGACCTCATGACGCTCGCCGGCCTGCGGAGTGCGTTCGCCGACGACTGGGTGTTCGCCGCCGCGTGGACGCACTACCTCGTGTTCGACATGGTGGTGGGCGCGTGGATCGCCCGCGACGCGGTCCGCCTCGGCATCCCGTGGCCCCTCCGCTCGGTCGCCCTCGTGCTCACGTTCCTTGCCGGCCCGGTGGGATTCCTGCTCCACATCGTGGTCCGCGGCTTCTCCGGAGTCTCGGCGGAGCGATCAGCCGTGTAACTCGCCGCTATCACGGCGTCTTCGCCTCCAACCACCCGCTGCGGCCGGTCGCCACGGCACTGGCAGGCGGGAACGGCGGGGAGCAGCGAGCTGTCCGCGATCGACATCCACAGCCTGTGACCGCTGCCGGACGCCAGGTCACGACAAAGCCGCCAAGACGCCGGACTCTGAGAGACTCCGCGTTGTCACGAGAAAAACGCCACTTCAGCGGGTGAGGCTGGCGCTCCGGGAACCGCTTTATGGGACCTGCGACACGGGAGCAACCAGCTCCATGCGGCTCACGACTCGCTCGTGAGTCGGGCCATGCTGGCGGAAGTGCCATTGGCCGGGCTATCCTTACGTGATCGTCGTCATCCTTTCACGTCCATGTGCGAGGCACATTTCATGAGCGCCGGAGAGATTCTCGACGAATTGGTGAAGCTGACGCCGGAGGAGCGTCGAGTGATCGCTCGTCGCTTGGCTGAACTCGAATCCGGGGCGGTCGATCTGCACAGCAGGGGCATCGACGCCCGCGAGGCGGCCGAACTGCGGGGCCATCTCGAGCGGTTCGCGGTTGACTGGGATAGCCCCGAGATGGCCGCCTACGACAACTACGATGCCGCCAGAACCTCACTGTAACCGTGGCGACGTCGTGCTGGTCTTGTTTCCCCACTCGGATCTCAAGACCGCCAAGACCCGGCCGGCAGTGGTCGTTCAGGCCGACGCTCTCCGGAGCGGAATGCCACAGGTGATCGTGGCGATGATCAGCGGTCGAATGTTCCGCGCGGGCCACCCGAGCCGGGTCGTCATCGAAAAGAATTCGACGCAAGGCCGTCGATCAGGCGTGCTCGGTGACTCGGTCATCATGGCCGACAATCTGGCGACCGTTGCCTTGACCGCAATCGATCGCGTCATCGGTTCGGTCGCAATGGCGGAAATCGACGACGCCCTCCGTCATACGCTCGGCCTGTAGCATCCACTCCTGTGGCATCTCCGCTCTCCCCAAACGCTCATCCAAGGACAAACCAGCGCCCGCTTCGCCGTCGCTACCGAAGCTGGATCGTGACTGGCTCCTCGGGCGTGCCAGCGGCCCCCGCTGCAGCCTCGGCCGCGGCCATGTCGCGGATGTCCTGCGTGATCTTCATCGAGCAATACTTCGGGCCGCACATGCTGCAGAAGTGGGCACTCTTGAAGGTGTCCTGCGGCAGCGTCTGGTCGTGGTATTTCCGCGCCGTCTCGGGATCGAGCGCGAGGCGAAACTGCTCGTTCCAGTCGAAGGCGAATCGGGCCCGCGAGAGCGCATCGTCGCGGACGCGGGCGTTCTTCCGATGCCGGGCGAGATCGGCGGCGTGGGCCGCGATCTTGTAGGCGATCACCCCCTGCCGCACGTCCTCGGCGTCGGGCAGGCCGAGGTGCTCCTTGGGCGTCACGTAGCAGAGCATCGCCGCGCCGCTCCAGCCGGCGAGGGCCGCGCCGATGGCGCTTGTGATGTGGTCGTAGCCCGGCGCGATGTCGGTGACGAGCGGCCCGAGCACGTAGAAGGGCGCCTCGTCACATTCCTCCATCTGCCGCTTGATATTCATGTCGATCTGGTCCATCGGCACGTGGCCGGGGCCCTCCACCATCACCTGGCAGCCCTTGGCCCAGGCCCGCCGCGTGAGTTCGCCGAGCACGTGAAGCTCGGCGAACTGCGCCTCGTCGCTGGCGTCGGCGATGCTGCCGGGCCGCAGGCCGTCGCCCAGGCTCCAGGTCACATCGTACTGCCGGAAGATGTCGCAGAGGTCCTCGAAGTGGGTGTAGAGCGGATTCTGCTGGCGGTGGGTCATCATCCAGCGGGCGATGAGCGAGCCGCCACGGCTCACGATGCCGGTGATCCGCTGCATCGTGAGGTGCAAATGCTCCTGGAGCAGGCCGGCGTGGACGGTCATGTAGTCGACGCCCTGCTTGGCCTGCTTTTCACACATGTCGAGGAAGTGCTGCGGCCGCATGTCGTCGATGTCGCCGCCGAGCTCCTCGAGCATCTGGTAGATCGGCACGGTGCCGATCGGCACGGGTGAGGCGTCGATGATCGCCTGCCGGATCGTGTCGATGTCTTTCCCGGTTGAGAGGTCCATCACGGTGTCGGCGCCGTAGTGCACGGCCATGTGGAGCTTCTCGAGCTCGGTCTGCTGGTCGCTCGTGACGGCCGAGTTGCCGATATTGGCGTTGATCTTCGTGAGGGCGGCGATACCGATCGCCATCGGCTCGAGCGTTTTCGTGAGATGCACCGTGTTGGCCGGGATCACCATCCGCCCCCGGGCCACTTCGCTCCGGATGAGCTCCTCGGGAAGGTCTTCGCGCTGGGCGACGAACTTCATTTCGGGCGTGATCTGGCCGGCACGGGCGGCTTCTAGCTGGGTCATCGATGGCTCCTTGGCGGATGGATGCCGGAAGTTTAGCAGTTCGCTACAGCGTCTTTAAGTATTCGAGCACGGCGGCCTTCTCGCGTTCGTCGAGAACCGCCGGAAAGTCGTGGCCAGCAGCGCTCTTGCCCGGCCTCGAGGCGTCGAACCAACTGCGCCGCTCAGCGTTCGGGAGCTTGGCTGGCGGCGCCGCGGCCGCGGTGATCTCGAGGCCGACCCGGGCCTGGTCGTAGCCGGCCCGCGTGCGCTGCCACGCAGTCGGCCGCTCCTCCGGATGGAGCACGTGCCAGAGCGTGGGCACGGAGCCGTTGTGCAGGTATGGTGCCGTCGCCCAGATGCCGTCGAGCGGCGGGGCCACGTAGCCCGTCGGCGGCTCACGGTTCTTGAGCCGCTCGACGTCGTCGCCCTGGTGGCCAAACCAGCTTTCGTTCAAGTCGCTCCGCTCCTTCTGCGTGAGCGAATCGAACCGCACGCGGTCGGTGCCGATCTCGTCGAGCGCCACCATCCGCTCCGGGTAACTCCCGCCCGGGCCGTAGGTGCCGTGGCACGACGCACAGTGATTCTCGAACACTCCCCTGCCCTGCTCGGTGAGCGCGGCATCCACGGCCCAGGGCCACCGCGGCGGTTCGAGCGCCTCGATCCAGCCCTGGATCCGGCGAAACTCGTCTTCCCACTCGGCGAACTTCTCCGGGCCGTTTTCCTTGACGAGCAGGAATTGCATCAGCATCCGGTGCCCCTTGGGCGCGAAGCCGTCAGCGTAGAGGCCCGCACGCCGGCGGTAGTGCCACCATGCCGGCGCATCCATGTCGTGGTGCACGAGGTCGAACCGCGGCGGCCGCTGGATGATATTCAAGTCGGCGTCGCGATGCCGCATGAGCGCCACGCCGAAGATCACGGCGTTGGTCGTGCCATTCGTGGTGCCCAGCGGCAGCAGCAAGGAGCCCATGTCCATGTGGCCGAACGGCTTCCGCTGCTTCACCTTCACGAGCCGCACCTCTTCGGTGAGCGTCTCGAGGGCATAGTTCGAATTGGGCAGCCCCGGGATCACCTTCCCCGCCACCTGACCCTGATGGCAGGCCAGACAACTCATCGTCCACGAGCCGGTGGCCCCGCGCACATACTGCAGCGCCCGCGACGGATCGTCGGGATCGGGATCGAGCCCGTAGCGGTCCATCGCCATCCGCCGCCGCTCCTCGGGCGATGCACGCTCGGCCCGGCTGCGGAGCGGTTCGGGCCACGTCGTCCAGAGGGCGTCGAACACCTCCTGGTCGAAGTCGGCCGGCAGATACGCCCGCGACCGCAGCAGCTCCCAGCCTGAGTCGGCCTGCTCGCTCGCCCGGGCTCGTCCCCCCACTTGGGCGACGACGATCAGGGCGAGCGCCATCCTTGCCCACCGGCCGAGCCTGCATTCGATTCCCGGCATGTTCATGGCATACTGGCTTTCGGTCGTCCGCGCGTCTGTGTGCTGAGTATAGGCGCGTTCCCGCCTCCCGCCGCCCCGGCCCCCTCCCATGGTCACCGCCAATCCCCTCCTGATTCCCGAGCTGCGCGTGATGCTCGCCGAGGGCGATCAGGCGGGCCTGCGCGAGGTGGCCGAGGAACTCCACCCGGCGACGGTGGCCGAGTTTTCCGAGGGGCTCGACGACCGCGAGCTCTGGCAGCTGCTCGATGCGGTGCCGGTCGAGCGCCAGGCGGAAATTTTCCCCTATTACCCGATGCCCCGGCAGGTGGACCTCGTGAAGGCGGCCGACCGGCCGCATCTAGGCCAGCTGCTTGAATGGATGGCAGCCGACAACCGCGACGACCTCCTCCGCGAGCTCGACCCGGAATTCGTCGAAGAGATTCTCCCGCTTGTGGCCAAGGCCGAGCGGCACGACATCCGGATGCTCCTCTCCTGCCCCGAGGAATCGGCCGGGGCGCTCATGACCACCGAATACGCGTCGCTCCCCGCCGACATCACGGCCGGCGAGGCGGTGACGCGGCTCCGCACCCAGGCCCCCGACAGCGAGTCGATCTATTACATCTACGTGCTCGACGCCGAGCGGCACCTCGTGGGCTTCGTGTCGCTCCGCGACCTGATCCTCGCCAAGCCCACGGCCCTCGTCTCCGACCTCATGCAGCGCGACCCGATCAGCGTGCGCGTGGAGGAACCGCGGGAGCAGGTCGTCGAGAAACTCGCCCGCTTCGACTTCATCGCCATCCCGGTCGTGGACGACAAGAACCGGCTCGTCGGCATCGTCACGCACGACGACGTGCTCGACGCCGTCCGCCAGGACGCCACCGACGACGCCCAGCGGATCGCCGCCATCACACCGCTCGGCGAGAGCTACCTCGAGGCCGCCCTCGTCACGATGACCTGGAAGCGCGGCGTGTGGCTCACGATCCTGTTCGCAACCGCCGCCGTCACCGCGATGGTGATGGCCCGCGCCCCGCTCACACACGCCTGGCTGATCGCCTTCATCCCACTCGTGATCGCCAGCGGCGGCAACTCGGGCAACCAGTCGGCCACGCTCGTGATCACCGCCCTCTCCTCCGGCGATTGCAAGCTCTCCGACTGGCGCAGAATCCTCAAGCGTGAGTTCGTGCTCGGCCTGCTCCTGGGCACGCTCCTCGCCGTGCCGGGCTACCTGCTCGCGCTCGTCTACGCACCGACGCCGCTCCAGGCCCTCGTGATCCCGCTCACGGTGCTCGGAGTCGTGATGCTCGGCACGCTCGTGGGCTCGGTGCTCCCGCTCCTCTTCCGCTCGATCGGCCTCGACCCGGCCCTGATGAGCAATCCCTTCGTGTCGGCGATCGTCGACATCGTGGGCATCGTGCTCTACACCACGATTGCCCTGCTTGTCCTCGACTAGCTTCACGGGAATTCTTGGCATCCTGCCAAAATTCCCTTGGCCGACATCCGTCGGCTGGTGGTAACCCGGGCCTCCGGCCCTGGCTTGGGACAGGCTTCAGCCTGTCATGCATCAACTCTTCCGCGCCGGCTCGGGGTTACCCCGTACCGTCTCGCCGGACGCTCACTGCGGCCATCCTGGCCTCCGCTCGCTCGGATGTGCCTGCGCTCCGGCTTCCTGCCTGCGCTGGTCACATACGCCGTCTCAACGGCAGGGGTAACCCCTCGCCTCCCATTCCCAGTTGAGGAGGCTTCGGGCTCCCCGTGTCCCGCTCGCCGGCGTATTTGACCAGCGGAGCCATGGATGGCGCAGCGCAGGCAAATCCGAGTGAGCCGAAGCCTGGAGGGCGAAGGCGAACGTCCGGCGACGGGATATGGGGAGCCCGAAGCCGGCGCGCTGCCAACGAGACGAACGTCCGGCGAGACGGTACGGGGTAACCCCGAGCCGGCTTGGGCGAGTTCGGCCGGCGACCGGTTAGGCGGTGTTTCCGATCAGCGTACGCGTAGCGATCAACTCGCGGGCGATGCCGGCGGCGAGATCGACGGGATCGGCGCCCGGGAGCACGGGCCAGGTGTACGTTTCGACTTCGAGGTGCGGGGCGTAGTCGAGGGTTTTGATCGCGGCGAGGGCGCGCACGAGTTCGCTGCGGGTCGTGCGCAGGGGTCCGATCCGTTCGGCGTCGACCGGCACATGGTAGTGGATGCGCCACGGCGCCCGGGCGTGCCATGCCGGGTCGGCGATCACTTCCGGCGTGAGGTCGACGGCGTGGTGAATCACGCCATCGGCGCCGCGGGCGAATGTCTGGTGCAGATAGCGCGGCTCGACGTAGGCGAGCAGCGCGTCGCGCTGGGCAAAATCCGTCGGGTCTGTGGCCTCGATCGCGCAGCTGATCTGCACCTTGTTGATTCGAATGCCCGCGGCGGTGAGCGCCGTGATCGCCGTCGCCGCGTCCTCGAATTCCACCGCCTGATGGCACACGTCGTAGCACACGCCGAGGTGGCGACGGGCTTCCTGTTCGATGCCGGCACGGGCCGCCCGCTCGAAGAGCGCGGTGAAGAAGGCGACCGTCTCGGCCGTCGTCTCCAGGATGCAGCAGGGCTCGGGCTCGAGGGCCAGCCGGATCGTGCGGCCAGTGGCGGCTTCGAGTGCGGCAAGTTCGCGGGCGCATGCGAGCAGGGCGTCGCCGGACGCCGCCATGAACTCGGGCCTGTGGTCGAAGCCTTTGAACCCCAGCGGCAGCGTCGAGATGCTGCCTTCGCCGCCCGGCGGCACGATCGCGGCGAGCAGGCGGGCGCAGGCGAGCGTGTAGTCGAGCCGGCGGCGGTCGGCCCA
>Ga0214921_10010351_pt1 | contig 11549 bp, 7 predicted proteins | sample LL1505_MetaG_FD_177992 | JGI IMG/M metagenome (GOLD analysis project Ga0214921, IMG submission 177992) | Freshwater microbial communities from Lake Lanier, Atlanta, Georgia, United States - LL-1505 | ecosystem: Environmental > Aquatic > Freshwater > Lake | place: USA: Georgia | collected 2015-05-28
GTTTGCCCCAAGAACGGCTCAAGTCTCACGACGTGATCTTTCGATCTAACCCTCTGTGCGGTCATGCCGCGAACGTGTCCGGGTGAAAACCCGGCCACGGCCGCGGGCAGAGGCAGGGGGGGATACCTGCGAGTCATGGAGCCGGACGGCGGCGTCTACGGACGTCCGTTGTGTCTGGTTCCCTCTCACACCCCCTCCCGGCTTCCAGGCCGGCCTTCGTGGGGTCGACGACGCGGTCGGTTCCACGACGAAATTTCCGCGTCATGGGGGGCTGGGTTCCGCTGCTCAGAAGGGTGCGGGCTGGCCAGGACAGTTCCGGACACGAATGATCCACATGGAGTCCAAGTGATGAAGGTTTTCACGACAGGCCAGGTCGCCAAGATCTGTAAAGTTGCTCCCCGCACGGTGAGCAAATGGTTCGATTCGGGTCGGCTGAAGGGCTACCGCATTCCGGGCAGCCAGGATCGCCGTATTCCACGCGAATATCTGATCAAGTTTCTGAAAGAACACGGCATGCCGCTGGGCGACCTCGAAGACGAGGCGATGGCGAAGGTGCTGCTCGTCGGCCAGGATCAGGTCCTGATCGAGAATCTCAAGAAGCAGCTGCCGGTCGAAAAGTCGTTCAAGATCCAGGTGGCGGCCAGCGGCTTCGAGGCTGGCATTCAGGCCGAGAGCTTTCATCCCGATTGCATCGTGGTGGACTACTCGATCGGCCGGATCGACGCCCAGCAGATCTGCCAGAACCTGCGCCGCAATCCGGAGTATGCCGACACCATCGTAATCGCCCTGCTGCCGGACGACGGCTCGCAGATCACGGTGGATCGGGCCCACGTCAACGAGAGCTTCAAGAAGCCGTTCGACGTCGCTCTGCTGGCCGAGCGTCTCCGCACGCTGATCGGTGCCCGCAAAGAGCTGGTCTAAACACCAGCGGGAAATGTCCAACCCCATAGCCGAGGGCCGGCGTGTCGCAGACACGCCGGCCCTTGTGCGTTACCATGCTCCTCATGAGCACTCCCCATGGCATCCGCATGATCGACGTCGGCAGCAAGGCTATAACGCTGCGCACCGCCCGGGCCTCGGCCCGCCTGCGGGCGTTGCCCGAGACGATCCGCCGGATCCAGGCTCAGGAACTCGAAAAAGGCGACGCCATCGCCACGGCCCGCCTGGCCGGCATCATGGCCGCCAAGCGGACGAGCGACATCGTGCCGCTCTGCCATCCGTTGCCGATCGACTCGGTGGAAGTGTCGCTGACGTTTCCTGAACCGGATTGCGTCGCCATCGAGTCCGTCGTCCGGGCAACGGCCCGCACAGGCGTTGAAATGGAAGCGCTCACCGCCGTGACCGCCGCGGCCCTCACGATCTACGACATGTGCAAGTCGATCGACCGCGGCATGTCGATCGAGGCCGTCTGTCTCGAGGAGAAGACTGGGGGTAGTCGAGGTGACTATCACAGGGCTGGAGGCCCGCTGCATCGGTGAGCGGCTGCCCGTGTCCCGAGAGCCGGCGTTGCTGACCAGCGCAGGCAGGATGCCGGAGCGCAGTCAGCATCGAGTGAGCGAAGGACAGGATGTCCGGAGCGAACGTCCGGCGACGGGGCACGGGCAGCCGCGGCGACTACGTCCGCTCCTGAATCGTCGTCTCGGCCAGGATCGGCTCCAACTCCTCGACGAAGTCCCGCACGTCCTTGAACTCGCGATAGACGCTGGCAAAGCGGACGTAGGCCACCGTGTCGAGGGCTTTGAGCAGCTCCATCAGCCGCTCGCCGAGCACGCCGCTGGGCACCTCCGTCTCATAGCTGCCATACAACTCCGCCTCGAGCGCCGACACCACGCCCTCGATGTCGTCCTCGGTCACCGGCCGCTTCCAGCAGGCCTTGGCCAGTCCCCGCTTGATCTTGTCGCGATCGAAGGGCTCGCGATCGCCCCCCTTCTTCACGACGGAGAGCAGCTGGCGTTCCACCCGCTCGTAGGTCGTGAACCGCCGTCGGCAGCCGAGGCATTCCCGGCGCCTGCGGATGGAGGTGCCATCATCGCCGGCGCGTGAGTCGATCACGCGGTCGTTGTCAGTTCTGCAGAAGGGGCATCGCATGGGCGGGGTCCTCCACTGCTGCGGTGGACTCCGCGGCAGCATTTGGCAACGGCATCGTAGAGGCTGGCCCGGAAAACCGGCAAGTCGGCCGAATGGTCGGAGAGCAGAACCGCGTCACTCCGACTCGACATCCCCTTCGCTCGCGAGTGCATCGTCGGGCTTGGCGTCGCGAACCAGCTTCCAGTCGCGGCGCTGCCGGGAGGATGGGATATCCATGGCCTTGCGGTATTTCGTCACGGTCCGGCGGGCCACGGTGATCCCCTGCTTGCCGAGGATCTTGATCAGATCGTCGTCGCTGTAGGGCTTGTCCTTCGGCTCGTTGTCGATGATTTCCTGGAGCTTCACGCGGACGGTATCCCAGGCCACCTCGTCGCCGTCGGCGCTGACGGTGCCGCCCACGAAGAACCTCCGCAGCGGAGAGAGGCCACGGGGCGTCTGGAGCCATTTGTCGTCGACGGCCCGGCTCACGGTCGTGACGTGCATCCCGATGCGGTCGGCGATCTGCTGCATCTTGAGCGGCTCGATCGCCTCGGGGCCTTCCGACAGGAACCGCGTCTGGTGATCGACGATCGCCTGCGTCGTCTTGAGCAGCGTGCTGCGCCGCTGCTCGATCGACTCGATGAGCCACTGGGCCGCGTTAATCTTGCGCTTGATGTATTCCCGGGTGGCGGCGGGCGTGGCCGGGGAATGGAGCATCTCGCGGTAGGTTGGGCTGATCCGCAGGTTCGGCAGATCAACCTCCTCGAGCCGCACCTTCCACGTTCCGTCGGGCTGCTGGTCGACGTAGACGTCGGGTTTGACGACGGGCACGAAGGGCTGCGTGAACACGGCCCCCGGCTTGGGCTTGAGCCCGTGGAGTTGCTCCCGCAACTCCTCGATCTGCTCGATCGTGAAGCCTGTCTTGCGGACGATCAGCGGCAGCCTGTTGCCGGCGAGGTCTTCGAGGTGATCGGAGACGAGCCTGCGCAGCTGCCGCGAACGTGGCATCTCGGGGCGGATCTGCAGGAGCAGGCACTCCTTCAGGTCGCGTGCGCCCACGCCTGGAGGATCCATTCCCTGCACGACCGCAAGCGCCTTCTGGAGTTGGGGCAACTGTTCCTGCGGCCCGTCCGGGTCGATCAATTCCTCGAGCGGCATGGGCAGGTAGCCGTTGATGTCGAGGTTGTAGATCACCTTGTCGGCGGCCTGCCGTTCGGCCTCGCTGAGTTCGTAGTTGGAAAGCTGGTCGTGGAGATGGTCCGACAGGGTCTCGGGCCGCTCGGCCATGTTGGCCATGGCGTCGAGGTAGCGATCGCCGGCCTCGTCTATCTGAGCCGCCGAGGGCCGGCTGCGGTCGTCGTCGGAATCCGGGTAGAGGTTCGTCCAGTCATAGGACCGTTCGAAGTCGGCCTGATTGGCGTGCTCCTGGTCCACGATAAGCGGCCGCTCGTCGACCGTCTTGGCCGACGCCTCCGGCCCCGGCTCCGGCTGGCCGCCAGCCGCATCCGCCGCCGTCGCCCCGCCAGCCGTCTCGTCGAGCCCCGGCTCATCCACCTCGAGCGTCTCGTTGTTCTGGATCTCCTGCTCAATCCGCTCCTCGAGCGCCATCACGGGCAGCTGCAGGATCTCCATCGACTGGATCATGCGCGGCGCAAGCATCTGCTTCTGCGCCATCCGCATTTCCTGGCCGAACGACATCCGCATGGCTGACTCTTTCTTCGCGCGCTACCGACTCACGGGAATCCCCGGCGGAGATTCACCGGCTGACCGCGTGGCATGCGCGTTGCGAGCGCCTCCTTCCACGGTCTCGCCATCATACCCTGTTTCGGGAAAGCCCTACAGCTTCTGCCGGCTGGAGATCGCGTCGGCGAGCATTTCCCGATTGGCCTGCTGCAGCGAGGCGCCCACGGTGAGACCGCGGGCCAGCTTGGTGATCGCGACCGGGAGTCCAGCCAACCGCCCGGCGATCACAATCGCCGTGCCGTCCCCTTCCACGTTGGGCGTCGTGCCCATGATCACTTCGCGAAAGCCTCCCTGCCGCACCCGCTCGACGAGCCGGTCGATGGTGAGCTTGTCGGGGCCGTTTCCCTCCAGCGGCGAGACTCTGCCCTGCAAGACGTGGTAGAGCCCTCGGTAGCCGCCGGCCTCCTCGAGCGCCAGCAGATCGCGAACCTGCTCCACCACGCAGAGCAGGCCGCGGTCGCGTTTGGGATCGCGGCAGATCGCGCACTCATCCCCTTCCGCCAGATTGAAGCAGGTCTTACAGGGACGGAGGTTGTCCTTGACGGCGCGGATGGCATCAGCGAACGCGATTGCCTCGGCCCGCGACATACCGAGTACGTGATACGCCAGTCGCTCCGCCGACTTCCGGCCGATGCCGGGCAGGTCGGCGAAAAAGTCGATGAGCCGCGCAACAGGGCCACGTTCCTCAGCCATCGATGCCTCCATAGTCTTGGCCGCCTTCGCAATAGTCCGCGGCGGCGTGATCGCGTTCGTCATCGTCCGCGACGGCGGCCCGCGCGGATGCCTCGGCCGACGGCGTCACCGCTGGCTGGACTGCCGCGGCCGGCTGCGGCCTGGCCGGCTCCACCTTGCGAACGGCGGCGTCGAACAGCGTGCGAACGTGGGCCACCATCGGATGCTCCGCCACCTCGCGCAGCATGGCTGCCTGCGACATGATCGGTCTGCCGCGTTCGGCCGCGCCAGTTGCACGGCCGTCGGACTCCGCGGCGAGAGCCACTGGCTCGGGCGACGAGTCGATCACCAGGCTGTGCCGCACGGCGCGGCCGGCCAACTCGGTCAACGCACGCGTCAGCCCGGCGGCAATCTCGGGCCGCCTGAGAAACGAGGCGGCGTTGCCTGCCGACCCCGGCAGCACGACCTCCAGCACGTCGTCCCGCCACGACGCCCGGCTGGCCAGTTCAGCGAAGTCGACCGCTAGGCCGCCCACCGCATCGGCCCCGCGCCGCCAGGCATCGAGAGGATCGGCGGGGAGGCTCGCCGTCGCGGCGGCAGGAGCAACAGGAGCTGGGTGAACCGCTTCCGGCACGCTGCCTCCCGCACGCGGCGCGTCGGCGGTCTCGACGGCAGCGGCATCGACGGAACGGTTGGCCGCGTCAGGCTCAGGATGGGCGGCGACCGGGGCCGGCGGGGTCAGGTCGGTCGTTTTTTTTTCGCGCATCGGCTCGGCCTGCCGCGCCGTCTGGGCTGGCCGTGCCGTCGGCGCCGGTCGGGCCACCGGAGCGGCCATCACCGCCGGCTCTGCTCCAACTCGCGCCACTGCGTCCGCCAGGCTGTCGAGGTCTTCCAGGCTCGCCAGCCTCACGATGGCCATCTCGGCGAGCACGGTCGCATGGCCGCTCGACCGCATGCGTCCGAGCGCATGGTCGATGATCTGCAGCATGGCCAACAGCGTGATGGTGCCGGTCTCGCGGCCAATCGCCGCCAGATCGACGCCGAGTCCGTCGCCCTGCAGCATCAGTTCGGCGTTGCAGCCGACGCTCGCCAACAGGCTGTCGCGGAGAGCCGCCATCACCTGCTCCAGCACCCCGCCGGGGTCAGCGCCGCCAGCAGTCGCCGCATCAAACGCCGCGAGCGCCGCCTGGGCGTCCCGCGCGGCCAGGCACGCGATCAGCGCGCCGACTTGTTCCTCGCGTCCGGTACCGATCACCGCGTGCACCTCGTCTACCCCGATCGGCCCGGCAGCCGATCCCAGGAGCTGCTCCAAAAGCGACTGGCTGTCGCGCATGCTGCCGGCCGCGCGGCGGGCGATCAGGGCCAGCGCGTCAGGAGTGACCTCGGCCCCCTCCGCCTCCACGATCTGGGCCAGCCGGCGAGCAATCGCCGAGGCATCGACCGTCTGAAAATCGAACCGCTGGCACCGGGAGAGAATCGTAATCGGCAGCTTGTCGGGCTCGGTGGTGCACAGCACAAACTTCACGTGGGCTGGCGGCTCCTCGAGCGTCTTGAGCAGCGCGTTGAACGCCTCCCGCGTGAGCATGTGCACTTCGTCGATGATGTAGGTCTTGTAGTGGCCCCGCGCCGGCCTGACGGCGACGTTCTGCCGCAGTTGCCGCATCTCGTCGATGCCGCGGTTGCTGGCGGCGTCGATCTCCACCACGTCGACATCTTGGCCCGCCGCGATCGCCACGCAGCTGTCACAGACGTTGCAGGGCTCGCCGCGGACGCGGCTCGTGCATTCGAGCGCCTTGGCGTAAATGCGGGCAGCGCTGGTTTTGCCCACGCCGCGTGCGCCGGTGAAGAGATAGGCATGACCGATCCGACCCGACTCGATCGCGCCGGAGAGGCCGCGGGCGACGTGCTCCTGGCCGACCAGTTCATCGAACCGTTGCGGTCGGTAGCGGCGAGCCACGACCTGGTAGCCCGACGCCGCGCCGACGGCCGTGCCTGCTACGGAGGCTGGTTCGCCCTGGTCTATCGATTGGGCCATAGATAGATAGCACCATGGTGCGCGGGAGCATGCAGTGCGGGGGACGGGGCCGGACGCCGATGAGAGGCCCACCGCACAAAGAGGCGACTGCTTATGGCTGCTGCGGTTAAGCCCTGACCAGGTTCACAGGCCCCCATCGCAGGGGCCTCTCATCGGCGTTCGCACCGAGTGTTTTGTACGCGGCATCGCGCACGCGGTCAAAGGCTGCTACATTTTCCCGCCATGGCGTCACCGATGATGCAGCAGTTTGAGGCGGCGAAAGCCCGGTGCCCGGGGGCGCTGGTGCTGTTTCGCATGGGGGATTTCTACGAACTCTTCGGCGACGATGCCCGCGAGGCGGCCGACCTCCTCGACCTCACGCTCACCAGCCGCGACAAGGGGCCCGACGCCCTGCCGATGGCCGGCTTTCCGCACCACCAGCTCGACGTGCAGCTGGTGAAGCTCGTGGCCGCCGGCCGACGGGTCGCCATCTGCGAGCAAATCGACGATCCCAAAACCACGAAGGGCATTCTCCGTCGCGAGGTGACGCGGATCGTCACGCCCGGCATCGCCTCGGATGAATCGCTGCTCGATCCGACGAAGCGGAACTGGCTCGTGGCGATCGCGCCCCGGGCCGTCGCCACGCGGGCGGCCGACGCCGCGGCGACAGCCGGCGAAGATTACGGCGCACAGGTAGTCGACGACATCCTCTGCGGTCTGGCATGGATCGACGTCGCAGCAGGACGCTTCGAGGCGGCGGTCGTGCCCCGCGACGACGTGGGCGACCTGCTGCTCCGTCTCGAGCCGGCCGAATGCCTGTGCGCGGAGAAGGATCGTGATGCCGTCACAGCAATCGTCCGCGAGGTGGGCGGCGGGATCCTTTTGGAGGGCTGCGCGGTAACGGCCCGCCCCGACTGGTGGTTCGAAGAGACCTCCGCACAGACGGCGGTGAACCGCGCACTCGGGCAGAAGCGGCTGGAGGGCCTCGGCTTCGAACTGCCGGCCGATCTCCCCGGCATCGCGGCGGCTGGTGGCATCGTGGCGTATCTCGAGGAGAACGAGCCGGCCGCGGTCGCCCGCATCGCCACGCTTTCTGCCTGGCGGCCGGGCCACCGCATGGAGATCGACGAGGCCTCACGCCGCAGCCTGGAACTGGTGCGGTCGGCGACGGGTGGCACCAGCCGCCGCGAGGGCACGCTGGCCGGCGTGGTTGATCGCACGAAGTCGCCAATGGGCTCCCGCCTGCTCGTCGAGTGGCTCTCAGCACCGCTGGTCGACAAGGTCCAGATCGATCGGCGGCTCGACGCCGTGGCCACGCTCGTGGGCAACCAGTCGCTGGCCTCGCGGCTGTCCGAGAAGCTCACCGGCATCGGCGACCTGGAACGGCTGATCAGCCGCGTCATCTCGGGCCGTGCGGGCCCGCGCGACCTCGAACGGATCGGCCGCGCCACGGCGATCCTGCCCGACCTGATCGCGGTCTTGACGGGGAGCGGCGGCCTGCTCGCCGAGCTTCGCGACGCGATCGATCCGTGCGAGGAATTGTCGAGACGAATCAACGCGACGCTTCGCGAGGGCTGTCCGGTGTTTGCCCGCGACGGCGGCTTCGTGCGTCCGGGATTCGATCCGCGGCTCGACGAACTGGTGGAGATGGCCTCCGGGGGCAAGGCGTGGATCGCGCGGTATCAGGCCGAGCAGATCGAGCGGACCGGCATCCCGACGCTCAAGGTCGGCTTCAATCGCGTGTTCGGCTTTTTCTTGGAGGTGAGCCGCGCGCAGGCGGCGAAGGTGCCGGCCGACTACATCCGCAAGCAGACGGTCAAGAATGCCGAGCGCTACACCACGCCGGAGCTCGACGACCGTCAGCGGCAGGTGCTCGGCGCCGAGGAGGAGTCGTTGCGGCGGGAGGTCGAGCTGCTGGAACTCTTGCGGCTCTTCGCAGCCGAGCACCGCGCCGCCCTCGACCGCGTGGCCGCGATCCTCGCCACGCTCGACGTGCTCCGCTCGCTGGCCGATGTGGCTCGCTCGCGGGGCTGGGTGCGGCCGGAGGTTACCGAAGGGGGCGACCTGTTCGTCGAGGCGGGCCGCCATCCGGTCCTCGAGGACCTGCTGCCGGCGGGCACGCTCGTGGCGAACGACCTGATGGTGTCGGCGTTGCCGGCGGCCGCTGTGAATCCGGCGCCGGCGATTCTTCTTGTCACCGGCCCCAACATGGGCGGCAAGAGCACGTTCATCCGGCAGGCGGCGCTCATGGCCGTGCTGGCGCAGGCCGGCAGCTTCGTGCCGGCGTCGCGGGCCCGCGTGGGCATCGTCGACCGGCTCTTTGCGCGGATCGGCGCGGGCGACGATCTCGCCCGCGGCGCGAGCACGTTCCTCGTGGAGATGTCGCAGACAGCGCGGATCTTAAACCGGGCCACACCGCGAAGCCTCGTGATCCTCGACGAGGTGGGCCGGGGCACGAGCACGTTCGACGGGCTGGCGATCGCGCAGGCCGTGGTCGAGCACCTTCAGGGCAGCATCGGCTGCCGCACGCTGTTCGCGACCCACTATCTCCAGCTTGCCGCACTCGACCGTCTGGCGGGCGTGAGCAACGTGCAGGTGCTCGTAAAGCAGCACCGCGATCAGCTCGTGTTTCTCCACCAGGTGGTGCCCGGCGCGGCGGACAAGAGCTGGGGCGTGCACGTGGCCCGTCTGGCGGGCGTGCCGGAGCAGGTGATCGAGCGGGCCCGCGATCTGCTGCTTGGTTTCGAGGCCCACGGCGCAAGCGGCGTGCCACCGGCCAAGCCCCGCCGCAAGGCAGAGCCGGCCGACCAGCTCTCGCTGTTCGGGGAGTAAAGGGGTCGGCGATCACGCAACGCGGATTCCCTCGCTCGCGCGTCGGGCTTGCATGGGGCACCGCCTCGCTCTCATCCAAGCCCGCAGCGCAAGCAAGGGAATACGGGTGATACCACCCATGGCGGTCACCCCGCGCAGGCGTTCATCTTGTCCCGCGGCGTGCCGGCCCCCACCACCTCCGGTGTCGGCTTCGAAAGCGGCACCACTTCGGCATCGGAGCCCACGGTGACGGCGATCCGCTTGTAGGCGGGCGTCCGCGAGAGCGGGTCGGCCGCCTTCGGCACGAGCACGTTGCTCTCCGGGTAATACATCGCCACGTTGCCCGGCCTGATCTGGTCGAAAGCCGACACGATCTGGCCCCGCATCTCCCCCGCACTGCTGGCGATCCGGCACTTCCCGCCGGCGGTGAGACCCAGCCGTCGGATGTCATCGGGGTGCATGAGCACGATGTCCCGCCGCGTCTGATTGCGGTAGAGATCTTCTTCCTCATAGACCACCGTGTTGAACTGCCCCTCGCTGCGGATGGTCATGAGTTGCATACCATCCGGCACGGCGGGCAGATCGTGCACGAAGAGGTGCGCCCTGCCATCAGCCGTCGGAAACGCCGGCCTGTCGATCGCCCGGCCTGGAATCGAAAACTCCTTCTTCGTGCGGTCGATCGCCGCGATCTCCTCGAGCCCCGGCACGATCTTCGCGATCGCCTCGCGGATCGTGCTCGTGTGCGACATCTCCCGCCAGTTCACCGGGCTCGTGCCACCGGCTGACGACGCATCTCCCAGCACTCTCAGGGCAACGTCGGCGATAATCTCCACCTCGCTCCGCGGCCCCACATGCCGGGGCTTGCCGCCGTCGGAGAGGCGGATGTAGCTGAACATGCTCTCCTGCGTGGAGGGCTCCGGCTCCTCGTCCCGCGCCAACACCGGCAGGATGATCGTCTCCTCGGCGCCCGTGCCCCAGGCGTGGCCGGTGTTGAGCGACGTGCTCATATAGACGACCGTGTCGATCCTCTCCATCGCCCGTTTGGCATAGCTCGCCTCGGGGCTCGCGCCATACAGGTTGCCGCCGAGGCAGAGGGCAAACCGCATCTTTCCCTCGTCGGCTGCGTCGAGGCACTCGAGCGTGTCGTAGCCCTTGGTCGTCGGCAGCTTCACGCCGTAGTGGCTTTCGAGCCGGTCGAAGATCGCTTTTTTCAGCGTGGGCGTGACGCCGACGGTGCCCATACCCTGGATGTTGGAATGGCCGCGGATCGGCTGCAGGCCGGCGCCGGGCTTGCCCACCATCCTCCGCATGAGCGCGAGTTGCGCGATCGCCTGCACCGTGGCGGCCCCATGGAGCTGGTGGGTCACGCCCATCGTCCAGGCGAAGATCGCCCGCTTCGAGGCGGCATACTGCGCCGTCATGTCGTCGATCTGGGCCTTCGACACGCCTGACTTTTGCACGATCTCGTCCCAGGAGAGGCTTTCCAATCTGGCAGCCAACTCGGGCCATCCAACGCAATGCTGAACGAGAAACTCCTCATCGATGATGGGATCGGCCTGCTGTGGACCGGGCTGCCGTGAACCGGCGTGTCTTGGCTGAGCGTGGTGCAATTCCAGCAGTCGCTTCATCATCCCGTAGACGAGCGCGAGGTCGCCGCCCACGTGCGGCTGCACGTTGGTGCTCGCGATCTCCGCGCCGAAGAAGAGCGCCCACGGATCGCTCGGCACGGAGAAGTTCACGGTGCCGGTCTCGATGATCGGATTGATCGACACCACCTTCCCGCCGCGACGGCGGACCATCATCAGCGTCCGCATCAGCCGCGGATGGTTGCTGGCGGGGTTGCCGCCAATCAGGAAGACCATGTCGGAGTGCTCCATGTCGTCGAGCTTGACGGTGCCGGCGCCGGAGCCGATCACGCTCGTGAGGCCGACGCCACTGGCCTGATGGCAGTAGAAGCTGCAGTTGTTGACATGGTTCGTGCCGTAGAGCCTCGCAAAGAGTTGCAGGAGGAAGCCGGCCTCGTTGCTCGACCGGCCGCTGAAGTAAAAGAAGCTCTGCTCGGGCTGCGTGGACCGCAGTTTCTTGGCAATCCGTTCCATTGCGTCGGCCCAGTCGATCGGCCGGTAGTGCTGCGAGCCTTTTTCCAGCACGACCGGCTGGACGAGCCGGCCGGAGTGCTCCATCTGATAGGGCGTGAACATCCGCAACTGGGGCAAGGAGTAGGTCTCGAAGAACGTCGGCT
>Ga0214921_10010354_pt1 | contig 11544 bp, 4 predicted proteins | sample LL1505_MetaG_FD_177992 | JGI IMG/M metagenome (GOLD analysis project Ga0214921, IMG submission 177992) | Freshwater microbial communities from Lake Lanier, Atlanta, Georgia, United States - LL-1505 | ecosystem: Environmental > Aquatic > Freshwater > Lake | place: USA: Georgia | collected 2015-05-28
TATCACGTAACGCGGGATCAGCTAGGCGTGCTTTAGAAGCTTCGACGTACCAGTCGCAGAAATCGCCCCAGAAGAAATTATAAAGGGATTGGGCGTAGGCCGTGAACTCGTGTTCGGAAAGTTGGTTGGCAACTTTATCGGTGAGTTCTGCGAGTCCGTGGATAATTGCGAAGTCATCATCATCTAATTGAGTTGGCTGAATTCTTTTAACAACCGAGAGGAGTGATGAATTATCAAACATCGGGCCCGACATCTGACGGAAGCGTGAAGCGTTCCAGAGTTTGTTCGCGAAATTTCTTCCGCCGGAAACGCGTTCTTCGTCGAATAAAATATCCTGACCCTTAGGAGCGATAAGCAACAGACCAAGTCGAAGTCCATCTGCACCGAACTTCGCAATTAAATCCAGCGGCTCGGGTGAGTTGCCGAGCGATTTCGACATTTTGCGTCCGAGTTTATCGCGAATAATGCCGTTGAAATAAACACGCTTAAAAGGAATGCGCTGACGAATTTCGTCGTCGGTTAGGGTTTTCTTTTCGGGACCGTGTAATTCGAGTCCGGCAATAATCATGCGCGCTACCCAAAGGAAAATAATGTCAGGTCCCGTGGCGAGTGCGCCGGTAGGGTACCAGTGACTGAGCTCAGGAGTCGTCTCACCTGGTTTACGCCAACCAATCGTTGCGAGACACCAAAGCCAAGAGGATGCCCAAGTGTCTAAGACATCGGGATCTTGTTCCCAGTTTTGTGGGTCATTGGGGGGAGTCAGTGAAACGTGACGGTTCTTGGCGTCATTGCGATCAGCACCCTTGCGATACCAAACTGGGATGCGATGTCCCCACCATAATTGGCGACTGACGCACCAATCTTGAATATTATCTAACCAGTGAAGATAGGTTTTCGTCCAGCGCTCAGGATGGAATTTAATCATACCCGAGGTGACAGCGCGTTTCGCTTCTTCAATTTTCGGGTAATGAATAAACCACTGTTCGCTTAAGCGAGGTTCGATGGGTACATCGGCACGCTCAGAATAACCTACGGTGTTTTCATACGGCTCGACTTTTACTAATGCACCTAATTCTTCGAGTAACTTAGCGGCCATGTTGCGGGCCTTAAATCTTTCAATGCCGGCTAATGGACCCGCTAATTCATTCATCGTGCCGTCAGGATTCATGACGTCGATTACTGGTAATTGATGGCGCTTACCGATGTCGAAGTCGGTGCGATCGTGGGCTGGAGTGACTTTTAAAACTCCCGTACCAAAATCTTTTTCTACAGCGTTATCACCCACGATAATAATTTTTTCGCGAGGGAAGGGGCGCCAAACGTGAAGTCCGATTAAATCTTTATAACGTTCATCGTTGGGATGGACCGCCACACCGGTATCACCAGGAATCGTTTCAGGACGGGTGGTGGAAATTTCAAGATAAGTTCCAGGCTTTTCGACTACCTCATAGCGCATTTTGTATAATGAGCCTTTGGAAGGCTTCATAATCACTTCTTCGTCGGATAAACCAGTTTGCGAAACTGGGCACCAGTTGACCATGCGCTTGCCGCGATAAACATAACCACGTTCGTAGAGCGTGATGAAAGCTTGGAGAACAGCCTGCGAGTAACCGGCGTCGAGCGTGTGCACTTTGCGATCCCAGTCACACGACGCACCTAGTTTACGTAATTGATTTAAAATAATTCCGCCGTGCTTATCGCGCCACTCGGAAGCTACTTCGATAAATTTTTCACGTCCGAGGTCATGACGAGTCTTACCAGAGTTCTGACGTAAATCTTTTTCGACGCGTGTTTGAGTCGCGATGCCCGCGTGGTCAGTTCCCGGAAGCCATAAGACAGATTTACCTTCTTGGCGGGCACGACGAACCATAATATCCTGCAACGTGTTGTTGAGCAGGTGACCCATGTGTAGAACGCCCGTTACGTTGGGTGGGGGAATCATTACCGCGAAAGACTCTTTGGTTGGATCCACTTTTCCCGCGAAGCAACCTGCCGCAACCCAGCGATCGTACCAGTTTTGCTCAACTCCTTGTGGTTCGTAAGACTTTGGAATTTCGGCCATTTAGGATGCTAGGATTAGGGGGTAAGATGGAGATTGAAAAGCGTTAAGAGATTTACCACACTTAAAGGTAAGCTAGGCCCCATGCAACGGGAGCGGGCGAACCCCGCCAGGTCCGGAAGGAAGCAACGGCAGTCTGATTTCTCGTGTGCCGTGGTAAGCCTAGCCCCTCAATTTTACTGGGTGAAAATCTGTCCGAATTAGAGCGAGTGGATACTCACCTTATTGACCGCCATAGCCGCCTCCTTGAAGGACTCGCTGATGGTTGGGTGTGCAAAGCAGGTGCGTGCCACGTCTTCAGCGCTACCACCGTACTCTAGGTGAGCACAGGCAGCCGCAATCATTTCAGAGGCACCACGCGCAACAATTTGTACGCCTAAAAGTTTATCGGTCTTCGCATCGGCAATAACTTTCACAAATCCAGTCGTTGCGTCGGAAGCAATCGCGCGACCATTTCCAGCGAGTTGGAATTTACCAATTTTCACTTCGATATTTTTGGCTTTGGCTTCGGATTCAATCATGCCAACAGCTGCGACTTCGGGGTCGGTGTAAATGACACCAGGAATCACGTTGTAATTTACGTGACCCGCTTTGCCCGCGATAATTTCAGCTGCGGCAACGCCTTCTTCTTCGGCTTTGTGTGCGAGCATCGGACCTACAACAACATCGCCAATTGCGTAAACTCCAGGAAGGTTAGTGCGATAGTGGTCGTCGATCACGATGCGATTTCTTTCATCGAGTTTGAGGCCAGCTTCTTGTGCACCCAGGCCAACGGTGTTGGGCTTACGACCCACCGCGACGAGGATTTTGTCCGCAGGGAATTCTAAAACTTTTCCTTCACGTTCTGCGGTTAAGGCATAGCCCGCCGCGGTTTTCTTAACGCCAGTGACTTTAGCACCAAGTTCAAATTTAATTCCCTGTTTTTCGAAAGCAGCTTGAGCGACTTTCGCCACATCACTGTCATAAGCAGGTCCACCAATACCCGGAAGCATTTCCACGACGGTCACTTGCGATCCGAGGCGAGCCCAGACAGATCCGAGTTCGAGTCCAATGGCACCTGCACCCACAACCACCATGTTAGTAGGGACGGATTTAAGAGCGATACCATGGTCAGATGAGATGACAGTCTCACCGTCAAATTTCATAAACGGAAGTTCGACGGACGAAGATCCGGTTGCGATGATGATATTTTTAGTTTGAAGAATGCGTTCACCGGAAGTGCTACGAACCAAAACTTCGCCGGCTTTTCCAAGTCGACCTAAACCGCGCACAATTTCAACCCCACGTTTGCTGACTAAAAATTCAACGCCTTTGTTAAGTTGTCCAACGACCTTATCTTTATTCGCCATCATCGCAGCGACATCAAAAGTCACTTTTTCACCACCGACGATACCGTGTTTTTTGCCGTGGACTACGTGTTGAAATACTTCGGTGGAATGCAGAAGAGCCTTGGAAGGAATACAGCCAACATTGAGGCAGGTACCGCCGAGGGCAGTGTCTTTTTCAACGAGCGCTACTTTTAATCCGAGTTGCGCGGCTTTAATTGCGGCGACGTAGCCTCCAGGGCCAGAGCCAATAACGACGAGATCAAGTTGTGACATAGGTTTATTTAGAAATTAGGCTCCGAAGAGCAGGGTTTGAGGTTCTTCAATATACTGACGAACTTTCACTAAGAAAGTAACGGCTTCCTTGCCGTCGATAATCCGGTGATCATAGGAGAGGGCGAGATACATGATGGGTCGAATAACGATTTGACCATTTTCGACTACCGGACGTTCCACAATATTGTGTAAGCCCATGATCGCAGCTTGTGGGTGATTTAAAATGGGAGTGGAAAGCATCGAACCGTAGATGCCACCGTTAGAAATGGTGAAGACGCCGCCTTGAAGTTCGGGTAACTGAATTTTTCCGTCGCGTGCTCGTTTTCCGAAATCGCTAATCGCTTTTTCAATACCAGCGAAATTGAGTTGATCACAATCGCGTACGACTGGAACCATCAGACCTTTGTCGGTGCCCACGGCGACACCGATATCATAGAAATTATTTTCAATAATATCATCACCGTCTAACTGAGCATTGACGGCACGAACTTCTTTCATCGCCTGAACGGCTGCTTTGACGAAGAAGGACATGAAACCTAGTTTGATCCCGTATTTCTTGAGGAATTCTTCACCGTGACGTTTGCGAAGTTCCATCACTGGAGCCATGTTAACTTCGTTAAAAGTCGTGAGCATGGCCGTCTCTGACTTCGCTTGGACGAGACGTTCCGCAATTTTACGACGGAGTGGAGACATACGTTTTCTGGTCGTACGTCCTTCGCGGCTTGGAATTTCAACGGCGGCAGCTTTTTCTGCTACGGGTGCGGTGGCGGTGCTTACGGCAGAAGGTGCAACGGCCACGATAGGCGTTTGTCCATCGAGTGCCGCGAGCATATCGCCTTTGGTAACACGTCCACCTTTTCCTGTTCCAGGAATACTGTTAGGATTTAAACCAGTTTCTGCGGCGATTCTACGCACCGCAGGTGAAGCTTCAAAGTTTCCTGTTTTAACTAGCGGAGCGGATACAAGTTTCGGAGCGGCAGCGGGCTCTGCTTTTTTTACAGCTGGTTGAGGTGCAGGAGCGTCGGTTGGTGTGCTCGATGCAGATCCTGCGGCGATGGTGGCGACGACTTGTCCGACAGTGACTTCAGTACCAGCAGGAACCGTGATAGTTATCTGACCATCAATCTCAGCGGTGCCATCAGAAGTAACTTTATCAGTCTCGAAAGAGAATAAGGCCTGACCTTTTTTAACGTTATCACCGTTTTTTACCGCCCATGCAGATAGGAGGCCACCAGTGATTGATTCGCCCATCGAGGGTATTTTGACGTCCACAGCCATAAAAGTAAGACTACGACTTTGTGAGCACTACCCGACAGTTTCAACGGGGAAATAGGACAATTTTTCACAATAACGGGTCCAACCGATTGTAGAAGGCGACGACAAACTCCTTGTTAAATCTTCTACTGAACGAATTTTAGACAGTAAACGCCTGCTGGATTAGGTCAGATTGCTCGAGTTTATGAACAGAAAGGGCGCCCACGGCGGGAGAAGCGGCGGCATCACGACCAGCGTACAAGGGCTTAACGCCGAGGGACGATTCGATGATCGGAGAAATGAAACTCCAGCCAGCCATATTCTTTGGCTCGTCCTGTACCCAAACTACTTTGGCAGGTGAACCGTATTGGGTGTGAATTTTCTTTAACGCGGATGGATCGAGAGGGAAGAGTTGTTCGATGCGAACAATCGTAGTCGTCGTATCTTGGCGGGCCGCACGTTCGGCTTCGAGATCGTAAAATACTTTTCCAGAACAAAGAATGAGCCGTTCGGTTTTAACGGCCGGAGTGGAGTCAGCAATAATCGGTTGGAAATCTTTATCAGTGAAATCTTCAAATTTGCTGACGCAGGTTTTGTGACGCAGTAAGCTCTTCGGTGTAAGCACAATGAGAGGCTTACGATGTTCCGACTTAACCTGGCGACGTAAGGCGTGGAAAAGTTGAGCAGGGGTCGAAGGCTGAATCACTTGAATATTATTTTCAGCGCAAAGTTGGAGGTATCTCTCGAGTCGAGCTGAAGAGTGTTCCGGGCCTTGACCTTCGTAGCCGTGAGGAAGCAGAAGAACTAAGCCGCTGGTTTGACCCCATTTGGATTCAGCAGAAGCGATGAATTGATCGATGACGATTTGCGCACCGTTTGAAAAATCGCCGAACTGAGCTTCCCAAATCACCAATGAATCTGGGGCTTCTAGTGAATATCCGTAATCAAAACCGAGCACGGCGTATTCTGATAAAGTAGAATTCACTAACTCGATGGATTCGCCACCGGGAACCGAATTGAGCGGACAGTATTCAGCGTCGTTCGATGGATCATGAAGTACCGCGTGACGGTGTGAGAAGGTACCACGTTCACAGTCCTGACCGGAAATACGCACAGGGTGTCCTTCAGCTAGGAGTGAGCCAAAGGCTAAACCTTCACCCAGACTCCAATCGAAATTAATTCCTGACTTAAAGGTATCTCTTTTAATATCCAACATGCGCTTAATTTTCGAGTTCGGCGCAAAGTCTGGTGGCATCGTCCAAAGTGAGGGCGCGATTTTTTGTAATAACTCGGCATTGGCACGAGTCTCAACGTGCGAGTCGTAAGGAGATTGAAAAGGCTTGAGCTTAGGTGCGGGCTTATTGGTGAGGTCGGCCTCGAGGCTGGCCCGTGCGCGATCTTGGGCGGCGTTATATAAAATATCGAACTCGGTGCGCAGGTTCAATAATTCACCATCCGGTGCAGAGCCCGACTCCGTTAAGCGCGATGAATATAATTCGGTGACGCTAGGGTGAGTAGTGATGTTCTTGTATAAAATTGGCTGGGTGAAGAGTGGCTCATCGGTTTCGTTATGTCCGTAGCGACGGTAGCAAACGATATCGACCACGACATCCGCGGAGAATTTTTGACGGTATTCTAAGGCGATTTCGGTTGCGAGGACAACGGCGTCAGGATCATCGCCATTAACATGTAAAATGGGGGCTTCGATGAACTTGGCGATTTCGGTACAGTGACGTCCGGTGCGACCTTCATCGGGGTTGGTGGTGAAGCCTACTTGATTATTGGTAACGATATGGAGCGTGCCTGCGACAGTATAACCCTTCACGCCCGAAAGATTGAGCGACTCCATCACGATACCCTGACCAGCGAAGGCGGCATCACCATGGATTAAGATTGGAAGAACTTTAGCGCGTTGCGTTCCGTTTTGTAAATCTACGCGAGCACGGGCACGTCCGAGGACAATCGGATTAACCGCTTCTAAGTGACTAGGATTGTAGGCGAGAGTAAGGGCAACATTTTTGCCGTTGATGGTGCGACTGCTTTCATAACCCAAGTGATATTTTACGTCACCATCGCCTGAGCTCGTATCGGGAATATAAGTTTCCGCAAAAGCCTTAAACAGTGCTTCAGATTTCTTACCAAGAATATTGACCAAGACATTGAGACGACCGCGGTGGGCCATGCCGATGATGATGTCGTTAATTTCTAACTCGGGGGAACGACTGATAATACGTTCGAGCGCGACCATCATGCTTTCTCCACCCTCAACGGAGAAACGCTTTGCCCCGACAAAAGTCTTATGAATAAAGCGTTCGAATTGTTCTGCTTGGACGAGAGTTCTTAAAAAACCGCGGCGGGTTTCATGGTTATAGCTCGAGCGTAAGCCGGAACTTTCGACGCGTTCTTGAAACCATCGTCTCCGCGCTCCGTCTTGAATATGAGTAAACTCAACACCGATGGTACCACCGTAGATGGATTTAAGTTTGGTTAAAATTTCCGAGAGAGGTAGCATGACCCCACCTAAGAAATCGCCCGTGTGAAAAATTTGTGTCGGCGGTAAAGTATCGAGTCCGAGAACTTTATCGGTTAATTCGAAATAAGGTGTCGGGTCGTAAAGGGGATTAATTCTTGCCTGTAAATGTCCTAAGGTTCGGTAGGCTTGAATCGCTGCGAGAACTTTGACTTGTGCTGAAGCGTCGACACCTGATCCAGGTGCAACGGTGGCAGAACCTTTCGCAGGTTTTGGTGGAAGTGATAAACCTAGTTCAAAACCTTCAAAGAAAGCTGCCCAATCAGCGTCGACGGACTTCGGGTCTTTTTTCCAACGCTCATGATATTCTGCCACTAAATCGGCATTCCAGCGTGAACCTACACTAAGGTGTTTCATATGTGTTACGATTTAAAGTTTGATTTGGATTTAACCAGAGGCACGGACAAGAACAAGCCCAGACCAAACTATTTAGTTAAGATTGAGGGTTGAATGACTTAAAATATACACCAATGATAGGGGCTTACGTCGATGTCTACCCCAAGGCCGGCCAACCGCTCCTATTCCACGGAAGCCCTAGAACATTGGTTCCAGGACCTACCCGAAGAGTGGGAAACTGTCTTCAAAGCAAAAGACCTGAAGCTCGGTCGACAAATTTACACCGAGGGATTGGTTCGATCGATTGAATTAAAAACCAATAGTGCTGAGGCGGTTACTAAATTTGATAATAAAACCGTGCGGGCGGTCATTGAACTGAAAGATGGAAAAATTGAATGGAGAAGTTCCTTACCTGAAGATGAGTCCGGCGCGCCTTATGCCGTCGCCGCCATGTACGAAGTGGAAGAACTTTTAGCCGATGAGATCAAGGCGATCGATGACTCAGTGCCCGAAGTACAGCCGGTCTTACCCGTTGAGCCTGAAAAGAAAGACACCTCAGCGCGTCTGGCGCTTAAGCTTCAAGTATCTTTTGAATTGGTATCCGAAGGCTTAACCGCATCTGCCTCATGGGCGGGTCGGGGTGGACATGCCTACAATTGCTTTGGTCCAGGCGCTGTGCCGGGCGATGAATTGTCGGACGAACAACGCCAAACTTTATTCCGTTTCAGTACCGTCGCACACCGTGCAGGTTTTGTTTATAGTAAGACGGCAGGTACTTGGGCGATTGATAATATTGGTCGCATTGAAAGATTCGTCCGCGAAGAATTAAATGAGTGGCGCAAAAGATTTAAACTCGTCGGAGAAGACTCTCTCAATATTTTCCGCAATGAACAATTACAGGTCGCTATCGATGCCCAAGCTAACTCTGGCAATGATGGTAAATCATTCCGTTTGAGTTGGAGTCTTAAAGCCGGCAGTCACCCCTTACTCGAACACGAACAAAAGTTGTTATTAAAAGCAGGCGGTCGCCCCGTGATTTTACCTGGTAAAGGCGTTGTTGCCTATAACGCATCCGTGGCGGATTTTTCTGAAGATTGGAAAGCTAAGGACGGCGAAGTGCCACGCTACTTATTACTTTCGCTCTTTGATCACCCTGCGGTGGGTACGTTGAAATTGAACGATGATTTAAAGGAATGGAAAGATCGTCTCTTGCAGGAGCCTCCGCATCCGGAAGGCCTGCCTACTTATTTGCGACCTTATCAAGCCAAGGGTGTTGCCTGGCTTGGACGACTTTGCGATCTGGGCTCACATCCATTACTTGCTGATGAAATGGGCCTAGGTAAGACTGTGCAGGTACTTGCATTGCTGGCATCTAGGCCTGCGGGTCAACGTTCCCTCATTGTTTGCCCAGCGAGCGTGATACCTGTTTGGATTGGAGAAATTAAACGATTCCACCCCGAGCTTTCGGCCGATGTCGCCGTCTTAACTGCAGAGGATGATTTCGCTAAAAACCCCAAAGCTAAACTTTGGATCTCGAGTTACACTCAACTTCGTCGTCACGCCGACCTTTTGGAAAAAACTGAATTTGGTTATGTGGTGCTTGATGAAGCCCAAGCGATTAAAAATCCCGAAGCAAAAACAACTCAAACTTGTTTGAGCGTGAAGGCGCTACACCGCATCGCCATTACCGGAACACCGTTGGAGAATCGTTTAACCGATTTGTGGACAATTTTCCGTTTCCTCATGCCTGGTCTTTTAGGAAAGCGCGCACAGTTTGAAAAATTTATGCTCCGCGATGAATCCGCTGCGCACGTCAAAGTACGTCGCCAGGTTTCACCATTTATTCTTCGCAGATTAAAACGTCACGTGGCTTCCGATATTCCACCGAAACAGGAAGTCGTCTTGCCATGTCCTCTGACCCACGAACAACGTGCTCTCTACCAGCACTTAACGCAGGGCAGTGGGTTATCGGGAGACTTGGCCACCGTTTTGTCTCGAGATTCCGCTTCATTCTTAACGCTCTTAATGCGTCTACGTCAGGTCTGCTGCGACCCAGGTTTATTGCCTGAGAACGCCCATGCGCACTCCACTCATTCAGGTAAGATCACTCTTCTGATTTCTAAATTATCAGAAATTGCAGCTAACGGTTCCAAGGCAGTTGTCTTCTCTCAGTTCGTCACACTACTTAATCGAGTGAAGGCGAGCCTCGCTAGGGATTTACCGAATCTTCCTATTTTCGAATTAACTGGTGAAACCAAAGACCGTTCATCACCGGTTGAAAACTTTAAAGAAACTAAAGGACCTGCAGTATTCTTAGCTTCACTCAAAGCAGGTGGCACGGGTATCACACTCAATACGGCTGAATATGTTTTCTTAATGGATCCTTGGTGGAATCCTGCAGTGGAAAGTCAGGCCGTGGACCGCGTCCACCGCATCGGTCAAAAGAATCACGTGATGATTTATCGGATGATTGCTCCTGGCACTGTGGAATCACGCATTGAAGATCTGAAGCAAAGTAAGCGTGAATTATTCTCAGCGATTGTGGGCGATATTCCAGATATGACTGATTGGACCCGTCACTTCTCGTCACTCGAATCCTTAATCCGTCTTAGCGATACTCCAGCAGCGACCGCATCGGCCGAAATCTCTGAAGACGGCGAAGATAAGCACTAATTACTTCGCAATTAAGTCGTATTCTTCTGCGCCCGTAACGGTCACTTCAGCGAATTCACCGACATTGAATTTCTTGGGAATCTTGACGATACCATCGATATCCATGGCGTCACCTTCGCTGCGACCTACACCGGGTTTTTCAACGAGCACACGAATTTTACGACCGACAAAGCGTTCACCGCGTTCCTTGGAGAGACGTTGCAAGAGAGTCATCGCACGAGCGTAACGATCTTCTTTTACTTCTTGTGATAAGTGTCCCTCCATTTTGGCGGCCTTGGTTCCTTCTTCTTGAGAGTATTTAAAAATGCCCACGCGATCGAATTGGGTATCTTCAAGGAATTTCAGTAATTCCGCGAAATCTTCTTCTGTCTCACCAGGGAAGCCGACAATGAAAGTCGTACGAATGGCCATATGAGGTGCGCCTAAACGCATTCTCTTAATAAGGTCGCGAATATAGTCTCCGCTCGTTTCACGCTGCATCGCGGTTAACATTCTATCCGAAATATGTTGTAGGGGAATATCTACGTAACGTGCGACGTGTTTCGATTTCGCAATAGTCTCGATGAGCTCATCGCTCCAGTGAGCAGGGTGAGTATAGAGTAAGCGTACCCAGAAATCGCCTTCGATGGTATCAAGCTCTATCAATAAGGAGGCTAATGATTCGCCCTTAGAGGAGTCGACTTTACTCCGTGGATTAGGTCTTTCTTCTGACCAGCGATCCATACCGAAGTAGGTCGTATCTTGAGAAATTAAGTTCAATTCTTTCACGCCTTCGCTAACGAGTTTTTGAGCTTCTTTAACGACCGACTCGACGGTGCGGCTGCGATGGCGTCCGCGAATACGTGGAATAATACAGAACGTACAGGGGTGATTACAGCCTTCAGCGATTTTAATATACGCCGTGTGTTTAGGAGTCAGACGAAAACGTGGTGTATCGTAGTCAGGAATAAAAGTCGTAACTTTAGATACGAACTCAGTCATACCAGCCAGACCGCCCATGACTTTTTCGATGACGGGTACAATATTAGTGACTTGATCGAGTCCGATAAAAGCGTCGACCTTCGGTAATTCAACGCGGCCTTTGATTCCTT
>Ga0214921_10010355_pt1 | contig 11544 bp, 11 predicted proteins | sample LL1505_MetaG_FD_177992 | JGI IMG/M metagenome (GOLD analysis project Ga0214921, IMG submission 177992) | Freshwater microbial communities from Lake Lanier, Atlanta, Georgia, United States - LL-1505 | ecosystem: Environmental > Aquatic > Freshwater > Lake | place: USA: Georgia | collected...
CCGTAAGGCTGAACGACCTTGGTGAAATGAATTCAAATGGAGGGACGGGCTACGACCGTCCGTAAGGCTGAACGACCTTGGTGAAATGAATTCAAATGGAGGGACGGGCTACGACCGCCCGTAAGGCTGAACGACCTCGGTGAAATGAATTCAAATGGAGGGACGGGCTACGACCGTCCGTAAGGCTGAACGACCTTGGTGAAATGAATTCAAATGGAGGGACGGGCTACGACCGTCCGTAAGGCTGAACGACCTTGGTGAAATTACAATTCTCATCGAGGCAGGCGACCCTTACGGGCGGTCGTAGCCCGCCCCTCAACACGTACAAATCCCTCTCTCTGATGCAGCGCTAACGATAACTGACAAAACTAATTCGGAATTATTCCGGAATTTGCAAGGACTCTTCAGTGACTGAAACACATTTCCGAGAAAGGAGGCGTTGCACCCTCCAACCTGTCGAGATACGGTTCGCGGCAGTGACTGCGAGTTCAATTGTCATTGAATGATGAAGATACCAACTTTTCAAACCGCACGATTGATCCTTCGTGAGCTTGTTGAGACAGATGCAGCTGCGTATGAGAGGCACTTCGTTGACTACAACGTCATTCGAAACCTTACCGCGCTAGTTCCCTGGCCCTATCCTAAAGACGGAGTCATAGAATACTTGAGAACCTACGTCATACCGAACCAAGGCCAGGACAAGTGGGTATGGGCGATTGCGCTCAAGGAATCTCCCGGAGAGCTCATCGGCGCTATCGATCTGTGGCGAGACGGGAAGCCCGAAAATCGAGGGTTCTGGTTGGGGCATGCATTCTGGGGTAGGGGATACATGACCGAAGCAGTTGAACCGATAACGGATTATGCATTTGGGCAACTCGGCTTTGAAAAGTTGGTATTTACGAATGCCGTAGGTAATCCACGCTCGAGAAGAGTGAAGGAGAAGATGGGTGCCAGATTAGTTGGGCGAGCGCCCGCTCGATTCGTTGACCCCGCTCTTACTGAACATGAGATTTACGAGCTCAGAAAGAATGAATGGATTGAGCTTCAGAGAATAAGAGATCCCAAAGATAGGTAGTTCTCCGCTCCCCCGATAATCACGACCTTGAAAGGCATCAACTAGGGCGCACAATCTGGTTCTACCGCAAAGAACACAAAGGACACAAAGTCAGCCCCCGCACACTACGGAGGAGCGTAATGCCAGTAGGGTCTCAGATGCTAACGCGAGGAGGGGCCTATCCAACGCACTCGCTCGCGGAGGAGGGAAGATCCTCCACCGCCTTCTTGAGAGCAGCAAGATAATCCTCGGTCTGAGGACGGTTGTCCGTGCCCCCGTTATGTTGAGGTTTGCATGCTTTCATGGCGTTAAGCTTAGAGCGCTTGGCGTATCCGAAGGGTTGCGCGGCGAGCGTATTGAGCTTCGCCTTTGACCCAGCTTTCGAAGCGGCTGGACAGACCTTCGAAGCTCGAAACCCGGTCAGCGAGAGCCGCCAGGCGAGCCTTAGCTGCCTTTCGAACGCTGGCTCTGTTCGTGGTCGAACACAGAGGGGCCTCATCCTCGCCGATGTAGTCTTTGTTTATTTGGTCGGTAGAGATCTTGCCATCGTAGGCGTCACCGACGCCGTTATCGTTCGAATCCTCTCCGGAGGCGGGTGTGTTTGCGTCAAATCGAAGGGTGGGCACTGCGTTGTGAGGTATCGGTTTCTTTGCCGGTGTGTTGTTGGCTTCGATACGAAGTTCAAGTTGGTGGCGTCGTCGGCCTGTCCGTAGAACCCCTTCATCGAGTTTCCATCGCTGAACGGTTCATCGGTTCCCAAAGTGACGGAGCGTGGCTTGCCGGTAACTTCCCACGCAAAGTCTGGACTTCCAGAAATTTAGGGGACGAGCGGGTCTTGAATTATTGAGTTTTAAGGGCTTGGCCGATCAGACGGGCTGCTACCGTGTGCCCCTCGTGATTCCAGTGTGAGTCATCGGTCCACCAGAGGAGATCTCCCCTAGTAAACGCTGTGTGAGCGGCCTCGAAGAGCTGAGGTGTGAGGTCTACGCATCGCATATGGTGCGTCGCGCAGAACGCTTGAAGTGCAGTGGCCAAGCCCGAGGAGCCCTGAGGTGCCGTAGGGTTGGATTCCCCGCGCAGTATCCCTCCGTAGATCTCCTCTTTGGTAGGAAGGATAACGACGAGCATCGACCCGTGATGGTGGTTGGCGACCGTCTGAATCTCTTGTAGCGCTCTAGTCATGACCGAGAAGTTCCGGGATCGTTCAACCTCTGAGGCGGATAGTTGTGCGGCACGCACGTGCGGTTTGTAGAACAGTACCGGTCGACCATCCGAGAGCTGTCGTGATGTCACAACGGGGTCTGCGAAGAGCCACCGATACACAAGCCGCATACCGAATTGCCTCAAGGGGGATCGACTTCGATAGTCCTCGACTGCGATCCTGGCGGTGTCGATCCCTGAGGTTGCTCGCTCTGCGAGGACTCGATCGGTCTCCTCTGAGCACTCCTCAAGATCGTTCCCTACGTAGACCGGTACCACGATTGTCGCATCCTGAGTGAGGGGAAGGGTTGGAAGCTCTAGCGCGACTCGAGCCGCTCCGTGTGCTGCGCATGTGGCGGGCATTGAGAGGTTGTAGAGTGAGTGTCCCTGCCTCTTCAGGATCGAGGTCCAGGTCTTCTCCTGCGTTGAACCGAGGCCCATACCGAAGGAATCCCCAAGGACTATGAGATCGAATTGCGTGTGGCCTGGTCTCGTCGTGTTGCGAAATCCTCGGGCGTCGGTCTGAAAAACCTCTCGTCGATGGATTCGATGGGAGGGATCTCCGGACATCGCTGCGAGATCCCCAAAAGTGTCTCGATCTGATAGCGTGTCGGGAAGGTAGTGAGAGAGTCCGGGATGCCGCACGTCCCGTCGAAGGAGCTCTGAATGAGCGCGGTAGTACACCAGCTTTCCCGCGAATAATCGAAGCGCCGTATCAGCGATACATAACGCGATCGAGGAAGATGCGATGATGACCAATATCTTAACGGTAGCTTCGAGCCTCGCGGATGGAATCACGAGACACAGGAGCGCGAGCGTTACTGTGAGAGCTGTGGTTACCTGCCACGAGAGCGCATCTCCGAGAATTCCCGAGGCCCAGAGCGCCGGCAAACTTAGCGTTGCGCAGACACCGAGTGTTCGGGTGATTCGCGAAGATCGATCTCGGAGGGGAAAATCCTGCGCCATGAGTTACGGGATTCTCACGAGCCATGTAAATCGTGATGTCTCGAATTGGGGGAACTCCTCCTGTACCGCTTTCATAACCCCGGGGAAGAGGAGCTGATAGTCATGCCCTCCGAGGTATCCTCCTGGTTTTACCTTAGGCCTCCACGCCACGATGTCAGCTTTGACATTTTCATAATCGTGAGCCGCGTCGAGGAAAACAAAATCTAATGATCTGTCGTCGTATCGGTTGGCGGCCTCAAGGCTCGGCGCGCGCACCGGCGCGATGATGTGTGCTACCGGTTTCATGTTACGTTTAAAGTTGTCGAAGAGGGTGCCCTCAAGAACGGTCGTTCGTTCGTGTTCAGCGCCTTGTTGGTGCTCAAGTGAGCCATCCCACGTATCAACCACGTCGAAACGAATATCCTTTCTACTATTGGAGATCTCAACCGCCATGAAGCTGGTGCTCTTGCCGAGAAAGGCCCCCACCTCCACGAAGTAAGCTTGCGATGGTGCCTCATTCACCATGCGTCGGTAGACATCCTCAAAATCAAACCAACCATCGATCGTGTGGAAGAAGTGCTCCATATGGGAGATAGTCGGCTATCAGAGCTGCTTTGGAAAGGTGGGAGGTGCTAAGCGGGGGGCGCCTCTAACAGCCACGCCTCGATCTTCGCCCGGATCGCGTCCCTAACCCCTACGGCTACGCGGAGCTTATCCTCATCGGTTCCCGTGGCCGCTGAGGGATCGGGAAAGCTCCAGTGAAGCCTTGTGCCTTCCCCCGGGAAGAAGGGACACCGCTCGGCCGCCTCTTTGTCGCACACCGCGATAACGTAGTGGAAGTGTCTTCCCGCGGTGAGGAGCTCGTCCACACTCTTGGCGCGGTGGTGAGAGATATCGATCTCCGCTTTTGCCATCGCCTGGACGACAAAAGGGTTAAGTTTTCCCAGTTCGAGTCCTGCGCTCTCTACTTCGAATCGAGCTCCCCCAAGATGCCGAAGCCATCCCTCTGCCATTTGGCTTCGGGCGCTATTGTGGATACAGACGAAGAGAACTCGTTCTCGAGCCATCGAATCCCTTACTTTTTCTTTCCTAGGCCAACGAGCGTTGATTCGGATGGGGTGGGGCAGCACAGCTCAGGGGCAAGGCAGGCGGTATGTTTCCCTTCGAGGACGAGCGTTATCTCAGAGCCGTGGAGCGTCGCGGCTCGGAGAGGGAACTGAGTTACGAATCCAATGTCATGCTCAACATCCACCTCAAGATCCTCTTCGCCAAGGATGGAGCGCGCCTTTTCAAGGATCTTGGCGAGCTTGCCTGCGGTGAGTCGATGATCGTAATCGTCGGTGACCCAGGTTTGAAGACGATACTTCGCCTCCTCTCGAAAGATCCCGCCGCAGTCGATGAATCGTTTGGTGATCCTCGCCACCTCGGTGACATGAGCGTGCGCGGGGGTAAGCTCTCCGCTTGGGAGCTGAAAACGGATGGTCTCCTCGGGGGACGTGGCCAGAGCTTTTGGTAATTCAGATATTCGCATGGCTGTAGGGTAAGAGATTCGAGGAAATATTCAAGACATTCGATCAACCTGTCCTGCCGGGCGCGGCTCGACCCTACACTACAAAGCCCCAGATGGGCTCGCCAGCTGAGGCTCTCTTCGCCCTAATTCGACCCCGTCACCCAGCTTGCCGGCCAGTACATGAGGTAGGCGCTCAGAGCGCTGACAGGGATGGTGAGAACCCACGCCCACAGGATGCGAGTCGTAATTCCCCAACGTACCGCTGATACGCTCTGGCTTGCTCCAACACCCAAGATAGAGCCGCTGATACAGTGCGTTGTCGACACTGGGAGGCCAAAATGGGACGCGGTGAAAATTACCGACGCCGCAGCAGTCTCCGCCGCAAATCCATGAATAGGTTTCAGGTCAATGATCTTGGTTCCAAGAGTTTTGATGATTCGAACTCCACCAGCCGCTGTGCCGAGACCCATCGCCGTGGCGCTCGCGAGTACGACCCACGTTGGAACGGAGAGCTTTCCGCCATCAGGCATAACCATATAGCCTGCTGCCACGAGAGACATCGTAATAACACCCATCGTCTTTTGCGCGTCGTTGCTTCCGTGGGAGAGCGCCATGAAGCCCGCAGATAACATCTGGAGACGTCGGAAGAGGGGAGCTACCCCTACGGGTGCCGCTCGTCGGAAGATCCAGTAGAGCAGGATCATAAAGGAGAATGCTACCAACATTCCGACCAGTGGACTGATAACGAGACTCGCAACGATCTTGGTAAGTCCAGGGCCTTGAATCGAGGCCGCACCGCTGTGAGCGAGGCCAGCTCCGATAAGCCCCCCTACCATGGCGTGCGAGCTTGATGATGGTATGCCGTAGTACCAGGTGAAGAGGTTCCAGAAGATAGCGCCGATGAGCGCTGAGAATACCACCACCAACGTTATCGTGCTCGACGTAATAATCCCCTTTCCGATCGTGCTTGCTACTGCTGTCCCGGTAAAGGCACCCACGAAGTTGAATACCGCGGCCAGGTAAATAGCGGTGCGGAGGGGAAGGACCCCTGTGCTGACTACTGTTGCGATTGCGTTCGCCGTGTCATGAAATCCGTTAATGAAGTCGAATATGAGTGCGACTACCACTACCGCGATGACGAGGCCAAGAAGCATTGAAGCTGACATAGTACCTATGAGTTCTTGATAACCACCGTGGAGAGAACGTTTCCAATATCGTCACACAGGTCGAGACTGCCTTCGAGCCCCTCAAGGAACTCTTTGTGCTTGAGGAGACGGATCGCGTCTGACTCATGCTTGAACATCGAAGCGATCTGAGTACGGAAAATAGCATCGCCCTGATCCTCAAGGCTCTTGATGCTCTTACAACGCTTGCGGATGTCGAGGTGGCTTGTCTTGCTTTGAAGATGGCTTACTGCCTCAAAGATCTCCTGGCAGCATTGATCGACAAGTACCGCAAGTTCACGGCTGCCAGCAGGGAGATCCTCTATAGCATGCACGATCATCTGAAGCGCTGTGGAGTAAATTGCGTCGGTGATGCTCTCAAGCTCAGAGCCGAGCTTGTAGATGTCTGAACGATCGAGTGGGGTAACAAAGGTTCGATTGAGCTCTTGATATACCTCCACGATAACACGATCAGCAGCGTGTTCGACCTCTTTGAGCTTCTTGATCGTAACCTCTCGACTGGAGCGGTCGGTTTCCTCGATACACTTCACGAGCAGAGCGCTCGCGTCCTTCGCGCATTGAGCGCCCTTTTGAAGGAGTACATAGAAGTGATCTTCCCGAGGAAGTAGCCATTTAATCGCACGATCAAGCCACATAAGTCTCAACTCATGAAAAGTACTAATTGGACGACGGTATACCTAGCTGAAAACGCGGTCAGTTGGTAGCGCTTCAGGTCGTTAAGGCGCCTTGATTTGCAAGAATTCTGTGAGCGAAGTTGCTCTAATTAAGGAAAGGAGGTAACGGCCCGCTAGACTTTTTCAATAATACCTAGTAACCCATTAATTTCGTTGGCTCTTCTATGTGCGCTCTGGTTTTTGAAGATCCTCCATTTTGCGTCACAGAGAGCCGAAAGTGACCTCAGAATAGAACAGAGCAGTGGGGTCTCTTCGCCGGCTACCTCCTGGGGAGAGACCTCTTCCAGTCGACTCTTGCACAGCATCACGAGATTCGAGATATCTCGCGGTAGATCGAGCATCTCAAGTTGGCAGCACGCCGCACCGATCCCGAGGCTCAATTGAGTGCCGTTTCCGAAGAAATCGCCGACAGCGCAGTTAAAACGGGAGAGGTGTCCCAAGATAGTGAATACGAATGTACGCTCAGCGTGCTTTCGTGCCTTCATCATCTGAGCGACCGTTTGCTCACCTTTTCCAACGAGGTGCCCCTCAGTGATTCCGAATACGTCGAGAAGGATATTGTCTACCTTTCGCTTACATTGAAGCTTGTAGCCGAGTGCGGTCTCTTGCTGCTTCTTGGGAAACTTAGCGAACCCACCGATATTTTCCGGCTTAATCTCATTCGCGACGATCGCGAAGCGCTCGAGTGCGCGCTGGTTTTGGGGTGTGAGCTCAAGGCATCGATCGAAGACCCGGGCGGTTCGATCAATGTCGTAGGGGCGAAGCCCGAAATGATACCAGCCGATCGTCTCAAGGGCGAGCGCTACAAGACCGTACTGGGCGGGCTCGATGACGCTCGGCCATTCCTCGGAGCGTATCTGGCGAATCTGATCGAAATCTCCAAACCCAACTAGGGTAAGGATTCGCCATGCTAATCCGACAAGGGTCGAGATCGCTTGGTGGTCGTCCGGATTTTGCTCTGCTCGCTCGAACCGTTCACGGAGCTCTCGGAGCGCGGCCTCAGCTTGCTGCTCAGCGAGGACAGGGGCGTTCACCCGGTTAGAGTAGTGCCGGTGGGGATTCACGTAATCGCGACGACCGAAGCGTTGGTTAGGTGTATCGGAGTTCACGCCAGAAGCGTACCTCAAATGTGCCGGTAATTTCCATAGTATGGAGGTCGCCTGATCTTGCTCGTCGACGACCTCCATGAGGCCCGTTGCCGGCCGTGCGGCCAGAGCTTACAGGTATTTAAAGTTAAATTTCGGGGTCAGGGTGAGGAGCGTGTTGTAGATCAACTTGATGACCCCCTCGACATCCCGAATCTCAGCCATCTCGACGGTAGTGTGCATATACCGAAGGGGAAGGGAGATGAGAGCTGAGGGAATTCCACCGTTGGAGTATGCGAAGGCATCCGTATCGGTACCTGTGGCGCGCGACACGGAATCCCGTTGAAAGTCGATCTTGTGCTTCGTCGCGGTCTCGATGATCAGATCGAGGAGTTTATTATGAACCGCCGGCCCGTAGGTCACCACTGGTCCAGCCCCGCACCTCGTATCGCCCTCTAGAATTTTATTGATCATCGGGGTTGAGGTGTCGTGACAGACATCAGTTACGATCGCGGCGTGCGGTTGGATAGTATGCGCGATCATCTCAGCTCCGCGCAGCCCGACCTCCTCTTGAACGCTATTGACGATGTAGAGACCGTAGTTGAGCTTCTTTTTGTTCTCCTTGAGGAGGCGCGTGACCTCGGCGATCATGAAGCCACCGATTCGATTATCGAGTGCTCGACCAACGTAATATCGGTCGTTGAGGACCATAAACTGATCCTCATAGGTGATGACGCATCCGACGTGGATCCCCATCTCTTCAACCTCCTTCTTAGATTTCGCACCCACATCGAGAAAGATGTTCTTGAGGCTCGGCGCTTCCTCTCTTCCATCGGAGCGTGTGTGGATCGCGGGCCATCCGAAGAGCGCTTTGATGATTCCTTTTGAGGTATGAATGTCGACCCGTTTTGAAGGAGCAATCTGATGATCGCTTCCACCGTTTCGCCGCACGTGAATCAGGCCATTATCGGCGATGTAGGCTACGAACCAGGAGATCTCATCGGCGTGCGCCTCGATCACGACCTTAAATTTCGCCTCAGGATTAATAACGGCATAGGCTGTTCCATAATTATCGACGTGGGTCTCATCGACGAATGGCTTGATGTAGGAGAGCCATAATTTTTGTCCACTCGCTTCAAAGCCGGTCGGTGAGGGGTTGTTGATGTATCGCTCAAGAAAGGAGAGGGAGCTCTTGGTGATGATCGTTGGTTTATACTTCGCTGACTTTTTATTCTTCGTGGTGGCTGCCATGGCTTTTCCTATGATGACGACGCAGTTCGCGCCATGACACCAAGAATCGCAGCTTATGATGGGTGGTGTCTAGCGATCATCTAGCCCCTACGAAAGACGGATTCCTCATGCGATCCGAGCGGGCTCATGGTAGAAAGAAGGCTCTTTGCATAGGCTAATCGTACGAACGAGGACGCATGGATGTTCGAGTAACCTTTCTTGGCGCGGCTGGCACGGTAACAGGGTCGACCTATCTTGTTTCCTGGGGAAATATCAGAATCTTGGTTGATTGCGGCATATTTCAGGGTGAGCGTTCCTGGCGGGAGAAAAATTGGCAGCCCCCGCACTTCGACCCCGCTTCCATTGACGCCGTGCTCCTCACTCATGCGCACGTCGATCATGTCGGAATGCTTCCTCGGTATTACAAGCTTGGGCTAAGAGCCCCAGTGCTCTGTTCGCCTGGCACGGCTGACCTGGCGAAGCTCCTCTTGCTCGACAGTGGACGCCTTCAAGAGGAGGAGGCTGCGTTTCGTTCCAAACACAAGCGGTCTCGGCACGATTCTCCGCTTCCTTTATATACCGAAGATGACGCGAAATCCGCTCTGGAGCTGCTTAAACCGGGACCCATCAACACACGAATTCCGGTTCTTGACGGGGTAACCGCGGAGTGGTCTCTCATGGGCCATATCCTCGGGGCGTGCTCGATTACACTTCACATAGGTGGCAAAAAGATCGTGTTCTCAGGTGATGTTGGCCGATATAGCGAGCCGATCCTTGTGGACCCGCAGCCGGTCGATATGGGAGACCTGCTCCTGATTGAATCTACCTACGGTGATCGTCTGCACGAGGGGGGACATCTTCAGGACGAGATGGCTGATATCATCAACCGCACCTATCGGCGCCGAGGTATCGTGATCATTCCAAGCTTCGCGGTTGGACGAACCCAGACACTTCTCTATTATCTGCGTGAGCTTAAGGCGGCGGAGCGAATTCCGGATGTACCGGTGATCATTGATAGCCCGATGGCTTCGGATGCAACCGCCATCTATCGACACCATCCGCAAGAGTACGATGAGCGCTCCAAGGAGTTGCTGCAGCGAGGTTTACAGCCGTTCACGGTTCCTAAGATGTTTTTCACTCGGGAGAGGGAGGAGTCGATCAAGCTCAACTCGATTGAGGAGCCGATGATCTTGATCTCTGCGAGCGGAATGTTAAGCGGAGGTCGCATCCTTCACCACCTCAAGCATCGGGTATCCGATAAACGAAATAGTGTGATGTTTGTCGGCTATCAGCCCCCCGGTTCGCGCGGTGATTGGCTCAAGCGCGGCAACAAAACGGTGCGATTGCTTGGCGAGGAGGTCCCCGTAAACGCCGAGATCTGTGAGGTGAGTGGGTTAAGCGCTCACGCGGATCGCGATGAGCTGCTTCGCTGGTGTCGCGCATGCTCCGGAACTCCGGGCCGTGTTGCTGTTGTGCACGGTGAGCCTGACTCCGCCCGGCATTTAAGTGAGCTCCTTGGTAAGGAGCTCGGATGGAATAGCTTTGTGCCGGGGTATCTCGACACCATTACGGTATAGCGATGGTTCCCGATTCGTGGGAAATCAGTTGAGTGATGGTCACCGGTTTTCGAAAAGTTCCCCTCGTTTTTCTATTTGCCCTGGTCTCGTACCTTTCCCTCTTTAACGGAGCTTTCGATTACATCGCCGACGACCCCGGTCTGGGATGGCATCTTACCAACGGGTCGGTGATAGCTGAAACCGGCTCCATACCGCGAGAGGACCCCTTCCTCGCTACTGCTTTGGTTGCAAATCCCTATGCGCCGCTGGGACAGCCTCGTCCGTGGATTAATGAGCAGTGGCTTGGTGATCTCGGCCTTTTTGAAATCTTCTCACGAGGAGGGTGGCCCCTCGTGTACGGTGTGATCGCCGGGCTCTACCTTATCGCGTACTTCGGGGTAGCGGCGGACTCTGTGCGACGCGGGGGAGAGGGCCGGGTTATAGTGTTATGTGGTATCGTCTTGGCGTTTAAGCTGGGACAGGTGCATCTGATCGTACGGCCGGTACTCTTCTCTATCGTTCTCTTCTCGATCTTCCTCTCGCGTGTCAGATCGTTGGTGACGAGAGATGAATGGTCTCACACGATAATCCTTCGTGAGGCCTTAGTACTTGGTGGTCTTATTGCGTTGTGGGCGAACATCCACCCGGCGTTCATCTATGCATTTGTGATTCTGGGCTGCGCTATTCTCAGTCTTGTGGTGGCGGGACCTGGTGGAGGCGGCAACGCGAAAAAGCTAGTCGCGCTCTTGATCGTGTGCGTTGTTGCGGCGTCTTTCAATCCCTTCGGTCTTGAACTGTATGAGAGCATCGCCCGTCTCGGTGGGAGCGCAGCGCTTCGCGGCGTTACTAATGAGTGGGCTCCGGTTCCTTTGGGCAGCGGTTATGGCAAGTTTCTGCTGGCGTTCGCGTCCATTCCCTGTGTATGCGCTCTGATTAGCACTCGGATGCGGCAGGGGGTCGGATTGTTTGAGTTACTAGTCGCCGTGTTCTTCACCGCACAAGCTCTGTCGGCAGTCCGAGTCGTTCCCTTCGCAAGCCTCGCCTGCTTACCCCTATGGGCAGCGTGCTTTGGGGGCAAAACGTTACTGCCGACACGACCTGCAACC
>Ga0214921_10010357_pt1 | contig 11541 bp, 13 predicted proteins | sample LL1505_MetaG_FD_177992 | JGI IMG/M metagenome (GOLD analysis project Ga0214921, IMG submission 177992) | Freshwater microbial communities from Lake Lanier, Atlanta, Georgia, United States - LL-1505 | ecosystem: Environmental > Aquatic > Freshwater > Lake | place: USA: Georgia | collected...
AAAATATTTATTTAAAATATTTTAAATAAATATTAATATTAGTTATTTTTATCGTAAAAATATGATTAAAAAAATTTATTTTTAAAAAAATCTTGTTAATTTATTATATTAAAGTTTCTAGCATTGACATCATAGATATAAAATCATTCCTTTCGATTCAAATCCAATTATTCGAAAAAAATTATCTATGCTAGAGTTTCTTCCTCTAAACAAAAAGAAGATTTATCTAGACAAATTAAATTTATTCAACAAAAATTTCCTAAATTCACCGTTATTAAAGATATTGGAACAGGATTTAATTTTCAAAGAAAAGGATTTATCTCCCTTTTGGAACAAGTCTTGTCTGGAAATGTCGAAGAAATTGCTATTGCCATAATGACAGACTTACAAGAATTGGATTTGAATTCATCACCTTTATTTGTAAAAAAATCAATACAAAACTTACCATTCTCTTAAATAAAGATCATAAAGGACCAAAAAACGAATTTACAGATGAATTCATTTCAGTTATTACCTACTATACATCAAAATTCTATGGAATGTGTAAATACAATTTCAAATAATTTTCATACTTTTTTTTCTGGATATAAATTCCATCCTACTACTTTATTTTGCACATATTCCACATCAATGCTAGAAACTTAATATAATAAATTAGCAAGATTTTATTTAAAATAAAATTTTTAATAACATTTTTATAATAAAAATTTATAAAGAAATAATATTTTATTATTAATAAAATATTATTAAGAATCTAGCATTGTATACAAATGTGTAAAATTTTTCTGTAAACATTCTTAAAGAGGGAAAAACAAAGTAATAGTTTTGATAAATTACTAACTAATTTAGGTGTATATTATTTATTATCAATAAATTAAAAATATTTGAATTATAAAATGATGAATATAAAAATATATAATTATATATATAAATGCTTAAAGAAGGATATTTAGAGTTAATCATTGATCCGATGTATGCAGGAAAAAGTACTGAATTAATTAAAATTATCAATAGATATAAATGTTTACATAAAAATATTATAATTTATCAATCATATTTATAATAACAGATATGGATCAAATGGATTAACAACACATAATAAAGAAAGTATTGATAAATGTATTATATTAGAAAATTTAAAAGATTTAGATAAAGAAAACGTTCATTTTGAAAAGGTAGATGTAATTATTATTGAAGAACATCAATTTTTTAGTGACGCTTTTGAAATAATTATTGATTGGTGTGATAATAAAGGAAAAATAGTAATTACAACGGGATTAGATGGTGATTTTATGCGAAATCCATTTGGAGATGTTTAAAAATTAATTCAACATATCTGGATATGGAACTTTAGTACATTTTATAAAAAGAATTACAAAAGATAATCAAACAACATTAATTGGAAGCAATGATATATACGAAGCTGTATGTAGGAAGTATTATATAAATATAATGTATTTATAATATTATTAATAATGGTATTATACTAAAAGTTCTAACAAATATGATTCATGTACTAAGGAGCTAAAGTGTCTAGAGAACCAATGTTTTCAAATCTATTATTATAGTCAGTCCAGTTTAAAATTGTGGTAAATTCTTAAAAAAACCAGTTTTAATCAAGTCTGATATAAATAACTCTTTCGAGTCTATCTGTTTTATAACACTCTTAAAGAATGTTTACAGATAAATTTAAAAAACCCTTTTTGAGGGAAAATATTTTAAATAAATATTTTAACTTCTTCTATAAATAAGGGTAATGATATAACCTTCTATTTATCTCTATTTTTTATCATTTTTAGAGGAGAAAAAAATTTTACGAAGTGTACTTTTATCTTAATTTAATATATTAAATTGTCTTTAAATTTTAAAATGAACTTACTTTATAAATTATATTGTTATATAATACAATAATATAATAAAATAAGATAATATATTTAATAAATATAAAAATATTTATTTAAAATATTAATATTAGTTTTTTATTGTAAAAAAATCTTGTTAATTTATTATATTAAGTTTCTAGCATTGTGTTCAAAGGTGTAATAACATATTGAGAACATTTATTTTTATGATAATTAGATCTCTATTTTTTTATCACATAACATTAAAAATATATAATGAATAATAATAACGTTTTCAGTTTAATTTATAAATATTGTCAAAAAATTATGAAATTTGATGTTATTTTAAATATATTTTTTGTATATAAAAATTGTCGTAAAGGATGTATAAATAATATAAAAATAAGTGAAAAACAAAGTAATAGTTTTGATAAATTACTAACTAATTTAGGTTTATATTATCAAAAATATAAAATGAATGAATCATCTTATATATATTGTATTTCAAAAAATAAAATAAAATATGATTTATATAAAATAACTAAGAAGCATGTAATAATAAAAAATCCAGAAAAAGATAGAATTAGTAAATTTTTAGGATATTTATGTGGAAACAATGTATTATTATTAAAAGCTAAATATAAAAGATTGTATAGAATTTCTTTTAATTATACAATTAAAAATAAATCATCTGAGTTATATTCATATATATGTAATGAATTAAATATTGATAATATTTATAAAGAAATGAAAAGAATAACTAAAATGAATAAATATTATATATTTACAAATGCTTATATAAATTTTTCAATAGATCTAATATAAATTACTTTAAAATTTATTATCAATAAATTAAAAATATTTGAATTATAAAATAATGAATATAAAAATATATAATTATATATATAAATGCTTAAAGAAGGATATTTAGAGTTAATTATTGGTCCAATGTATGCAGGAAAAAGTACTGAATTAATAAAAATTATTAATAGATACAAATGTTTACAAAAAAATATTATAATTATCAATCATATTTATAATAATAGATATTGTTCAAACGGATTAACAACACATAATAAAGAAAGTATTGATAAATGTATTATATTAGAGAAATTAAAAGATCTAGATGAAAAAAGCATTGATTTTGAAAAGGTAGATGTTATTATTATTGAAGAACTTCAATTTTTTAGTGACGCTTTTGAAATAATTATTGATTGGTGTGATAATAAAGGAAAAATAGTAGTTGCCGCGGGATTAGATGGTGATTTTATGCGAAATCCATTTGGAGATGTTTTAAAATTAATTCCACATGCAGATAAAATTACAAAATTAAATGCATTATGTAAAAGATGTGGGGATGGAACTTTAGCACATTTTACAAAAAGAATTACAAAAGATAATCAAAAAACATTAGTTGGTAGTGATGATATATATGAGGCAGTATGTAGGAAACATTATAAAAATTGACAGTAAAAATGTAGTGTATTTATAATATTATTAATAATATTATAAAAAACTTAAATATATAATCATGAATAATATTCAACGTCCTAACATAAATAATGTAGAAGAAAAGGTTAAAAAAAAGCCTGAACCAACGGCTAAAAATCAGCGTTTAGGAGGACCGGTGAAACATTGTTTAAAAGATTCACCGCCTGATGATATGCCTCCTCTTCCTCCTCCAAAAAAATCTTAATTTACAAAAGTAAATTTATTTTTATATCCGTGTTTAACAATATATAAAGAACATTTATTTTTATTATATATTTCTAATAAATGATCTTTCTTATAAATTTTATTCTTTAAAAATAATTTTATAGCACTTTTTTCATTTAATGCTTCTATATTTGTTATTTTATTACGAAATTTTATACTAAATAATGTATTTTTATTTAAAATACCTCCATAAAGAGGTTTAACAGTCATATTGTCTACATTATCATATTGTCCACTTAAAATATGTTGATTGTTAACATTTGTAATATCTGTATTTGTATAAGATGTTGAAGTACCAGGTGAAGATATAGTAACAGTATTATTAATTATAGTACTACATGAATTATTTACAGGTATAATATCATAATCATTTTCCGAATCCATTTTATATTATATATATATTTTTTGTAAAAAAAAAAAATACTTAAAAATAAGAAGGTTTCCTCACTTATAATTTATCAAGTTCTTTATTATATTTACCTATAACATTTTTATATTTGTATTTTATCTCTTTTCCATCTTTTATTACTATAACGGGATTTTCTAATTTAATTCTATTACCAATATATTTATATTCTGCGTTTGTTTTTATATCTTTTATAACAAAAACTATAAATTTTCCTAAAAAATTATCTTCATTTGATTTATCAATATCAATAAATTTTATTAAAGAAGAAAAAGCTTTATTTGCTGCAGCTTTTGCATTTATTCCTTTAAATTTTCCATATAATTGATTATCTTCTGGAAAATCCACTATTGAATAATAATGCATATTATTAATATTATTATTATTATTATTATACATATATAATAATAATAATATTATTTTATAGAAATAAATAGATTCAAGTAATTTTTAAATAATAATTACAATCATTCCTATAAAAATCTTATAATTTAAAAATATTTTTTTCCTCACATATTTTTTCCACCTTTTTGTTCTTTCTTATTTCCTTTATATAATTTAACGATTGGTTTAAATTTAAAAGAAACTTTACCACCTAAGGTTTTTGCTTTAGCAGCTTCACTCGGGGTATATTTATAATATGTGCCAATATACGGCCCATATTTTTTATTTTTAGATTCACGATTTATTTCTTTAATATAAAAAACAATTTTTAATTTAGATTTAGCATTATCTGATAATTTTTCTTGTTTAATCATGGATGATAATAGTTTTTTAGCAGCGTTTAATGGAGTTTGATAATTTGTAATATTTGCACGTGCTGTTGATGTGTATGGTTTTCCATCTACTTCTACAAATTTAAAATGACGATATGGACCATCATACTCTTTTTTTCCTCTTCTTGCTCCTCCTTCCTTTACACGATCTTTATCATAATCATCATCATCATCATCATCATCTTCTTCTTCATCATCGTCACCATCATCGTCATCATCATCGTCACCATCATCGTCACCGTCACCATCACCACCCACAAGAACGCTTTCTTCTTCTTTTTCTTCTTCTTCTTCTTCTTTTTCTTCTTTTTTACCAGGTTTACCACCTTTTATTTTTTGTTGTTTAACAAGTAATTCTAATTCATTTAGATCCTTTTCAAATTGCTTTTGTGTATATTGATTTTTTAAAGATTTAGGCATAGTTTTTATATTATATACTAAGATTTTTTTTATATTAAAAAATATAAAATTAATAATATAAATATAAAAATAATTAAAAATATACATTTAAAATTTATAATTTTAAATTCTATATTATTATTTTCAAAATTTTCTATATGATTACAAACAATTTCATTATTTTGTGCTTTTACTAAATTTGTTTTAGATGCATTTGCCGCACTTTTAATTATATTATTATTTCCATTCATCCTATATGTACCGTTAAAATCTAATGTTCCAGTTGGATTAAGACCTATAATATTACTAATAACAATTTCTTTATTAATATCACTCATTATAATTTATTTTACATTTTTTTTTTCTAATTCATCTACGGAAATGATTTGTTTTTTTTTCTTAAAAATTGCTAATTCATATCCACCTACAATTTGTAGTCTAATTTTTTCTATATAAAATACTTCAAATCCACTATTTATAACAATATCATAAATTTTTTCTTTAGATGGAATGTAAAAGGTTGTTTTTTTTATTCTTTTCGCACCTGTATCAAAAACTATTTTATCATAATAATAAAATATTTCTTTATCATTTTCATCTTTTATATAATAACAATCATGACTAAAATCATTTAAATATGTAAAACCGTGAATATTACCTTTATTATCCATATATTTTGAAGAATAATATCTTGCAGCAAGTTGTAATTTTAATGGATCATAGATTTGTAATATTAAAAATCCACCTTCTACTAGCCAATCAAAAGTATTCTTAATAATTTTTGAAATATCAGTTATTTTATTATAATATAATGTTCTTTCATCTATATAAATATGACTAAAATAATTTTTATTAAATATATTATGTTTAATAATGTTTCCTCTTATAAATTTAATATTTGGATACATGTTTTGAGCTTTTTTTAACATATTTTCAGAAATATCAACACCCATCACATTATATTTTTCCTTAATTTTTTTACATAATTTACCAATACCACACCCACAAACAAGAAAATAGATATTTTCTTTATTTTTAACAGTATCTACCACTTTAGAATAAACAATTTTTGTATCGTAATCAATATCTGTAAAATCTCTATATATAATTTCATATAAATGAATAAATTCTTCATCGTATATTTCTTCATATTTTTCAAAATCACCAAATTTATCTTCAAAATTTTCAATATATTTACATTTATAATAATGAATAATTAAAAATAATATAATAATACATAATATTATTATAAATAATATTTTAAAATTATATTTCATAATAATTATAAATTATAAAAAAAAGTTCATTTTATAATTTTCTATTTAAAATATATTAAATATATTAATATATTAAAATGGAAAGTTCAGATACAGTTAAAAATCAAGTGAAAGAAATTATATCTTTTTGTATTCAAAAAGAAAATAATATTATGCGACGAGAAAATATAAATGAATATAAACAAATATGTATGATTAAATTTACAAATTTTCATCAAAAATACCCAACATTATTTTTTTCAATTATTGAAAATCCATCTACATTTCCTTTATATAGATTAGAAGAAATGCTACATTTAAAAAGAAAAATAGAAGATAATGAAATAAATGAACAAAAAGCATCTGTTCATTTAGGACAAAAATATTATAACGAATTTGTAAAAGATACAGTATCAGAATTAGATAAAAGAATTAAAAGATAAATTTATATATCAATATTTTTTTTATAATAAATACTATTTTTATTTATTTCAATATTATATTTTTTGCACCAATTTATTGCATTATTTACTTGTTTTTGAATTATTTCATAATATTCATCTTTTTCTATATTATTTTCAGATAATTTTATTGTATTATTTAAATAAAATAATTGAGTATCCATATATTTTTCATTATATTCATTTAAAGTTTGAATAAATTTATTGTCTATTTTTATATTATTAAATATAATTGTATTTTCTTCTGATAAATCACTTTTTTGCCATTCTTCAATTAGATTCAATAAATTTAATTTTATAGTATTTGATAAATTATTCTTATAATACATGCATATTAAATATTTTTCAGAATTAGCAGGTCTACTTGTTTCAGGTTTATAAATAAATACTTTTTCAAAAGATAAACATATTATATATAATATTTGTATCATTGTAATACTAAATAAATCAAATACTTTACATACAAATGACCCATTTAATTCTAATATATTTAATGCAATAATACATTCTGAATAAATAATTTGACATGAATTTACTTCTTGTCCATTAAAATTACCGGAATAGTCAAACCCTCCATCAGCGGTAACTAAATGTGTTTTTTTATCATTAAAATTATGAATATATTTTTTAACATCTTCTATAAAATATAAATTACCATAATCAATTTTTACATTATTTTTATTATGAAATATTTTTTTAATTTTATTCCAATCAGGAATATAATCATTTGTTGGTTTCAAAGTTATTCCATAAAATACATCATTGTTATTATTTTTATTTGTAATAGTAGAACGGTAATTATATGTTGCTTCCATAAATCCTCCTGGACCTTCGGCTAAATGTGAAAAAATATAATGATCATTTAGGTTAAAATACTTAAATAAATCAAAATTATAGAAGATTTCCCATAATTTAAAATAGGAACGACTTATTGGAATATAGAAAGAAATACTATCATTTTTTCTTTTTTTATTATATGATGTATAAATTAATTCATATGGATTTCCTATTTTTTTCATTTTATCCCAATTTTCATTATTTTCTAATTTATCAATTTTTGCTTTTTCCGAACTTACAATTTCATAATATTTTTTAAATAATATGTTTTTATCTTTATTAATTATTTCTATTTGAATATTATCATTCAAATTTTGAATATTATCTATTTGTAAATAGAAGTTCATAAATTATGTTCTTAAAAATCTTTTAAGTTAAATTATAATTATATTAAATTAAATATTTTTATATGCTCGTTTACAGTCTTGAAGACAATATTGTTCATATATAACTTATTATGATAAAAAAACATCAACAATATTATAAAATTATTCTAAAAAAAATTTATCTATTCTAAAGTTTCTTCAAATTTCTAGTATTGTATGATAAAATAGTTTTTATAAAAACATGACATTATTGATTTTTATTTTTATAAATTAGTAGAATTTTATTTTGCATTGTCTATATTACAATATTTTTTTGAATAAATATTATGAAACCAATGTATAAATTCTATTATTTCAAAACGAAATAATAATATCATTACTAATAATAAAACTAATATTACTATGTAAGACATTAAAACTTCAAAAATGAAATCAATAAACCACCGAATAACATGTAGTATAAACATTTTTTGTTAATTATATATATTTGAATAATACTTATAATATATAAAATTTTTAAACATTTTTTGCTGTCAATTTTTATTTTACAAACAAGTATGAATACCATACTAGAAACTTATTTTAATAAATTTTTATTCGTATTTCTTTTGTAAAAATATGAATAAATGTTATAGTCAATCACAATTTAGAATTCTACCTATTTTTTATAATTATTTTTTTACTTTTAGAAAATATATTAGTAGAATTATAAATTGTGATAATTATATTTTACTAATTTTTATTACTATTTTCATTTATATTTTTAAAAAATAAATTTTTATTATCATAAAAATCACACATAAATTTTACTATAGTATCATTTTTTTCATTATGTAAATTTTTATGATGATAATAATTATTAGGATATAAATCATTTTTTTCATTATGTAAATTTTTATAATGATAATAATTATTAGGATCTAAATCATGTTCATTGAATGTTAAATTAAAAGAACAAGTATTTATACTAAAATTATAGAATTTATTATAGTTATCATTATGTATATTATTATGTATATTATTATGATTTATTTGTAATGATTTTTTATCTATTTTATCAAGTAAGTTTATAAAAAAACGATCATTATCAAAATTATTAACATATGTATTTGCAAAATTATTTTTATTAATATCAGTATATATATCTATATTTTTATAAATAGAAATAAATAAATAATATTTAAAAATAGCTTTTATATAAGATAATAAGTAACGCTCTATGTTTTTATTTTTATTTATAATATTATCTTCAGGATTTTTAAAAAAAGTATTGTAGTTTTTTAAAAAATATACATATCTCACAGATTTATATGAATAAATTATATTATTTAATATAAAATTTATACTATTTTCTAAATAATTTTCTGAATAATTTTCTGATTTTTTTTCTAAATAATTTTCTGATTTTTTTTCTGAATTATTTTCTGAATTATTTTCTGAATTATTTTCTGAATTATTTTCTGAATTATTTATTATATATTTTTTTTTTATGTAATTTTTTATATTATTTAATATATAATCTAATTTATATTCAGCCTTTAATTTATTTAAATAATTGTTTATACAGTTAATAATGAATATTTTCTGGCTTTTACATTCTTTATTCCAATTAACATTTTGGTTATACCAGTTATAAAAATTATTTTTATTATTAGATTTATATTTTAATTCTTGATTTTTATGATAATATTGATAATAATTACTATATGAATTATATATTGGATGAAAAACATAATTATTTTTTAATAATTCATTTTGTTTATATTCATAATTATTATCTTTAATTGTACAAGAAAATAATATTAAAATAATTGGTTTTTCTTCTGATTTGTGTTTATTATCTAAAAAATTAACAACATCTATTAAATTAATTATTATAGTTGATGAGTTTTTATTTTTTTTACTTTCTATATCATCAGTTAATAAATTAATTATTGTATTTGATGAGTTTTTATTTTCTTTAATTTTTATATAATCAGTTAAACAATTATAATATTTTTTATGAAAATTTTTAGATAAATATAAACTAGTCTTTATTGATTTTTCTTCTTTATATGAGTTATTTAATATTATTTGATAAGAATTGTATAATTCTTTTAATTTATTAAATTGATTATGCATATATTTACAATGTAAAGTATAGTAATCATTTTGTTGTAATAATATTCCATTTTTACAAATAAAAGGATTTATAATACATTCTATATCTAATATATTATCATTATTGCAAACTTTATTAAATATATTTTCATAAGAATAAATATTAATTTTATTGCTTTCTTCATTTATATTTATATATGATGGTTTTATTGGAAATTTAAATAATCCAGAAAAAAAATTATTATTTTCTTCTGTTGAAATATCATAATTATAAAATTCATCTCCTGGCTTATAAACTTTAAATTTTTTTTTTTCTATATTGGTATTATTTATTTTATAAAGATTTTTAATTTTTTTTTTTTCAATTTTGAATATTTCATTTGTCATGTTTTGAAAAAAAATATTTGAAATACTATTCAACATACCCATTCTTAAAAATAAATAATCATTTATAATAGATGAATATAATAAACCACCTTTTTCTAATGATATAATATAAAAATTATTTGGTAATATAAATTTTTCTTTATTATTTCCAGAACCATGAAATTTTAACATATAATTTAAAGAATTACTTTGTTTAATTTTATTAGGTAATGTTTTAATAATTTTTTCATTAAAATTTCTTATAGTATGTAAATCATTATTTTGAGAATCTATATCATATTTTTCATAAAAATTGTGATCTGTCATATATTATAATATAGATTAAAATTCTATTGAGTAAAAAAATATTTTCCAAATATAAATAGAGTTTTTCGTTGGGATTTTTGGACACCTTTTTATTAAAGAGTAAAAATAATAGTTTATTTTATATGTACAATTTTATTTATTTATATTTTAATTGATAAAATAAGAACTTATATATTTTCATAATTTTAATCAAAATTTAAATATAATATTTTATTAAATATAGTATAAACACTATTTCAAAATTAATTTACAATAAAGTATTTTAAATTATATAAAAGTTTTTTTTTATAAATATATAATTGATAATTTATAAAAAAATTTTACAGTTAATTAAATAATAGTTAATAATAATTATTATTAATTGTATAAATATCAATAAATAAAATATATTGTATTTTTTTTATTGTAAATGAATTTTGAAACAGCGTTATAATTTTTCTATGAATAAATTATTATATTTTTTAATATTTATAGTCATCGCAATTTATAATTCTACTATTTTTTATAATTATTTTTTACCATAATTATAAAATTAAATACACCTGAAATGATTTTAAAATTTTCACTTTTTATTACCTAATTATCAATGCTATAAACTTAAGAATTATAACAATAAAAACAATAACTAATAAATAAAAAAAATATTTTATTGTATAAAATATTTTTTATTGATAATTTTATATTATTCGGTTTTAAATTTATAAAATAAAATTATATTTTTATATGTATA
>Ga0214921_10010359_pt1 | contig 11540 bp, 5 predicted proteins | sample LL1505_MetaG_FD_177992 | JGI IMG/M metagenome (GOLD analysis project Ga0214921, IMG submission 177992) | Freshwater microbial communities from Lake Lanier, Atlanta, Georgia, United States - LL-1505 | ecosystem: Environmental > Aquatic > Freshwater > Lake | place: USA: Georgia | collected 2015-05-28
AGCGCGTAGCGGCGCTCGGAAGGGTCGGGGTGCAGGAGGTAGAGAATGCCGCCATAGACGCGGGGACGGGGTGCTTTTCGTGATAGGGATTGGAACGCAGGAGTGGTATAAGCCATGAGGGTGCTTGTTTTGATAAGCAGAGTGAGGGTCAATTTTTAGACTTTTTTGGACTTGGACTTTTTTGGACTTTTTAAGCGGAACGCTATACGCAGTGTGCCGCCAAAGGCGGCTCAGAAAAAAAGCGCCCCAAGCAGCCAAAGGCTGCGACGCGGCCATGGGCCGCTTCAAAAACGGCCTGCGGCACAGACTGTTGTGGCACCGTTGCGTTTCTCTTAAAAAGCGCATGTGATTTCTTCAATGTTTTTTCTGCGCTGCAGATTCTTCCATGTATTCTGCAATTGCCTGCCGCATCGCCTCTCTTCTCTTATGCATTTCCTCCAGGAACTTGGACGTAGGCCCTCGGCTCATACTGTATTTCAACTGTAAATAGGCGAGCAGGAGAGCCGCAAGGAGAATGCTGAAAAGGATGAATGGTACCATTGCGCTTTTTAGGACAAAGTGGACTTTTTAGGAAAAAGTCCGCAAAAAGACCTGTGTTATATTGGGTGGTTGGTGAGCTTCAATTTTGGAAACGTTGCATTCATATCTAAGCGGCCTTTACGAAGTGCGGTCACTCCCTAAAAGCGCCGAGTGGGTTTGGGGGCTTTTTCATAAAAAGTCCAGCTAGTAGATGGCTACTAATTACCTGGCACTTGCAAATTATGTCACGCCATCCTTTACGGTGAGCACCCTCACGGGCAGCACCATTACGGCAAAGGCCTTCTCCCTTCAATCCACCGTGATTTCACTAGGTCAATCGACGAACCAGAACTACACGAATTTTACGAGCGGCTCCTTCACTCCCGCCCTGATGACTTCCACTCTCTCCACTTACAACTCGTTGAGCACGGTGACGAAGGTCTCCATGTCCCAAGATGGTCGCTACCAATATGCCCTACAGAGCGTCCCGAGCACCGCAAACTATTATCAACTCTCCAGGTCCAGTGACACGGGTGTATCATGGAGCACCCTGAATACTTCCACGATGGGTCTCCCACAGGGCTCCCTGGCGTACCAGTCCACCGTTTCAGGCTACCCGACGTACAGCAACATCTCCCAGTCCGCGACGGGACAGTATGCACTCGCGGCCACCTCTGGCGGCCAACTCTATGTATCCAACAACGCCAACTCCGCGACACCGGTTTACACCCCTGCGAATGTGGGAGGCGCTCCTTATGCATACCTGCCGATGGACTCCCTGCCGATTACGGATATGATGGGAAACACCACCATCACGGTCACAGGTAGCGCACCGCTTGTAGCGGGAAAGGTAGGAACCAGCGCGATTAACCTGGTGAACACCGCGGGAGGAACGGCGACAAACTATGTCCGCGGTACGTGGACGGGCTCCGCCAACTTCACGGTGTCATTCTGGTTCAACGCGCGGACGATAACTCCACCAACCAGTGTAAATCAGGTTATTTTTGGCGCATATGGAGGCAATTTTACTATTTATATCAACACAAGCAATCAACTTATATTCTATATACCATCGGGAGGACTCACAGCGAATGCAGTAACGGGTCCCACTATTGTTGCAAATACGTGGTATAATGTGGTAGCCATTTTCCAAACCAACTCAACGTGTTCATTATATGTGAATAATGCATTATATGGAAACTATACAAATACCTTAGGAGTGGGTTCGTATACAACAACTGCATTTGGTCTAGGAACGTATGATACTCTCACAGGTTCGGCTTTCAACGGCTACATCGACGATTTCCGCCTCTACAATTTCGCCGCACCGAACGTCGTCCCTCCTTATATCTATTTGCCGCTGGATGGAACCCTGGTGGATGCGATGGGCAACACGACGGTAACACCTGTTGGTGGTCCAGGGTATGTATCTGGCATCGTCAGTTCGCAAGCGCTGAACTTTGTGAACACGCCAGGTGGCACTGCTGTACAGTATATGACATTCCCATGGACGTTTTCGACTAGTTTCACAGTAAGTGGTTGGTTCAATTCGCGCACCGTGATATCGGGTCAATACAGCATGCTATTTAGTGTAAATGGCAAGGGAATCACATTGTACATGGGAGGAGGTGTGCTTACGTATTTTATTGGTTCATCTGTGCTTCAGTATATAACTACACCCTATTCTATCCTTCCAAATACGTGGTATAATTTTTCGTTAACATATCAATTGAACGGCGTCTCCTCATTATATGTAAATAACGTTCTGATAGGCTCTGTATCAAATACGGGTGCAATTACGAGTACGTATACATCTGTCTCAACGGGTAAGATTGGAATTGGAATATATGACGATTTAACTACAACATACTCCTTTAACGGCTACTTTGATGATATCCGCGTCTATAACTATGCGGTAACCCCGTCACCGATTGCACCGCTGAACTGGAGCCACACGGCGGTCAGTGCGACGGGTCAGTATATGATGGCAGCCGCCGCAAGCGGCGGCGTGTTCTACTCTACCAACTATGGCGCATCCTGGTCACAGCTCACCGCGACGCAAATCCCTGCACTGGTTGCCCCTAGTGGAGCGGCGACAACGCTGATGGGTCCGCTCATTCAGCCGAATAACGCGGTGGCCACAGCTGCGAACTGGTCTGCGAATGGCGTGACGTGGACCGCGACCGCGAGCACAACCATTACTACATATTATCCCTATAAAGCTTTCAATAATACGAATGCAACGACTGACTCATGGAATAACACATCACAGTCATATACGACAGCTGGCAATGCTTCGGGTATTACCACAATTATCCAAGGAAACGTCGGTTCTGTACAAGGAGATTGGATACAGCTTCAAAGCTCTGTTCCACTCGTGATATATTCCTATCAGCTTGGCATAGGTGGCGCGCCAAATCAATTTCCAAGTACATTTTACATCATCGGTTCAAATGATTCAACAACATGGTATCCTATTCAAAAATGCGTTGCAACATCAACTGGTTCAGCACCTGCTGGTGCTGGCACTCTTATTACAGGAACCATTGTCGCATCTACATCTGGTTCGCAAACATTAGGGTCTAATACCTACACAACAACCACCTATTCAACAACAACAAATACATATATCTATTTTCGCATTCTTGGAACAAATAATTACAGTAGCACGAATGGATACCTTGAAATCGGAGAGTGGCTCATTAACTTCGCCACGCCGATGCCGCTCCTCACCGCGCCGGCCACGGCGCCGTCGACCGCCACGTCGGCTATAACGGTTTCGCCGAACATGACGAACCTCGCTGCGAGTACATGGACCACACCGAATGGCGTCACATGGACGGTGTCGGCAACTACAACTTATGCTGGATTTAACTCATATAAGATATTCGATAATACATTATCATCTTCGTGGAATAACACATCACAAACATATACCACTACTGGTAATACGTCGGGTGTAAATACAACGGCTTCTGGAATAGCGGGTCAAATAACTGGTGATTATATACAGCTTCAGAGTTCGGTCCCACTTGTAATAAATTCCTACCAGCTTGCGACAGGCGGCGGTAATCTCCAAATTCCAAGTACATTTTATATCGTCGGCTCAAATGATAATTCAACATGGTTCGCCATTCAGAAATGTGTTGCATCGACAGTAGCTTACCCTCCCGCGACTGTAAGTACTCTTATTGCAGGAACTATCACAGTAGCCACAGCTGGCTCACAAACATTCGGTAATATGTCTCTCACAACAACAACGTATTCTACTACAACGAACGCATATATCTATTTTCGCATCATTGGAACAGCTACATTCGGAACGACTACGTATCTCGAAATTGGTGGATGGGATGTCAACTTCACCGCTTACACACCGAACCCCGTGAACGCCTTAGCGATATCGAACGGCGGCCAGAACATGCTGGTGGCCGCGACGGGAACAACGATGCCAAACGTGGTAGGTGTCACTCCCGCTGCAATTACTACCTGGACAGCGAATGGTGTAACATGGACTGCCAGTGGTTTGTATCTTAGTAGTCCTTATTTTCCATATTATGCATTTAATAACAGTCTTGGCCCGAACTCATGGGCATCATCCTCTTTAACATACACAACTACGCCATTAACAACTGGTACTACTACATCCGTATCAGGTATTGGAACAGTATATGGTGATTATCTCCAAATTCAGTCATCCGTTCCTATTGTCATGTATTCCTATCAATTCGCAACAGGTAGTGATGCTGCCATTTATTTTGTAAAAACATTTTATATTGTAGGGTCAAATGATGGTTTAACGTGGTATCCTATTCAATATGGTAATGCGAACTCTACACAACCAACATCTTTGACCGCAACACTCATTCAAAATATGATATATGTAAATTCGGCTAGCGCACAGCCATTTGGAAATAGTATATTAACCACGACTACATACAGCACGACAACAAACGCGTATACATATTTTCGATTAATTCCTACAGCCACGTTTAATTCTTCTGCAAATGTTGTACAAATCGGCGAGTGGTACACCCACTTCCAATTAGGCTCCACCTATCTTTCCACGAACTATGGGTCCACCTGGAGCACCGCCGCAACCGCTCCGCCAACCGCGCCGTTTCTCGCAACCTCGGGTAGTGGCCAATACACCATCACGGGCACGAGTCAACTCGCCACTGTCTACTCCAACACCGCGCTCACCACGTACACTATCCCAACCCTAACAGGAATCAACGCGAACATCAACTGCGCATCTGTTTCATCATCAGGCCAGTTCATGATTATCCTGACGCAGGGCACGACGAACAACGTATTCTACAGCACCAACTATGGTATCACGTTCACCGCGATGACGGTTGGTTCCGCCCCAATGACGAGTTGCGCGATTTCCTATGATGGCTTTGAAATCACGGTATCTAACGCGTCCAACGTGTACACGCTAAATCGCAACACCCAAGGCTACGCTATTACGATGGGCAACCAGTCTGGTTTGACAAACCAAGGCTACAACTCCGTGGCGATAGGCAACCTCGCGGGTGTAACAAATCAGAGCGCGAACTCGATTATTTTGAATGCGTCTGGTTCTACATTAGACGCCTACAACCCTGGATTCTTCGTGTCGCCTGTGCAGTCGCAATTGACTGCGAATCAGAGTTCTGCAGCACTGTTAGGATATGGCACAGACAACCAAATCGTTCAGACAGGGTCGTATGTATTTGCAAATGGAAATGTCGGAATTGGTGCTGCGTATGGTGCGGCATATAGTTCAGATAGATTGACAATATACGGACCGATTGGTTATACACCTTCGGCTGGTTATGCAGCTATATCATTATATAATGGATATGGTGGTCAAAACGTTACTGGCAGCGATGCACTATGTACACAGATTACAATGGGGCCATATGGTCCATACCTTCAGGCTAGATATGTGAATACTGCGTATGTTGATTCAATGAGATTAGATATATGTACTAGTACCGGTTCGAATAATGCATCACCTGTTCCTCGTATCTCCGTTCTATCTGGACTTCAAAGCGGTTATGTAGGAATTGGTACAACGGCGCCAATTGCACTTCTTCATATCACAGGTTCTGCTACAGTAGGCGACCGTAATGGTTCGTTGCGTGTATCCACACAACGAGCAGGGTTATATCTAAGTTCACTTGGAGCTGGTGGTACTGATTGGAACATTTGGACTACATTGACGGGCGAATCACCTGGGGCGGGTGCATTAGCAATTTATGACCAAACCAATGCGGCATTTCGTATGGTAATTAGCAACAGTGGGAATGTAGGCATCGGTATTATTAATCCATCAAACAAACTCCATGTACAGGGTAATGTTACAGTAGGAGGTCCTAATTGCAGTATCTATTGGGCTGGATCGTCAGATAATTATATCTTTACAACGGCAACCGACGGTTTCGGAGCTGGTTCTGGTACTAATAATTTTGTAATTTCATCGTGGTACGGCTTGGGTTTTGGAAATGCGTCTAACGGAAATTACGCAACTGCCTATATCAATTGTAGAACAGGAACATATTATGGAGTGAGTGCTCTTTCATCCGATAAACGCATGAAAAAGAATATTCAACCATCCACAAATTGTCTAGACAAAATCAATAGTATTCCAGTTGTTTCCTATGATTTTATCGAATCACACAAGCCACATGTTCAATATGGTATTGTAGCGCAAGATGTTCGTGACATTGTCCCTGAAGCGGTGTCGATTACATCTAATTTTATAGGCGATAGTGATAAAATCGTCACGCACATACTCGACGGAGATATCATAACTATTACATCGCCATCGCATGGATATCATACAGGAAATGTATTGAGATTCACAATTGATTATGTGAATACAATTGATGATAAATTTCATACAACGTCAATCATGGTAATAGACGATGATACGTATACTATTCCTACATGGAATGAGTATGATTCGTCTGCATCATTGTATGTGTATGGTAAATTCGTAAATGATTTTCACAACGTTGATGCGTCTCACTTTACCTTTTTAGCACTAGGAGGAGTCAAAGAGCTTATAGCCGAAAATACTCAACTGAAATCTCAACTTGCCTCGCAAGCCTCCGCGATTGAGGCGCAAAACTCAGCGCTAGCCGCATTGGAAGCGCGGCTAGCGGCGCTGGAGGGTAAATAAAGTAGTGGGGACGTTACGCCGCGCTACACGCGGCTACCTCCGTAAACCCGCACCCCTCTGAGTCGCCTTCGGCGGCTTTACGCAGTGTGCGGCATCGCCCGCTACGCGGGCTTGTGGCCGCTCTGCACCGAAGTATCTAGTGGAGGGCGGAATGGAGAAACATCCGCGAAATGCGTAACAGACGTCTAGTGGAGACGGACTGGATATGTTCAATAAGTGATTTCGAGGTGGCAAACAAGGGAGGTTGGATAGTGTACCGCCAGGCGCTGAGGGATATTACGCGTGTAGGGAATCCATTTGCGGTGGTGTGGCCAGTGGAGACGCAAGCACACTCCGTAAACCCACACCCCTCTACCGTTGTAGCTGCGGCGGTATCAAGCGAAGTGCCCGCGGTGGCATCAAGCGATGTAGCTAGTGTGCCAGCGGTGGCATCAAGTGAAGTAGGTGACGCGCCAAGTATGTAAGAGGTGTGTAGTGGAGACGCACAAAGCAGGCCCACAGGGGCTGCGAGCCTTGTGAGCACACTCCGTAAACCCACACCCCTCTGAGTCGCCTTCGGCGACGTCGCGGCCTGCGGCCGCTTGCACCGATGTAGCGGATGCGTAACAGGCGTTAAACGGGTGTGCGTCCCGTGTGTATTTTGTGAGCAGATACATGGGAAATAAACGTAACAGTCTTGGTGATGAGGAAAACATGGTAATAATTTCCTCGCATCGGTAAATAGTGGTAAAAGTGTAGTGCAACTGCGAAAAGGTGATGTATAAAAGGGGTAAAGTGTGAAAAGTGTGATAGGTAATATTTAAAGTCTAACATGAATATAAAGGGTAAGGGGATGGCGGAAGAGCCATCAGGTGCAGCGGGTGTAGCATCAGACGGTATTAGGATGCCGACGAACGTAAAAGCGAGTAGATTTTATTACCGCCATCGTGAGGAGATATTGGAGCGTCGTCGTGCGCGGCGTGAGGCGGATCCAGAGTATGCAGAGAAGAAGAGGGTACGTGAGGAGAGGAGGGAGGAGAGGGAGGCGATTGCGAGGGAGAAGGAGCGTTTGAGGGAGGAGGAGAGGGCAGCGAAGGAGGCGAAGAGGAGGGAGAAGGAGGTGGAGAGGGATGCGAAGCGTGAGGAGAAGGCGCGTCGTCTGGGTGCGGTCTAGGCCTCCGGCGAACTTTTTTGCGTATTTTCAAGCCTAAATAATCTAACCCCTAAAGTATAGAATAGAGATGTCGTCAGCGTCTGTATTGGGTACAGGGTTCAACACGTTATCGTATTGTAGGGAGAGTAACATCCCATGTTTTACGCAGATGTTGGTGGGTTCAAAGCGTCCAACGGTGAAGGGATGGAGTAAGATAGAGGCTTATGATGTAAAGAAGGTGAGGGAGACGGACAATGGGTTTGCGATAGTGACAGGTCACACGCACGTGATGGTGGACATAGACTTGAAGCACGAGGTACCGAAGGAGGTGGTGAGGACATTGATGGATAATTGTGGAGGATATGAGCGTACGCCAGGAGGATACCATTTTTACTATGTGAGTGATGAGCGAACGGGTCGTTTGGGTTCAAAGGCGGGAGGATATTGGGGAGGAGTGAAGTGTGCGGGGCTGGATTTTCGTTCGTATGGTGGATTATCATGGTGCGACCCGAGTTGGTACCAGGGTCCAGATGGAGAGCGGAAGGAGTACAAGTGGATGCATGGTAACTTGTCGACGGCGGGTGTGATGCCAGACGTGGTATGGAGTGCATTGAACCACCCAAATAACTTGACGTGTCTGGGTGGTAAGTCAAAGGGGCCCATAGAGGCAGTAAAGGAGGCAGTAAAGGAGTCAAAAGCGGAGGTATTAAGCGAAGAGGGAGACTGGGAGGAGGTGGTGGCGTTGGTGGGGATGTTGTCCAAAGAGAGAGCAACGGGATATGACAGTTGGCGGAACGTGATATTTGCGGTGCGAAACATAGAGAATTCGGAGCGAGCGCGTGAATTATGTCATGAGTTTTCGCGAAAGGGAGCGAATTATGAGGGGCGTGAGGTGGATAGGAAGTTTGACCGCCGCGGAGATGCGAGTCGTCCGCTAACGATGAAGTCGCTGCACTATTGGGCACACGAGGATGCGCCAGACGAGCACACGAAGTATCGGCTATCGCGTATGTATGAGAGCGACGATGAGTTAATCAAAGTATTATTATCAGGGTCGATAGCATTGGCGGAGCTGTATATGAATCTATTCGGCAATGATGTATTGGCGGTGAAGGACGGAGACCGCACGATGACGAAGCGTTTTTACATATTTAATTATGATACGAAGTTGTGGGACAGCGTGGATAAGGAGTTGTTAGCGGCGGATATTTGTTCTGAGTTGTCGTCAATTGTAGAGAAGAAGGCGAGTGCGGTGTACGCGTCATTAAATGGGTTGAATCGTGCAACGCTGGACGATAATGGTAAAATACAGATGGACCGTCAAAAGCAAACAGGCGATTTGTTGAGGAAGCTGTATTTGTCAATACAGGACATGGGTAAGGGAAATTGTATCGCCTCACACGTGATGAAGATGAAGATGAAGTCGCAGTATGACACGCAGATAATGAATAAGAATATAGGGCTGCTATCGGTGAGGAACGGGATGGTGGATTTGCGAACGGGGAAGCTATTGGAGCGGACGAGGGAGCACTATCAGACGTTTTACATTGGAGTGGACTATGACAACAACGCGTCTTTGACGCTGATGGAACGATTCATAGACGGCATGTTTCTACCGAACGAGGGAGAGGTGAAGAACCTGCTGTGCAAGACGATAGGATATTCCATCACAGGCGAGACAGACAAGAAGATATTACCAGTATTACTGGGTGACGGGTGCAATGGAAAGTCAGAGTTGATAAATCTGTTGAAGGCCGTGATGGGAAAGTACTATATTTCAACAGTGGACTATGCGGATTTGTCAGAGGACAATAAGAGTAAGAACGTGGACACGTTGTTCAACGCGCGCTTCGCGCGCATCATCATTATATCAGAGACGGGTAAGGACGCGGTGTTTAAGGAGTCAAAGTTGAAGGCGATATCTGGAAGGGACGGCGTGAATGTATCAGCTAAGTTCAAAGGAGACGAGATGATGATACCAGAGTGTGTGATATGGATTATATCGAATTTCAAGCCGCGATTTTCAGGAGATAATACATTTTGGAATCGCGTGGTGAGCATCATGTTGAATATGCAGTTCATGGACAGGACGGATTTTCGTTGGGACGACGATGCGTTTGAACGCGGAGCAATAAAGGAGAAAGATGGCGATTTCATCAAGGAATTGTATAAGGACATTCAGGGCATATTGCTATGGCTGGTGAAGCAGGCGATGAAGCAGTACGCAGAGGGAATCGTGATGCCTGAATCAGTAGCACAGCAGAAGGCGAAGTACATGAATCAGTGTGTGAAGGAAGCGAATAAGACACTATCAGGATATATGACGCGAACGTGGGAGGTAGCGGAGGATGGCGAGACAACAATGGCGATGATTGTGGAGCAATATCGTGCTGACTTTCCAGACGACGCGTTGTTATCGGATGGCCAGGTGGAGACGATTGTGACAACGGAGTTGAAGAGAATGGAGGTGCAGAAGAAGAGAGAGGACAAAATATTAAAAGGTATTAGAACTCAACGTGTGATTTGGAAGTTGAAGAAAAAAGAGTGAACACCTCGGAGCCAGAAAAAGTCCCTCATACCCCCCCCTCCCTCAGGGGTCCCTCAGGGGTAAAATCATATATGCTATGGAAAATCTTTTTTTTATTTTATTTATAAAACCTCTGAAAATACCCTGAGGGACCCCTGAGGGACCCCCTACCCCTGAGGGACTTTTTAACCCTCCTTACCCTCCTTGTTACACTAGGTGTATAGCACTCTCCCCTTGACGCCTCCCTTCAACTCCAAAGGGTTGCCAGGGTGGCAGGAGACGGCAGGGACGGCAGGGTTACCCGCCAACTTTTCAAAATCAAAAAGAATCCTGAAGCGCGAAAGTTTGCGGGTAACCCTGCCGTCCCTGCCGTCCCTGCCGTCTCCTGCCGTCTCCTTAATCTCCTTGAAATGCAAATATTGAATAAAATATCTCCTTATCTCTCCTTGTAACTCCTAAATATCGCAAAAACCATAAATTGTGATTTTTGTGAAATTGTAAAGTTGCGAGCCAGGCCTGGCGAGGCTGTGCCGCGTCTCGGGTTTTTTTGCGAAAAGTTGTGAATGCATCGCGAAATTGCATAATCATAATAAGAATAGCGAGCGAAGCGAGCGTCATATGAACTCTTCTTAGATGAGTAATCCGCGGCCCGCAGGGCCGAACGGCCACTCGTCCAGTCCTATGAAACTTTCTTGTATCTTCCCATGAACTTAAAAGTAACTGACTGTAACCTCCTTTGAAGTCCCGTTGTAACCCGGCGGCTTCCTTGAGCTCCTTTGAAATGCCGCGCTTCGCGCGGCATCCTCCTTGAGCCTCCTTTGAAAACACGGTGCGGCCCGGTGGTCTCCTTGCGCTCCTTTGAACTTTGCGCGACGCGATAAATTTCTCCTTGAGTCTCCTTTGAAACGCCATGCGACCCGGCGGTCTCCTTATGCTCCTTTGAACATTGCGCGACGCGAGAAATTTCTCCTTGAGTCTCCTTTGAACATTTTAAATTGTGCCGTGAAACTCGTGTTTGCGTTGTGAAATTTAAATTTGTGCCGTTAACTACATCAAATTGTGCCCTGAAACTCGCGGTGTATGCATTTATTTTGCGCCCTGAAAATGCGTGAGTTTTTCGGGGCAAAAAAACTCACGCTTTTTTAATTATGAGTTTTTTGCCCCGTTTTTGAGAAAAGTGATTAATATAT
>Ga0214921_10010361_pt1 | contig 11539 bp, 12 predicted proteins | sample LL1505_MetaG_FD_177992 | JGI IMG/M metagenome (GOLD analysis project Ga0214921, IMG submission 177992) | Freshwater microbial communities from Lake Lanier, Atlanta, Georgia, United States - LL-1505 | ecosystem: Environmental > Aquatic > Freshwater > Lake | place: USA: Georgia | collected...
GTTGCGACAAAAGAAAAGCATGAGGCCAATGCGAGGACCGTTGCCTCTCTCCCCGGATATGATCTTGCCCTAATTGAGGTCGATCAAGGTCTTGGAAATGGAGCTGCTATGGTTATAAGGAAGGAACCGGCTCGTGATCTTGAAAAAGTATATGTTTGTGGGAATCCGGAGGCAACAAGCTTTGTCTGGTCGGATGGCAGTGTGGGAAATGCACTTCAAAAAACCGAGATGGGCGATCTTATTCAAATCACAGCCCCGATTTCTCCGGGATCCAGCGGGGGTCCTGTTTTGGATTCTGACGGAAAAGTAATTGGTATTATTAAGTGTTACCTCAAGAGTGGCCAAAATCTCAACTTTGCCGTCCCGGTAAAATATCTTGAAAATCTTTTCGTGGAAAAAGATAGGGGGGATCAATATAGTGCCATTCTTTCCTTGCCGGAGTGGCGGAAATTCAAATCTGCTGCCCAAGACGGCGATCAGGATTTGTCACGAAAGGCGATAAGTTCCGTAATCGAAAAAACGGGGCAAGATGGTTTTTGGCGCACGGAGGTAGGGGTGGTCCTTTTTCGAAATAAACTTTACGAGATGGCCATGGAGGAGTTTAAAAAGGCAGTTCAAATTAATCCCGGGTATGCCAAGGCATGGGCAAATCTAGGGGCGACACAACTTCAACTTAACAGACCAGAACAGGCAGTTGAATCTTATAAAAAAGCTCTGCAGACTTCAGGAGATGAAGAACAGATTACTTTACAGGCCGCACGAGCTTATGAGCACTGTGATAAAATAGAGGAAAGCGAAAAACTTCTTAAGGAGGCAGTTGTTAAACATCCTGAGTGGCAAGATTGCAAAAATGAACTTAAGAAAATATTGAAAATGTAATTCGAAGGTATTTATTAAAGACTGCGCACAAAAAACAGATTTTCTAATATAATGAAATGGTCAGCAATATGAACCATATTCGCATCAAGACATTATAAGATATATTGAGAAGGGGCTTTGACAGCTGATCACCTCACATTGTAATGAGGCGATCCCGAATGGGTTCCACTTCGGAGTATTCCTGCCTTTAATCTGTTTAACAGAGCTCTTTCAATCCAACCGCCACCACAATCAGTTATCTCTTGCTTTAAGACCACGCTATTATCCAAGCCATATGATGTTTATGACTAAGTTATATTGGCTATACCATCAGTGCTGCATTTCCTATGTGGCAGACAGAAAATCCTGAAGTTTCGGCATTTTTTCTTAAAGTACTGGCTATTGTTTCAACCGCATTTGTCGCTGGAATGAAAGCCAAGCGACTAGGGATGGGGAGTAATACGGACAAAACGCCTACGGGAAATAAACACTCCGGACCAGGTGCTTGGACCGGAGTTGTCTTGCTTTTATGGATTATTGGATTTCCATCCCATCTTTTTACCCGCAGACGGTATAAGGCCCGAAAATACTCTTGCCTGCAATCCTTGTGGTGATTTCATTTCTCACTCCAGGATTCATAACTGCTTGCTAGTTGCCTGAAGTCGGCGCACCTGAAGTTGTGACATTGGTAGAGCAGGTTGTTCGAGTGAGTCCGTTTTTTAAAAGTTTTGGATTCGGGGTAAAAAATACCATCAAAACCCCGGGATAGGTCAGTTATGAAAAAAACTCATCAAAAGAGAATTGGTCGGACAATCCTCAAAAATAAAAATAGATCGCAAACCATTTACTAAACAGCTGAGTGGCAGAACCGTCGCAAGTGGCTTATTTGAGTTCAGGTTTAGAATCATTCGTAAAATGTGTTGATCCATCTCGGCGTGAGCGCGCTAGATATCGTGAATATGAGTTGAGTAAGATGAGCGTTGTCGGTTAGCCACATCCCTCCCTTAAAGTGTGCCGTGAAGGGTTGGTGCGTAATTAAATCTGGGTCAAAAATAACTAGCACCAATATAATGCTGTGGTGTCGAATTTAAAGATCTCATTATTAATTATTGGATTTAACTTGAGGGCGCAGCTTTTGTAAATTCTTGTTGTAGTCATCGACATTCTCGATCTTGTTTGCATCCATAAGAAGAAATGCTTTTTGTTGTAGTCGAAAATTCTCATTTTGCTTGGCGCTTATGATCGACTGGATTCTGGACCGTTCGCGCGAACCCTCAGAGTTCATTACAGAGTATTTTCTTTTTTGCTCTTCAAGCATTCGTATCTCCTGTTTGTTGGATTCAATCTGACTCTTTACGATATGATATTCAGCACCTCTTGTGACACAGTCATACTTTGCATAAGTTGTTTGGGCAATGAGTGGAGGAACAAGAAAAAATAATGCACTTAAGAACGTGGTAACTAGTCTTCTGTACAGATAACATCCCATAAGATATCAGATTGAATAACGTGTATTCGCTTAATTACAACACCAAACCATTACCCCTAGTAAATACTATAAACACCTGTTGGTCAACAGTATACATGGCTTTATGAATTGAAGTAACCCACTGTCGTTATTCAAATAACTTCTTTTAAGTCTTAATAAACGCGATTATCGTGAATCATTAATCAAAAGGGAATATGAAAAAATCGAGAAGAGCCTCACAAGGAAGTAATAAGCTCATTCTAGCTTTCGTAACGGTTTTGGGTATAGCCACGCTTTTATCAATCATTTTTACAGACAACATCCTTAAAAAAATCGGTACAAATGAGCAGAGTATCAATATCGAAAAATTTTTAACGAACTCCACAAGCTTTGGCGGTGAAACATATAAAATTACTATTAAAATCGAAGATCTTATTTTAACAAATGAAATCTGCGGCATATACGCAGTTAAACTGAATCAAATTACAAATCATGTGAAACTAGGTCTTTTAATACCAAATAACTGTTACACTCCAGGGGTCTGCAAGGGGCAGCAATTTGTTGTCACGGCGGCTATTTCCTCAAAAGGATTTCTAGTGGCAAAAAAAATCGAAAAACTATAACTCTTACGAAAGGGTTCGATTCCATATGTCTATGAGTAGGCATCTTCTCAGCTGTTTCTCCGCCATTCTTTTTGCTTCCAGCACAATCAACCTGGGACGGGAGACTTCAACAAGTGGCTTAAAAAAACCGGAATATGAGGTTCTTTGGAACGGAGAGAACTGGGATAGAAGAGAGTTTCACGAAAGTGATATCGAGACCTTTTTGCATTCAAGCCCTGATGTTAATATAAAAGCTGAACTATATTGCAATTCATTGTCCGCATTATCGGCTGTAAAGCCCGATCATACGACTGGTATTGCCAACTCTCAGCATGTGCAGAATCTAGTTCAGAATACTCCCTGCCCGCAATTAGACTGGCATCTCGTAAATGCGATCCAGTTTTATGAAGCGCTTCAAGTAAATCATTCAGAACTAAAAAGAAAAGAAAGGGTCCTCCAAAAAGAGGCTAAGGATGATGAAGAAGAGCTACGAAGATACGAATCCCAAATACGTGGCAGTACTATTCTTCCACAGAGAATTGAGGAATTCCTGAGGTTGCGTAGGGAAGTTCAGGAGAAAAGGGAAAAAGAGCGGGGGAAAAGAAGCGCTGATCTGAAAAGAAGTGAGGCACAGTTCATTGAATGCGAAACTCATATTAAGCATGAAATACTGTCCTATCTTATGCTTATGTTCGCCATCAAAAAACTCGAAAATGTGTTGATGGCTTATGCACTATGTAACGCATATTATCCCGATCCGTCGGGCTATGAAACGATCTGGAAAACCATCTGTAAAGAAAAAGTGGACCTTGCGAACAACAAAATCTTGTCTGACATCCAAGAAAAAACCAGGAATAAATCTTTTGGTAAAGCCTTCATTCGAGAAGAACTGGTAAATGTTGCTTCTCATTTTAGAGAGCGAATCTCAAGCATGCCTTCATCCCCGAAGGTTACTTATCAGGAGGCGCTAACTGAAGTCCAAAGAATCTACAATCAAACAACTGAAATAACGAATGCAATTCGAAGGAAGGAGTTGAAAAAGGCCTTAAATCTTCTGACAGAGTATTATCCTGATAGCTCGGCGCTTTTGGCATTCGCTAAAATTAGTTATGAGGACAGAAGTCTTTTACTAAGCTTTATTGAAGCTTGTCGAAAGTCAGAGGAAGCATTAAGGAATGGAGACACAGTTAAAGCAAAAGCTGTTCTTTTTCATATTAAGGAGTTGTCCATCGACTTTGATTTAGCATCCGCAATCCGTGAGGCCAATAAAAAGGAGGCCGAGATTCAGGCATGTCTTAAGAAAGCATATGAGGCAGCTTCACGAGGCGATGACAAGGACCTTGATCTTCAAATAGAAAGTCTTAACAAAATCGCTTCCGGCAACATCTACGTCTTTGATCAAATAAAAAAAGCAACTGAACTAGGGCTTATTCAAAAAAACAAGCTCATTGAACTGGACAAACTGTTGAAAGAATGGGATGTTAAAAAGATATACAACTGGCAGAAGTCGCAGAACAAGCTGCAAGATAAAAACAGACAACAAAAGCTCGAGGAAGCTATTGAACAATATCAGAACCAACAAGCTTTACTTGAAAAAGTTAAGGCTATTGCCGCGCTTCCAGGTGGTTCTTATGCGGCATGGGAGGAGGCCGATAACGAGACAAAAAAGGATCCGAGAAATGAAGAGCTTGTATTGTTTCAAAAAGAACTTGCCTTAAAAACTACTTCATACGTGGAACCGCTTCAAATTGGGGATTCCATGAATGCCGAAGAGAAAACAGGGTCTGCTTTCTATTATTATCTTGTAGCCGTGGACGCCTACCCAGAGGGGAAAAAGGCAAAAGATAACCTACGCAAAATAGCTGAGGAAGTTGCTGCTCAATACAAAAAAAATCAATACTAGAAATGAAAACGGAGTATTCTTTTTTCACCTTTTTTCAGTCTTTTTCTCATGGAGAAAAAAGAACGGGGTTTACCTTAATTAAACTACGTATTTTCCGCCATGCTTCCTTCTTCATATTTCGGCATAGCATCTTCATGAAGAAGCTTATTGGCCTCCAGCGTTACTTGGCCCTTTTTCTGTTTCTTGTTCTCTGCCCAAAGCTTCAGGAAGATAGTCTGCTGGAAGCCAGGATGAATCAGATGCGGAAAATCTTTCGGGAGCTTAAGAAGGCCATGTCAGCTCCAACTGATGCCGACAAGCGAAGTCTCTTTTGTGGGAGACTGATCTAAAGACTGCCATCGAAGAATCCAAAGCCCTCGAGCCTGAAAAGGCCTCGAACATACCGGCAGATCAAAAGACGGCTTTTCTTAAGAGTTACAAGAACAAGATGGATGAGTTGGTTGACGAAATCGTTTCACTGGAGAGAGCTATCGAAGCGGGCAAGTGGGATGAAGCTATCGAAGCGGGCAAGTGGGATGATGCAAAAGGCCCTTGTGGGCATGATCAATCAGTTGCAACGAGAAGGGCATCATAAGTACCGCAGTGATAGCAACGAGCCCTAGACCTTTAATGCGGGGTAACTTGGAGAGATAATAATCGTGAACTGGCCCTCCGTGATTACTTTTTCCAAGTTAGGGGGGAGGGGCTAGGTTCAACCGATTCGATACAAAAAAGGGGGCTGTTTAGGGGTAGATACAGGCTTAATGGATTGGTATACCACGTGGGAACTCTATGATGTATTCATGAAACAAATTCTTTTTCTTGGACTAATCTGCGTTTTCAACTTGAGTCAGGCGGAGAGTTCCGATCCAAAATCTAGGACTCATTCGGACTTAAAGCCGGTGGCGGTTGATTCACTAATCGTGGATGTTCTTTCCGATGATGTCAGTGACACCTATGTCAGCAAAACGACCTTCTCCGAATCGGAATTGTCAAATGTGGTCAAAGCAGGAGCGAAGGTTGTATCCGGGAAAACTCTTCTCGTCGCCAATCTTGGTTATGGTCTCCGGTTGCGTACCAAGGCGGGGTCGACTGAACACGTGCTTCTTTTCGACACGGGAACCGAGGGACAGGCCTTCCTTCATAATTGCAAGGCGATGGGGGTCGATCTAGGAGGAGTGGAGTCCATCGCGATCACCCATGGGCATTGGGACCATATGGGAGCTTTACCCCAAGCCATTCCGGCGATTGTGGCCAAACGTGGCCGTGGGAATGTTACGATTCACGTGAATCAGGATATGTTCGTGGAGCGTGGGGTGGAACTTTCCAAAAAAGAAATTATCCCGGCAGAAGAAGTGATCACCCAAAGTAGTATGGAGGCTTTGGGTGCTAAAGTCGTGAATGACCCTCACGCGAGGGGTCTCTTAGATGAGCATTTTTATTATAGCGGGGAGATTCCGCGGGTTTCCTCGTTCGAAAAAGGGCGTCTAGATCACCTGTGCCGATCGAGCCATAGTTCGGCTTGGCATCCAGACCCCTTGTTAATGGATGAGCGGATGGTGGTGGTGAATGTGAAAGGGCTTGGTTTGGTTGTTTTTAGCGCTTGTTCGCATGCTGGGATTGTGAATGTTTGCACCGAAGTGAAGAGGCTCTTTCCAGATATTCCCATTTATGCGGTCATGGGGGGGCTCCATTTGGGGGGAGTGATGGAAAAGATTATCCCACAGACCGTTCAGGGGCTAAAGCCGTTTGATATTTCTCATATCATCACCGGGCACTGCACAGGATGGCGGGCTCTTCATGCTTTGGCCAATGCGTATGGGGACCATGTCAGTCAGTCCGCAATCGGAACAACCTATACTTTCGAAAAGAAGTCTTCCCAGGCTACTGCTGGAACCGCAAAGGCAAAATAGGGTCGATTAGGTTTCATGCCCGAATTTTTCGGGTGTGAGGTCAAGGTTCAGGTTCGAGTCCGGAGAAGTGAAATCAGAGCAATCGATTCGAACTACTTATTGATGTGATGGATCGCCTTGCCATTAGTGTCCGAAAGCATTCCAAATGCACCTAGGCAGTACCCCTTGGTTTCTGCGCCTTCGATTCCGCACCGGGTACAGGTAAAGAACTTGCCCGTACCCGCACTAGTTTTGGATGGGGAACCGTCTTCCGCTTTTGTGGGTTCAGGGCCGGAGGGGGATGTGGCAGCGGTACTGGAGGTTGTTGAGGATCCCCCCGTGGCGGTAGGGGAGGCCCCGGAAGCTTTTCTCCCAGCGGAAGAAGTTGTGACCGAAGTCTTGGTTCTTGAAGAGGGCCTACTGATACCCTGAACGCCGGACTGATAGTTGTTTCCCGAAATACCGCTGACTCCGGATTCGTAAGAAGAGGCGCTTTGAATTCCAACAACACTCGATTCGTAAGAAGAGGCGCTTTGGATTCCCATGACTTGGGCTGAAGCCAGTGAGACGAACAGGATGGAGAGGGGGGTGCTGAGAAGGAGATACGTTGCTGATCTGTGCATGGGACTATTTGGCCATATTTCTTAATGGAAACAATCAAATAGGAGGGTTTGTGGGAGATCCAATTCGGACTTGTCGGGGGAAGGGGGGATGCCTCAGATTAATTCCAATGAAAAAAACCACTCTCGTGCTTGCCAGCCTACTCGCGGTCAATGTATGGGCCCAGAATCCACCACCACCTCCCCTTGATAACGGAAGCGATTACGACGGCTATCCCTACGACGGGTATTATTACGCTGGAGGATATTACGGATATGGTGGCTACGCCGGAAGAGGTCGGGATTGGAACAACTATTCCGATGGTCGGTACCAGGATCGAGGGAATCATCGGGGTGCTGACCGGGCCCGTGGTGGTGGTCGCCGCTAGTTGATTTCTTCGCGTACGTGAAACTCATTCTCCAAGATTTCTTGGAGGGCAGACTGTGCTACCGATAGTTCCTTCGCAAGGAGCGTGGATGGTGAGTTGGCTATCGCTACGGCACATCGTTGGGCAAGACCCTGAGAGGGGTTGGTCTCTGTAATCTGTTCGATCATCTCTTTAATTTCTTGAATCTTTTGCCGGGTGGTTTGGATGACATGTCTGGATTGGGTTTCGGAGACTTCGCCTGAGGTGACTCGGCGGATTTGTCGGCATTGAAAGAGCTGGCACCGATGGGGTCGACTCTCGTAGATCATGCACTGGTTATTCTGATGGGCAGAGCACGGTTGACGAAAGGTGGTAACCCCCTTCTTTCTTTTTAGAATCAGGCCTAAAGAGGAGAGAGTACGAGGGGAATCGTTGGTTTGAAGGGTAACCGAATGAAAAAGCGTTCCATCACAACACATCCCACAGTCTGCACATAGGGATTTAATAACTTCGGGGGAAATTGGGTTCACCAAGGAAAGCTAAAACAAAAAACCGGCACTGACGATCAAAGGTCAGCACCGGCTGTTTGTTTCGTTCCCCGATTATGCTCGGGTGAATGAAGTTAACTCTTTGCGCAGGCTTTTTTGCAGGCTTCGGAGCCTTCAGCGTTTCCACACTTCGAGCACTTTTTTGCAGAGGAACTGTGGTTGGTATCATCGGAACCGCAGTGACCACAGTGGGCGTATACGGGGGTAAGGTTTAGGGCCAGAAGGGTTAAGGTAAGGATGATGTATTTCATGTAGTCTTCTATACTTTGAGTTTCCAAAGAGTCAAACACCTCTGACCCCATGTAAGATTGTGGGAATGAGGATGCAGGATTGCTATTTCTGAGGTTTGCGGAGTTGATCTCCGATGAAATTTAAAAGGAGTAGCGAACTGGCGAGTGCAAAGGAGGGAAACACGATGCACCACCAGGGAGTATGAATGGGATTTAGTAGAGATGCTCCATCCGCCAAAAGGGTTCCCCAACTGGCGAGCGGAGCCTGCACGCCAAGACCTAGAAAGCTCAAAAAAGATTCCTCAAGAATCACTGCAGGCAGAGCCAGGGTCAAGTAGGTCAACACAATCGGCAAAACCTGAGGAAGGATCTGCCGGATGAGAATAGTGGGAGTGGTTTGCCCGATGAGGCGAGAGGAGAGAACAAAGGGGCGTTCCTTGATGCTAAGAACTTGAGACCGAACGATCCGGGCCAGAGTGAGCCATTCCACTAAGCCCAATGCAACGAAAAGTAGAAGAAGGCGGGCATGTGGAGCGAGGAAGGCAAGTGGGGTCGCATCGAGAAAGCCCTTTAGTTTTAGGTCAAAAAGACTGATCAGTACGATCACGAGGACAATGCGGGGGAGGGCGTAGAGTGTATCCACCAAGCGCATCATAGCATTGTCGATGCGACCGCCCAGATAGCCAGCCGTCAGACCATAAGCAACGCCGACAAGGAGGCTGACGGAGGCACCGACGAGGCCCACCAACAGGGAAATTCGCCCTCCGTAAAGGAGCCGGGTAAGCAGATCACGCCCATGAAGGTCCGTTCCAAGCCAGTGAGCGAAACCGGGTGAGGCGAGGCGGGCGGAAGAGACCTCACTTACCCCATACGGACTGATCCATGGACCAACGATGGCCGCAGCACCGATCAGAATAAAAGCGATGAGGAGAATGCGAAGTTTCATGAATCGAGGCGGATCCTGGGATCCAAAAGAGCCGTCAACCAGTCGGCTACCAAATTAAAGAAGAGGAGAAATGCGCAGTAGACGAGGACAACCCCGGATACCAAAAAGACATCACGGTTGATCACTCCACTGACAAAAAACTGTCCAACTCCCGGAATGGCGAAAGTCTCTTCAATGAGGAGGCTGCCCGTCAGGATGCCCGCAGCGAGGGGGCCGGCATACGAAATCAAAGGTAGGATCGCGGGTCGAAGAGCATGGAGAAGAACAAGCCTGGTTTCAGAAAGGCCCTTGGAACGACCTGTCCGAATGAAATCAGATCCGAGAGTTTCCAAGAGGCCGGATCGGACAAGGCGGGCGCAGACGCCGACGAAGGGAAGAGCCAGGGCAAAGGCGGGTAGAACCAATTGACTGGGTTCTCCCCATCCGGCAGGCGGAAAAAGGTGAAAGTAAAAGGAGAACAAAAGAACGCTGGTAGGTGCGAGAATGAAAGTCGGGATAGAAAGGCTGAGGATGGCTAATCCATTAAGGATGGATCCAGCCCGGTCCTGATTCCGGGCAGCTGACCAGGCTCCCAAGGGGATGCCCAGCCCAATGGAAATAAGAAAAGAAATTGAGCCCAGCAAAATGGATCGAGGAAGGGATTGTCCGATAATTTCGACGACACTTCTGCCTCGGTATTTCAGGGACTCTCCGAGGTCCCCTTTAGTAATTTGTGACAAATAGCAAAAAAGCTGGGTGGGAATGGATCCGGTCAGACGATACTTCGACTCCAGCATTTGCTTTGTGGCAGGATCCAGAGCCCGTTCGGAGGAAAAGGGAGAGCCTGGAGCAAGGCGAATCAGGGTGAAACAGATCACCACAACGGCCACACCGACCGGGATGGAGGATAGAAGACGACGGAAGATAAAAGTTGTCATGCTTCAGGGGGTCCGTTTTGTGATCTCTGAAAATGGGTGTTCATCGATAAGGTTTGGGTAAAGCCCTCCCCACTTGTTTGGATCAAACATAAGGCATCCAACAAAGTGATAAATGGGAATGATGGGAAAGGCTTCCGTTACAAGGAGTGTTTCCGCTTTTTGAAGAAGTTGCAGTCGTCGGGCTGGGTTGGGTTCCGCCTTGGCGTTTGTGAGTAGCAAATCGTATTCGGGGTTGCTCCATCCGGTTCGGTTATTTCCTCGGTCGGTGACAAAGCAGTCGAGAAAAGTGTTGGGGTCGTCGTAATCGCCCACCCAGCTGGAACGGGCAATATCAAAATCCAGAGTGTCGAGGGATCTGAGATAGGTGGCCCATTCTTGGTTGCGAAGTTCGACTTCGACTCCAAGAACTCGTTTCCACTGGGCTTGAATCTCGACGGCGATCTGCTCGTTGAGTTCCGACTTATTGTAAAGAAGAGAAATGCGCGGAAAACCATGGCCATCTGGGAAACCGGCCGATTTCAGTAAACCCCGGGCAGTTTCTGGGTCCGGCGGCAGCCCTTCGGGTGGAAGATAGTCCGCAACGCCTCGCGGGGTGAGGGATTGAGCTACTGGTTCATTCCCTCTTGTGATCCTTTCCGTGATGACTTCTTTGTCGATGGCTAGGGCAAAGGCACGGCGCACCCTCACATCGTTAAATGGGGGTCGGGTGACATTGAAGCGGTAGAAATATGTGGCCAGCAGGGGCCCGGGGTGAAAATCCAATCTTCCCCGGAGTTCCGGGAGGATCAGGGATGGGATCATTCCTTTGTCGAGTAGTACATCGGCTAGACCTGAGGAATAGAGGTTGAATGCCGTACTTGCGCGGTTGACTGCAAGAGCGTCGATCCGGTCAATCTGGACGCGTCCCGGGGTGTGATAGAGGGAGTTCTTTTTGAGGGAAACTCGGTCATTGATTTTCCAATCCAATAACAGGTATGGCCCGTTCCCGACCCAGTTTTCCGGCCGGACCCATCCGTCTTTGAATTTTTCGACCGTGCCCTGATGGACGGGGAGGTAGGTCGTAAAAGCGGTCAGGGCGGGAAAAAACGGAGTTGGGTGATCGAGATGGACCACCAAGGTGCGTTCATCCGGTGTTTCGATTCCCACCAAATCCGCGGGACTTTTGCCCGAGTGGTAGCTTTCCGCACCACGGATGAAGTAGAAGATTTCCGAATACGGGGAGGCGGTCG
>Ga0214921_10010363_pt1 | contig 11539 bp, 14 predicted proteins | sample LL1505_MetaG_FD_177992 | JGI IMG/M metagenome (GOLD analysis project Ga0214921, IMG submission 177992) | Freshwater microbial communities from Lake Lanier, Atlanta, Georgia, United States - LL-1505 | ecosystem: Environmental > Aquatic > Freshwater > Lake | place: USA: Georgia | collected...
CCGGCTTGATCCAATTGGGCACCTATTCCGATGCAGCCGGGGCCAATCAAGCCTATGCCGCGCTGGCGCAGCGTTATGGCGTGCTGGACGGACTGCCCCGGCAAACAGCCAAAACAATTGTCGCGGGCAAAACATTTTACCAATTGCGCATTTCAGCTGGCGCGCAGGCGCAAAATGTCTGTGCGCGCCTGAAGGCAGGCGGTGCCAGTTGCAGTCTGGTCAAGTAATCCCCAGTAAAGCACCCGCGCAAGGGCCGCTGCCTTCGACAAGCCTTACAAGCCCGGTTAAGGACAGACTATGAAGCCCGTCATCTTCGGCCTGTCCGGTGAACGCGTAACGCCCGATGAGCGCGCCTTTTTTCGCGAGTGTGATCCTGCGGGCTATATTTTCTTCAAGCGCAATATCGTGGATCGCACACAACTCCGCGCCTTAACGGATGATCTGCGGGCCTTATCTGGCCGCGATGATCTGGCGATCCTGATTGATCAAGAAGGCGGGCGGGTCGCCCGGATGCAGCCGCCGACCTGGCCGGCCTTTCCACCGGGTGGCGCGTTTGACGCGCTCTACGATGTGGCCCCAATGACGGCGATTGAGGCCGCCCGTGTCAATGCGGAAGCCCTTGGCCTGATGCTGAGTGAGGTGGGCATCACCGTGGACTGCCTGCCGCTGCTGGATGTGCGCGTGCCCGAAACCCACCCGGCCATTGGGGATCGTGCCTTGGGCAGTGAGCCGATGCGCGTTGCAGCCTTGGGCCGCGCCACGATAGAGGGGCTGCGCGCAGGCGGCGTGGTGGGGGTGGTCAAACATATGCCGGGTCAGGGCCGGGCTGTGGTCGATAGCCATCTCGAACTACCCAGCGTCACGGCGAGCGACGCGGATCTGGAACAAGATTTGGCGCCCTTTGCCGCGCTCAAAGATGCACCAATGGGCATGACCGGGCATATTGTCTTTCCTGCCTGGGATAAGGATCGGTGCGCGACCATGTCTCCCACCATCATCACTGAGATTATCCGCGGCAAGATTGGGTTTACCGGCCTCTTGATGAGCGACGACCTCGACATGAAGGCGCTGAAAGGCGACGTGCCTCAGCGCGCGGCCAATTGTGTGGCGGCGGGATGCGATGTTGCGCTCAATTGCTGGGGCCGGTTTGACGAAATGGTCGCCATCGCCAATCTGCTTCCTGACATCACGTCCGGCGCGCGGGCGCGGCTCGACGCGGCTATGGCGACATGCACGCCGGTTTACGCTTCCGACCGCATTGCCGAACTTATGGCAAAGCGCGACGCGCTCTTGGCGCTGGCGGGATAGGGCCAGCATGTCGGGCGAACAATTGGTTCTAGACAGCTTTGAAGCGCCCTCGCCCGTTGAGGACGACCGTCTGACAGTTGATCTGGGCAGCTGGGAAGGCCCGCTTGATCTGCTGCTCACCCTTGCCCGGACGCAAAAGGTCGATTTGCGGGAAATGTCGATCTTGGCGCTGGTCGATCAATATCTGGCCTATATTAACGACGCCCGGACGCTCAAGCTTGAGATTGCGGCCGATTATCTCGTGATGGCGGCCTGGCTTGCTTATCTTAAATCCGGGCTACTCTTGCCCAAAGACCCGGAAATTGAACCCAGTCCAGAAGAACTGGCCCTGCGCCTTCAGTTGCGGCTGGAGCGGCTCAATGCGATGCGCGAAGCGGGTGCGCGGCTGATGGCGCGGGACCGGCTGGGCCGAGATGTCTTTGCACGCGGCGCACCAGAGGGATTGCGCGTTGTCCGCAAAGCCAAATGGGACTCCGGCCTATTTGACCTGATCCAAGCCTATGGCCATATCAAAGCCCGGGCAGAGCCGCCGCTCCATATCGTTCACCAGCGCAATGTCTTGACGCTGGAAGAAGCGATTGACCGGGTGTCCCGGCTGGTCGGATCGATGGTCGAATGGACGGTTATTCACCGCTTCCTGCCCGAAAGCGATGATCCGCAATTCCGCAAATCGGCGCTGGCATCAAGTTTTGTTGCCACGCTGGAACTCGCCCGTCAGGGCAAGGTCGCGCTGCGCCAAGACGATGCCTTTGCCCCCTTATATGTGCGGGCCGCATGACAGAGATGATGATCCCCGACCCCACACAGGATGACACCCGCGCTGTAGAGGCGACGCTTTTTGCCGCAACTGAGCCACTGTCGGTGCAGGACATTGCCGCCTATGTCGGGCCGGATGTTGACATCAAGGCCGCCCTACAATCGCTTGCGGCGCTTTATGCCAACCGCGGCATCAACTTGGTGGATCGGGGCGGCAAATGGCATTTTCAGACAGCGGGCGATCTGGCCCATATTTTGCGGCGCGAACGCGAGGAAAGCCGCAAGCTCAGCCGCGCCGGAATCGAGACACTAGCGATCATCGCCTATCATGAGCCGGTGAGCCGGGCCGAAATCGAATCGATTCGCGGTGTGCAGATCTCCAAAGGCACATTGGATGTTCTGATGGAGGCAGGCTGGGTGCGCCCGGCGGGGCGGCGCGAAACGCCGGGTCGGCCGCTGACCTTTGCCACAACGCCTGCCTTCCTAGCGCATTTTGGGCTGGAAAACCGCCGAGATCTGCCGGGGATTGACGATTTGCGAGCCGCCGGGCTTCTCGACCCAGTCGATCTGGCCTTTGACGCGCTGGATCTTCAAGGCGGTGATGATCAAGATACGCCCGACCTAGAAAGCGACGACGAAAGCGCCTAAGTTAGTTTCATCAAGCCCCCTGCCCCGGCTGGGTTGTGCTTGCCCCAATGGAGATTTTTATGGGTAGTTTCAGCATCTGGCATTGGCTGGTCGTCGGCATCCTCATCCTGCTATTGTTCGGCAAGGGGCGGTTTTCCGACATGATGGGCGATGTCGCCAAGGGCATTAAGAGCTTCAAAAAAGGCATGGCCGAAGATGACGACGCAAAGCCCGCGCCGCGCATCGAAACCGCCGCGCCGACCCCCCTTGAGGCGGAAAAGCAAACTGACAAGCAAGCCTGATTCGGCCAATGTTTGACGTCGCGCCCAGCGAGCTTCTTCTTGTCGCGGTGGTGGCTCTTGTCATCATAGGCCCAAAAGACCTGCCACGCGTTTTGCGTTTTGTGGGCCAATGGGTCGGCAAGGCCAAAGGTGTGGCCCGTCAATTCCGGTCTGGATTTGATGAAATGGTGCGCGAAGCAGAGCTGCGCGAGATGGAAGAAAAATGGCGCACTGAAAATGAACGCATCATGCGCGAACACCCCGTGATGCCGGCCCCGTCCGAGGGCGCATCCGCATCTCAAGAGACGACAGATGCAGCACAAGAGCGCCGTCCATGAGCGACATAGATGAAACGCGCATGCCGCTGATCGAGCATTTGATCGAGTTGCGTCGACGGCTGCTCTGGAGCGTTGCAGCACTGGCCATTGCTTTTTTCGGTTGCCTCTATGTCGCGAAAGATATTTTTGCGGTGCTGGTGCAGCCCCTGCTGCAAGCGGGCCAAGGCAAGATTATCTATACTGATATTTTCGAAGCCTTTTTTGCTGAGATTAAAGTCGCCTTTTTCTCCGCCATGATGGTCGCCTTCCCAGTGATCGCAACGCAGGTTTGGCGCTTTGTCGCACCGGGACTTTATGCGAAGGAAAAAAGGGCGTTTCTGCCCTTTTTACTGATGACGCCTATCCTGTTTATGTCTGGCGCTGCCCTTGCTTATTTTGTGGCGATGCCCGTCGCGCTCAAATTCCTGCTCGGCTATTCCGGCAATGTTGGGGGCGTCGCGCAAGAAGCCCTGCCGGGCGTTGGCAATTATTTGAGCTTTGTGACCAAGTTCATCTTTGGTTTTGGCGTTGGCTTTCTCCTGCCCGTGCTCTTGATGCTGCTGGAACGCGCCGGGCTGGTCACGCGGACGCAGCTGATAGACGGGCGACGCTACGCGATTGTCGGGGCCTTTGCGGTCGCAGCCGTTTTGACGCCGCCCGACATCGTCTCGCAACTGTTGCTCGCTGTGCCTTTGTGCCTGCTTTATGAGCTGGCAATCATCGCCATCTGGTTCACCGAGCGGCGGCGCGCGAAGGAGAAGCCTGCCGCCGCTGAGTGACGCTGCGATGGGCGCTATTTCTTAATCGCCTCTTCCCCCGCCTTGCCGACCGATTCAATGTCGTGGCCAAGGCCTTTGACCGTATTACAGCCGCTAACCAAAAGCGCGGCTGCGGCAAAAAATAGGATCGTTGATCTGCGCACCATGGGGTGTCTCCTTAAAGCTTTTCTGTTGGGACTATCCGCTTAGAATGACCTACATGTCTGTCGCCAAGCTGAACGAAGCCTTATCCCGCGCTGAACGCCATGCCCCCCATCTGCGCCAGCTGATGGGGCAGCATATTGCGGTGCGTGATCTTTTGGCGGCAGGAGACCTTAATGCCGCGCTTGCTTTGCCAGACCGGGATTATGATCCCGACATGCCCGTTGGTCAGGCGCTGCGTCGGGCCAAGGGACAATTGGCGCTGGCCGTTGCGATTGGCGACCTGTCGGGCATGCTGGATCTCGAAGGCGTGACGCTGGCCCTGTCCGACTTTGCCGATACCGCACTCGACCGCGCAATTGCGGCCGCCATTTCGGAATATCAGCCCGGCGCCCCGGCCATCGGCCTTGCCGCCATTGCGCTTGGCAAACATGGCAGCCGAGAGCTGAACTATTCGTCCGACATCGACCCCATATTGATCTTTGATCCTGAAACCCTGCCCTGCCGCGCCCGCGACGAACCCGTGGAGGCGGCAGTCCGCATGGGGCGGCGCATTGTGGAACTGATGCAGGCCCGCACCGAACATGGCTATGTGTTCCGTATCGACCTGCGCCTTCGGCCAACACCTGAAGTCACACCCATCGTGATGCCGGTGGATGCCGCCATCACTTATTATGAGTCGCAAGCTGTCGCTTGGGAGCGGGCGGCCTTCATCCGGGCGCGCGCCTGTTCGGGCGATCTCAGGCTCGGCCAATATTTCACCCAGGCGATGCGACCCTTTGTCTGGCGGCGCGGACTGGATTTTGGGGCGATCCGTGACATTCGGGCCATGTCGCACCGGATCCGTGATCATTATGCGCAAGGCCAGCGTTTCGGCCCCGGCTTTGACCTGAAGCGGGGTCGCGGCGGGATAAGAGAATGTGAATTTTTTGCCCAAATCCACCAGCTGATCCATGGCGGGCGGGATGCAGATTTGCGTGCACCCTCGACGATTGCAGCCCTCGGCGCACTTGCCGCCGCAGGCCATATCCCGGCAGATACGGCCGAGACCCTGTCCCATGCCTATCGTCGCTATCGGGAAATTGAACATCGCCTGCAAATGGTCGATGATCAACAAACCCATAGCCTGCCGCGCGATGCAGATGCCCTTGATAATGTGGCGCAGCTCGCCGGGCTGAACGATGGGCAGGCCCTTCTCGCAGCGCTTGCGCCCGACATCGCGGCCGTTGGCACACTCTATGACAGCCTAGACGGGCCGGAACGCCCCTCCCTCCCAAGCCAAGAGGAAGCGCTGGAAACGGCCTTGCGCGCAGCAGGTTTTGCAGACCCCAGCCCTGCCATGCAGCGCATTCAGCATTGGCGCAGCGGCGCGGTGCGGGCGGTGCGGACGCCCGCCGCGCATGAGGCTTTGGAGGCGGTTCTGCCGCAGCTGATCGAGGGGCTAGGTCATGCGCCAGATCCGCTGACCGCAATCAACCAATTTTCAACCATTGTGGAACGCCTGCCCAGCGCGATTAATCTTTTCCGCCTGCTCGAAGCGCGGCCCGCTTTGCTCGCCATGCTGGCCGATATCCTGTGTCATGCCCCCACATTGGCCGAACAATTGGGCCAGCGCCCCGCAATGCTCGACCGCTTGATTGATGCCTCTGCCTTTGACCCGCCGGGCAGCGTTGATGACATTTGCGGCCTGTTGTTCGGCGGGGAGACGCTGGAAGACACGCTGGATCATGTCCGCCGCCTTGTCGGGGAAATGCGCTTTGCACTTGGCGTGCAACTTGTTGGTGGGGCGCAAGATGCGCTCACTGTGGCGGGCGGCTATGCCCGCATTGCCGAAGCTGCGATCTGCGTGATTGCTGACGCCACCATTGCCGAATTTGAAAAGACGCATGGCCGTGTGCCGGGGGGCGAACTGGTCATCCTCGCTTTGGGCCGCTTGGGTGGGGCAGAATTGACCCACGCGTCTGACCTAGACCTGATTTACCTGTTTACAGGGGATTTTTCCGCCACATCCGACGGCGAAAAACCTTTAGGCGCGGTGCATTATTTCAATCGGCTCAGCCAGCGCGTGACCAATGGCTTGTCCGTGCCGACAGCGGCAGGTGCGCTTTACGATGTGGACACGCGCCTACGCCCCTCTGGCAGTGATGGGCCGCTTGCCATCTCGCTGGAAAGTTTTGCCAGATACCAGCGGGAAAATGCCTGGACTTGGGAGCATATGGCCCTGACCCGCGCGCGGCCCGTTTATGGATCGCCCAGCGCCCAAGCAGCGACGCAGACCATTATCACCTCTGTTCTGACAGCCCCGCGAGACCGGGCGCAGCTGATCACCGATGCGGCCAAGATGCGCCGCGATATGGCAGCGCATAAGCCGCCTTTGGGGCCATTGGATGTCAAGCTGGCATCGGGCGGGCTGGTGGATCTGGAATTTCTAACCCATGTCCTTCAGCTGGCGCATAACAAGGGCCTGACCCCGTCACTGGGCACAGCGATTGCGCAGCTTGCGGCAGAAGGCCTGTTGTCCAGCGAGATGCAGCAGGCCCATGCCTTGCTGACGCGCACTTTGGTTGCTGTGCGCCTGATGGCCCCCAGCCTCGGCCTGCCAAGTGCCGTTACCCGGCCCGTTATTGCCCAGGCCTGTGGCGCGCAGAATTGGCCAGACCTGCTTGCGCAGCTGGAAACTGTGCGGCAGAGCGTGGCGAGAGAGTGGGGATCCGTTATCGCCATAAAAGGACAATGACATGTTAAAAGACGGCAGCCCCGCGCCCGATGCGCGTTTTGAAACAGCCGAAGGCCCGGCCTCGATCAAGGAGTATGCGGGCCGCAAGCTGGTGCTATATTTCTACCCCAAGGACGACACATCAGGCTGCACGCGTGAGGCGCAGGATTTCACAGCTCTTGCTGGTGAGTTTGCCGCCGCAGGCGCGGCCATTGTCGGCATTTCAAAGGATAGCGTCGCCAGCCACAAAAAATTTCAGGCCAAATATGATCTGAAAGTCGCACTTGGCAGCGATGCCGAAGGCGGCGTGTGCGAGGCCTTTGGCACTTGGGTCGAAAAGGCGATGTACGGCCGCAAATATATGGGCATTGAGCGCGCGACCTTCTTGATCGGCGCAGATGGCATGATCGCGCGCATCTGGCGCAAGGTGAAAGTGCCCGGCCATGCCGCTGAGGTGCTGGAGGCCGCAAAGGCGCTTTGACCCCTGTCAGCATGACCAGCATAGCACGCGCCATAGCCTCGGTTTTGGGGACGGCGGAGCCGCGCGAGAAGGTGCTGCGCGCACGGCAGGTGGCGCGCGACTGGCGCTTAGGGCGGCTCACACATCACTTTGATGTGACCATGCCCAGCCGGCCTGCGCGGCCAGCGCATCCCCCGCTTTTGGCCCCAACACAGATGCCCGCGCGCAGGCGGGCCGGATCCATTGCCGGTCGGATCGCGCTGCTCCATGCCTTTGCCCATATCGAATTTTCGGCCATTGATCTGGCCTTTGACATGGCGGGACGTTTTGGCGCGGATCAGCCCAAAGACTTTGTCGACGATTGGCTGTCGGTTGGCGCGGATGAGGCGATGCACTTCATGCTTTTGGAACGGCGCCTCGCCAGCTTTGGCAGCCATTATGGTGCGCTGCCCGCGCATGACGGACTTTGGGAGTCAGCGGCAGAAACCTCGGGCGATGTGCTCGCTCGGCTCGCCATTGTCCCGATGGTGTTGGAGGCGCGCGGGCTGGATGTCAGCCCCGCCACAATCGACCGACTGGCCGCCATGGGCGATGCGCGCAGTGCGCAGATTCTCACCCGCATTTATACCGACGAAATCCGTCATGTCGGCTTTGGGTCTAAATGGTTCCAGATTATATGCGAATCATCTGGCCTTGTTGCGCCGAATCATTGGCAAATGCTCGTGAAACGGCACTTTCGCGGGCCGCTTAAGCCTCCATTTAACGACTCAGCCCGTCTTAGCGCCGGTTTAACGCGGGACTATTATGGCGGCCTTGATCCCGCGGATCGGATTGAGCATGCCCCTGTTCGACGGTGATCCGGAGACTATCCGACCACCAAAACGGGCTTAATTCGGGGGTTTTCTTCATGGCGCTTTTGTCGGTTTCGACAATGCCCAACAGGCTGGAGCGGGATGGCGGATTTATCCGCGCGTCGTCGCGCATTGCCAGCCAAATGGGTGCGCGCGGCATGACTCGCTTGATGAGCTTGTTGATGGCTTTGGCCGCTTTTGCTTTTGTGGCAACGCCAGCAGCAGCCCAACAGGCCAATAAGGCACCGGCCGTAGGTGGCCCCTTCTCCTCGGTTGCGCCTGCCAACTCTTCTGACAAAGCCGATCCTCAGTTTCGCGCCTTGTTCAACAGCTGGAAGAAGCTCGACACCAAGGCGCAGGCCTTTGTCGCTATTCCATCGTCCAAGCCCGTGACTCTGCCGATTTCGCTGTCGAGCGGCTTTGGCGTTCGGTCTGATCCTTTCCGCGGTGGTGCTGCGATGCATTCCGGCGTTGATATTCCCGGCCCCGTCGGCACACCCATTTATGCAACTGCAGATGGCATTGTGGGCCGCACCGGTTGGGTCGGCGGCTATGGCAATCTGGTTGAGATTGATCATGGCGGCGCGATCCAGACGCGCTATGGCCACCTCTCCTCCATCATCGCCACAGTCGGCAGCCGCGTAAAGCGCGGCCAGTTGATTGGCCTGATGGGGTCCACCGGTCGCTCCACAGGCAGCCATCTTCATTATGAAGTGCGCTTGGAAGGCCGGGCGGTGAACCCAACTCCGTTCCTGCGCACCGACAGCTATTTGCTGGCGATGGAACGTCGTGCTTCTGGAAATGTTGCACTTGGCGGCCCGGCGAAGGCCGAATAATCTGAAGGTCGCAGGCGCTGCTTGCCGCGCCGCTCTCCCCCGCCTATCTAAGTCCTATGCACCAAGTTGATCTGACACCAAGCGCTGCGGCGCGTGTGGCCGCAATTGCGGCCAAACAGGGCAAGCCTGCCATCCTGCGCCTCTCGGTTGATGGCGGGGGCTGTTCGGGCTTTCAATATCGCTTTGGACTTGCCGATGCGGTGGAGGCAGAAGATCTGGTGTCGCAAACCGATGGGGTGACGCTGGTCGTCGATCCGATCAGCCTTGATCTGGTCGATGGGGCGGCCGTGGATTATGTAGAGTCACTCGGCGGCGCAGCCTTTCGCGTGACCAACCCCAATGCAGCGTCCGGATGCGGATGCGGCGCCAGCTTTTCCGTCTGACGCACCGGCATGCGGATTGCCACCTTCAACGTGAATGGCATCAAAGCCCGCCTGCCCCGCCTGATCGAATGGCTGGAGGAGCAGAAGCCCGATATTGTCTGCCTGCAAGAGCTGAAATCCAGCGATGACACCCTGCCCATCGCCGATATTGCGGCGGCTGGATATCATGGCGTGTGGCATGGCCAAAAAGGCTTTAACGGCGTTGCCATATTGGCGCGCGGGGACATGCCCGTAGAGGTGCAACGCGGCCTTGGCGGCGACCCTGAAGATGATCACAGCCGTTATATTGAGGCCGATATTTTCGGCCTGCGGGTAGCCTCTATCTATCTGCCCAATGGCAATCCACAGCCGGGGCCAAAATTTGACTATAAGCTGAAATGGTTTGACCGGCTTCATACACGCGCTGCAGAGCTCATGGCGCTTGAAATTCCGCTGGTGCTGGCGGGCGATTATAATGTCATCCCAACCAATGCCGACATCGCCAACCCCCGGTCGATGATGGACGATGCCTTGATGCAGCCGGAAAGCCGGGCGGCCTTTCGCAGGCTTTCCATGCTTGGCCTGACCGACGCGCTCGAGGCCCGCCACCCCAAGGCTGGGCTTTGGACATTTTGGGATTATCAGGCCGGTGCTTGGCAGCGCGATTCTGGCTTTCGGATCGACCATCTCATGCTGTCCCCTGAAGCCGCAGACAGGCTGCGCGATGCGGGCGTGGATAAGGACTATAGGGGCCGGGAAAAGGCCAGCGACCACGCGCCGACTTGGATCGACCTGAATTGACGAGCGCGCAATCGCCGCTTGTGTATCTGCATGGTCTGCCGGGGTCTCCGGATGAAGTGAAGCTCATCTGCGGCGCACCGTCGCGGTTTTTTGCGCCCAATCTTCGGGATGGTGCGCTCGACCCGCAAATCACGGCGCAATTTGGCATCCAACCCGTCACACTGATTGGATTTTCATTGGGCGCGTTTCGCGCGCTGCGCTTTGCAGCCGACCATCCGGAAGGGGTTGCGCATCTCCACCTGATTGCGCCTGCCGCCCCCTTGGAGCTTGGCGATTTTCTGGACCAGATGGCGGGTGGGCCGATTTTTCGGATGGCGCGCGACCACCCCAAATTATTTCGTCTTGTTACCCGGCTGCAAACATTGGCGTCACGGATCGCCCCTGAGTTTTTTGCTGCCCAGATTTTCGCCCGTGCGCAGGGCGGGGACACTGCCCTGAAAGCCAAGGCCGGCTTTCTTCGAGACTGGGGCCATATCGCCCGCCAGTGTCTGGCGGACGGCGCGCAGGCCTATCGAGACGAGATAACCGCCTATGTGGCCCCTTGGGCGGAGCTCCTGAGCCGGGTGCAGACACCCACCAGCATTTGGTATGGAGGTGCGGACAATTGGACGCCGCCCGTCATGGCAGAGGCGCTGATCAAAAAACTCCCTATTCCCCCTCAGGTGCGCCGTATCGAAAACGCATCACATTATTCAACGCTAGCGGCGGCGCTGGCGCAGATCACAGCGCCTTATCGTACAGCCAATAATCCTTGTTGATGTGGCTATCAATGGCCTCAGCAATCGCGTTCATCCCCTGATTATCATCGAGAATCCAGCCAATCTCCCCGCGGCTTGCGCCATAATGGGCCGTGGCGTTGCGGCGAATATATTCAATCATCATAAACGCCAATTGGCTGGCCATACGGGAAGATTGAAGCCGCTTGACCACACCCATCAGCGGCACCCGCATGGTGCGCACCTGCGGCCGCCGCAGCCACCACAGCAGCTTGGCCCAATTAAAGGGGAGAAGCGTGCCGCCAAAGCTCACCAGCTTTTCATTAATGTCAGGCAACACCAACATGAAGGCAACGGGTTCCCCATCATATTCGGCGATCATGATGAGGTCTTCATACACAAGCGGCTTTAGCTTTTTGCCGACATAGCCAATTTCCGCATCGGTCAGCGGCACAAAGCCCCAATTGTCGCTCCAAGCATCATTGAGAATACCCAGAATAAGCGCCGCTTCTTCATCAAACCGCGCCTTACTCACCGGGCGGATGCGAATACGGGCATTGCGCTCTCCGGCCGAGACAATCCGCTGCA
>Ga0214921_10010364_pt1 | contig 11538 bp, 9 predicted proteins | sample LL1505_MetaG_FD_177992 | JGI IMG/M metagenome (GOLD analysis project Ga0214921, IMG submission 177992) | Freshwater microbial communities from Lake Lanier, Atlanta, Georgia, United States - LL-1505 | ecosystem: Environmental > Aquatic > Freshwater > Lake | place: USA: Georgia | collected 2015-05-28
TGGACACGGTATCCCAGGGCTTTGGCTTTGGCGATACTGCGAAGATGAAGCGAAGCGGCAAGGGTGGTTTCAAAAGCAAAATCAACCCGTTGATTCATAAGTTCATCGATTCGTTGCAGCATCAATCGACCTGCTTCGATGGCCACGCTTTCGGGACGAAATGGAGAAAGGCCTTTGGCAATTTCGTCGGCATTCACAAACTCGTAACAATGCAAAAGTTAAGGCAAGACCGTGAACGAAGCCGTCGTTTTGCCGGCGCCGTTGCATCCACCGATAATGTACATGGTGGGCACTGAATCGGTAAGAGTATGGGCTATGGAATTGCAAAGCTACATCATAGACCGTCGAACACAAGAACGGACGATCGTAGGCGATTCCCACCCTTAAGGCAAGCCCAGGAGCAGAAGTTCGCTGACCAGACCGGCGGTAAGACTCAGAATCACAATCAGCAAAGGCGGCACCCCCCAACGGTGATTAAGCAAAGCGGTCAGTGCCACCAAGCTAAGGTTCAAACTGCTGTAGCCCAAAGGTTTCATCAACAAAACAATGGCGGTGAGAATCAAGCCAATGGCGGCGATTTGAACCCCTTGAAGCGCGGCTTGAATGCGCGGCATGCGCTTGACGTCATCCCATATCGGATACACGAACAAGATCAACAGGGCACCGGGAGTGAAGATGGCCAAGGTTCCGACCAAGGATCCCAAGAGGACATGGAGCACCCCTTTGCTTTGGAGAATCAGACCCCCCATGTACGCGGCTTGAGAAAAAACAGGACCCGGAACCCCCTGGGCCAAGCCGTACCCTATCAAAAACTGATCGGTGCTTAGGTATTGCCGTGTAGCCACAAAATGTTCGTACATCATCGGTAACAAAACTTGACCGCCTCCAAACACAAGACTACCAAAACGATAAAAATTCTCAAAAAGCAGAATTTCCCGCGAATGAAAAACATTCCCCAACAAAGCCGCCAAGCCAAAAAGCAAGCCATACATTCGAAAATAAAACCAACGCACCTTGGTAAGGGCATGCGGTGAACCCAGGCTTCCTTGGCGTTCCTGCCACAGCCATTGGGCCAGCCCTCCTAACATCAAAACCACCGGAAACGTGTACGAAGAAACCAAGGTTAGGGACAAGATCACAGACATCCCCAAGATTGGTAAGGCGGGGCCTCTCCAGGATTGACGTTCAAGCAATCGCCAAGCCGAAGCGGCCACAAAACCTACCGCAACGGGGGGAAGCCACCGAAAAGTGGCCATATTCAATTGCTTGATCTCCAAAGAATAAACCAAGACCGCCGCAAAGGTCATGATCAAGCTGGCCGGCAAAATCCAAATCAACAAGGTCATCAAGGCCAAACGCGGACCGCCCAAGCGAAGACCCACGGCAGTGATCGTTTGGGTTGATGTTGGCCCCGGCAAAAACTGGCAGAGGGCATTCATTTCCAACAATGCCTCGTGGGTCAGGTATTGACGACGATCCACCAAGCGCTCTTGCATCAGTGCAAGATGCGCATAGGGCCCACCAAAGGCGGAGAGGGTCAGCATCATGACATCCCGCAAAAAGACGCGTTGGCGGCTGCGGTCCATCATACCCAAGATTAGCGGCTAGCCCGACGTTGCGTTTACGGTCTATTTCTTGAGCCCAATTTCACGGAGCCTTTCGTCGAGGTAGTCCCCCGCAGTGATGGGGGGATCCATGGGTTCACTGCCGACAGGAACACAGGAGGCCAAGGCATCCAGCGGCATCGCCGGCTGAGGATGCAAAAAGAACGGGATCGAAAAACGGGGCTCGGACCAGCGTTCCCGCGGCGGATTCACCACCCGGTGGGTGGTGGATTTGAGCCGATGGTTGGTCAGGCGCTGTAACATATCCCCTACATTCACCACAATTTGATCCGGCAACGCTGTCACCGGAACCCAGGTCCCGGCTTTGCTCAGAATTTCGAGGCCCTCCGCAGAAGCGCCCATCAACAACGTGATCAGATTGATGTCTTCGTGCTCCGCAGCACGTACGGCATCGCCGGGATCCTGAAGGATAGGCCCGTAATGAATGGCCCTCAGGATGCTGGTGCCGCCATCAACCCACGGACGAAAGTAATGTTCCGGAAGTTGTAGATAGCGGGCAATGGCACGGAGCAGATGCTGCCCGCAGGATTCGAGGGTGCGGTAGGCTTGCATGGTAACCTCATTGAAATCAGCGGGTTCATGAACCTGCACATTGGCGCTGTAGGTGCCGTGCAGGGGATGGTTGGGGCCTACTTCTTGGCCGATTTGGAAGAACTCTTTGAGGTCTCCTTCGCTGCGCCCCTTGGCATGTTCCTGCCCGAAGCGGGTGTAACCTCGTTGCCCGGCCGCCCCGGGAACTTCGTATGTGGCCTTGACATCGGGGGCCAGACCAAAGAAATCCTGCACAACTTGGTACAAACGATCGCTTTGTTCAGCGCTCAATCCGTGGTTTCGAACAGCCACGAATCCCACCTCTTCGTAGGCTCGTCCAAGTTCCTGGACAAAGGCGGCTTGGCGTTCTGAATCACCCTGAAGGAAATCGGCTAAGTCAATGGAGGGGATTCCGGCGTTGGGGGGGGCGTTATGGCTCATCGGGCTATCGGTGGGTTAGTCAAAAATAATGTATTTTTGGGCGCATGATGCAAAATACCTTGTGGTTAACGGCCTGGGAGTTGATGAACACCGCCCGAGCGATGGCCGAGCTCTACGATGAGCACCGCCAGGAGACTCGCTATGTGCATTCCACCTCCAAAGGTCACGAAGCCATTCAACTGGCCTTGGGCCTGCACCTGCAGCCCCAGGATTTCGCGGCTTTGTATTACCGGGACGAATCGGTTTTGTTGGGGATGGGCTTCGAGCCCTACGAATTGATGCTGCAACTGCTGGCCAAAGCGGAGGATCCTTTCAGCGGTGGGCGAACCTATTATGCGCATCCATCGGTTCGCCGACAGGGCATGCCCACCATTCCGCACCAAAGCTCGGCCACGGGAATGCAGGCCATTCCTGCGGTGGGCATGGCGCATGCCATCGCCTATTTCGAAAGCCAAAACCTCCCGGTCCCCGGTTCAGACCCAAGCTCTCCCCCCTTGGTGGTCTGCTCTCTGGGCGATGGTTCGGTAACCGAAGGGGAGGTTGCAGAAGCTTTGCAGATGGCGGTGCTGAAGCGCTTACCCATTCTGTTCCTGGTGCAGGACAACGAATGGGGTATTTCGGCAAGTGCCGCGGAAATGAGAGCCATGGATGCCTACCATTACGCCGAGGGTTTCAAAGGCCTTAAGCGAATGCGGGTGGAGGGGAATGATTTCAAGGCATCCTGCAAGGCCATCGCGGAAGCCATGGGGCATTGTCGTATGCGCAAGGGCCCTGTGTTATTGCACGCGACTGTTCCGTTGTTAGGGCATCATACCTCCGGGGTTCGCAAAGAGTGGTACCGTAGCGAAGAAGATTTAAGCGGCCATGAACGGATGGACCCCTTACCGCGATTGCGCAAACAAATGCTCAAAGCGGGTTTCTGGGAAGAGGAATTGGATCAACTTGCGGATACCGGTCGTCGCCGGGCGGTTGCTGATTTTGAAAGAGCGAGGCAAGCGCCTGATCCTGAACCGAATAGTCTATATCTCCACGAGTTTGCCGAGGGGGGGCCGTCCGTGGAATGCGGGATGCGGGAGCCTGCAGGACGGGAGAAGGTGGTCATGGTGGATGCGGCATTGCATGCTGTGGAAGAGATTCTGAGGGGGGATCCTGCGGCATTGTTCTACGGGCAGGATGTAGGCAAAACATTGGGGGGGGTATTCCGCGAAGCAGCAACCTTGGCGGATAAATTCGGGGATAGCCGAGTATTCAATACGCCCATCCAGGAGGCTTACCTGGTGGGAAGTACCGCGGGCATGTCCGCGGTAGGGGCCAAACCTATTGTTGAAATACAATTCGCAGACTATATATGGACCGGGGTCAACCAATTGGTGGTGGAACTGTCCAAAAGTTGTTACCTATCTCGGGGTCAATTCCCGGTGCAGAGCTTGATCAGGATACCCTGTGGGGCCTACGGTGGAGGAGGGCCTTACCACTCAGGTTGCATTGAATCGGCGATTCTGAATATTCGCGGGATCAAGGTGGTGTACCCGTCCAACGCGGCGGATATGAAGGGCCTGTTGAAGGCCGCCTTCCTGGACCCCAACCCGGTGGTTTTCTTTGAACACAAAGGGCTGTATTGGAGCAAAGTGCCCGGGACCGAAGCGGCCAAAACCCCGGAGCCTTCGGAGGATTATGTGGTGCCGCTGGGCAAGGCCCGGGTGGCTTTGGAGGCATCGCAGGATGCCCTGAGCTTGGGGGACAGTTGCCTGGTCGTGACTTACGGCATGGGGGTTCATTGGGCTCTGAATGCCGCCGTGGGGGATTTGTCCGGCAAAGTCGAAATCCTGGACCTGCGCACCTTGTACCCCTTGGACGAGGCGATGGTCATGGAGCGAAGCCGTGCCCATGGCAAGGTCCTGGTCTTGACCGAAGAGCCTTTGCTCAACTCCTTTGCGGAATCCCTGGCCTTCCGCATACAGCGCGATTGTTTTGAGCAACTGGACGGTCCCGTCGAAGCCATGGGGTCGGCCAACCTGCCTGCGGTTCCCTTGAACATCGTTCTGGAGGCGGAGATGCTCCCTTCGGCGGAGAAAGTCGCGCAGCGTCTTCGCTTCCTTCTGGAACGGTAAGGGAATTCCCTTGGCCTGGCCTATTTTTGCCGCGAAAGTTCCGGGATACCCTAACCCTGTTGTTGCCTAAACCCCTTTACCCTATGTCGTATTTCTTTACCTCCGAATCAGTCTCCGAAGGGCATCCTGACAAGGTTGCTGACCAAATTTCCGATGCGCTCCTGGACGCCTTCTTGGCACAGGATCCCAATTCCAAGGTGGCTTGTGAGACCCTGGTCACCACCGGTTTGACAGTACTTGCGGGCGAGGTCAAAACCAAAGGCTACGTAGATGCCCAGCTGATTGCCCGCGATACCATTCGCAAAATAGGCTACACCAAATCCGAATACATGTTCGATGCGGATTCTTGCGGGGTAATCTCGGCCATCCATGAGCAATCCCCGGATATCAACCAAGGCGTGGAGAAAGCAAGCCCGGAGACCCAGGGAGCAGGCGATCAAGGCATGATGTTTGGTTATGCCACCAACGAAACGGAGAGCTTCATGCCCCTGCCTTTGGAAATTAGCCATCTGTTGTTACGAGAACTTGCGGCCATCCGCAAAGAGGGCCGCGTGATGAAATATCTCCGCCCCGATGCCAAAAGCCAAGTCACCATTCGCTATTCCGACAAGCACAAACCCGAAGCCATCGATGCCATCGTGGTTTCGACCCAGCACGATCCTTTCGTGAACACCGGTAGCAACGCCCGTGCTGTCAAAGCAGACCAGAAGGCCATGCAAACCAAGATTGCTAACGATATTCAGCGTTACCTCATCCCCCGTGTCAAGAAGCAATTGCCAACGCGCATTGCCCGCTTCTTCAACAAAACCGTGAAATACCATATCAACCCTACCGGGAATTTTGTGATTGGCGGACCCCACGGGGACACCGGATTGACCGGACGCAAGATCATCGTGGACACCTACGGCGGCAAAGGCGCCCACGGTGGTGGTGCCTTCTCGGGCAAAGACCCTTCTAAAGTGGACCGATCAGCCGCCTATGCGGCGCGTCATATTGCCAAGAACATGGTCGCTGCAGGAGTCTGCGATCAAGTCCTGGTGCAAGTGGCCTACGCCATCGGGGTTGCCGAACCGGTTGGCCTCTACGTGAACACCTACAACACCGCGAATGTCCGCGATGCCCAAAACAAGAAACTCAGCGATGGCGAGATCGCCGCACGCATCTCCAAGATCTTCGACATGCGTCCGGGCATGCTCATCAAGCGCCTCAAGCTGATGACCCCCATCTATTCCGAAACAGCGGCTTATGGGCATATGGGCAGGCCCCATACCAAAGTCAACAAAACCATCCGCTGGGGAACAGGAGCCGATCAAGTGCGCACCGTTCCGGTGGAACTCTTCACCTGGGAGGCCCTCGATCAAGTCGCTGCTGTCCGCAAGGCCTTCAAGCTCTAACCGGGTCCCGCGCCCCTCATTCCCTCTTCGCTCCTGCTTTCCTGTTGTAAATTTGATTTTAAATATCTCATTATGACGAGTGCGATAGTTCAAAAACAAGTTAACGGCTATTTGCCGTTGCTTAGCTCCAAGCAACAAATTCTTGTTTTGGAAATGATCAAAACGCTTCTAAATGTGGAAAGCGGAGAAAAAAGAATTACAAAAAAGCAATATAACAAGGAAATTAATGACGCTGTGCTCCGCATGGATAGCGGAAATTCTGTTACCCATCAAGATGCGATCAATGAGTTATCCTCGTGGTAAAATCAAAGCATTACACTATTGTTTGGGATAGAGCTGCACTCGATCACTTCAAAGAGATTCTCATCTATCTCCATAAAGAAAGCGATCAAGCCCCAAAAATTGTCAAAATAGAATTGTTTAAACAATTATCAAGAATAAAAAAGGCTCCTCATCTTTTTAAAATTGATGATTTAATTGAGAAACCGACAAATGACCTAAGGGTTTTTTTGGTTTATAATTATCGAGTGACCTATCAAATTAAAAACGAACTTAACGAAATTCGTCTTTTAAGAATTCGTCACAGCAGCCGAGAGCCTTTGAGTAAACCTTGAGATATTTGTCGAAAATCTTTTTCCTTTAGGGAGCCAGAAGTTTGAGTCCTTCGAGGGCGGAGGCATCTTGGGGTGTAAATCGCAACACGCGTTCAAACAGCACTTTGGCCTCCGCTTTCTGGCCCAAGAAATAGCGGGTCCACCCGGTCATCAGCATGGAATAATAATCAAAAGGGGACAGGCGCAGGGAGACCTCCAGGTACTTCAAGGCCTCGGGGTAATTCTGACGATAATAATAAATCAAGCCCAGTTGATAGTGGGCGGTGGCATTGCGGTGGTCTTGCTTGAGAATGGCTTTGTACAGGGATTCGGCACGGACCCAATCCTCATTGGCAGTTACCGGTAACAACAAACCCCATAACGGCTCGGTCGCCAAGGGTTGCAAGGTGATTGCGCGCTGATAATACATCAACGACCTGTCGTGGTCACCCGCTTTGTAACACAACCATCCCAGCCTCAAATTAGCCTCGTAAACCGGGTGCACCAGCTCCCGGCCAAGGGCTTCCAACGCCTTCGCCGCTGCCGCATAATCTTGCAACGATTCCAGTCGGTAACTTTCGGCAAATGCCTCCCGGATTCTTTCTTCGGAGGCGGAGGTTTGGGCATGGACTGGGGTCGCCGTGCTCCACCAAAGGAAGCAAAAAGCAGCAATGATGGGATGAAATAGGGAGATTGAACGCGTCATGGGTTTTAAAATTTAAATGAAATCGGTTTAGAGGAAGGTTCTCAAGAGGCTGAGGCCCACCATTTGACAGCGGTTATGGAGGATAAGGTTTTCGGGTGTTTTGGAGACGGTCGGCGGGTTCTCGGAGCCAGGGGGAATTTGCCAAGGTAGCGCCACATAGCTTTGGTCTCGATATTGAATTTGCCAAGTTGCAATCCACCACCATTCCCCACGAAGGGCAGCGGTTGGCTTGGCGGGTAACTTCCAACGCAGGGACAGCCCTTGAATCCGTCGTATGTTTTCGTAGGAATTCATTGCCCAGAGCGTCCCGGGTCGGGTATAATTCCGCAGGTTGGCCCCACCGGTAACACTGGCTTCCATCCATAGCCTGGGGGATTGACCTTGGAATCGCTTACCGTTGAGATGCCGCCACAGGGAGGCAGGAGCCATGCCGCAGCGCATCGCTACAAGACCGGCCTCCGTAACATTCCCCGAATTGGAGCGGTTGTTAAGGTAGCTTGCCTCCATGCCCAGCAGCAAAGTTGAATTGCCCAAGGGCCACAGCGTCAAGCCCAGATCAAATTGGCGTTGTTGATCAGAATTAAGGTTGGCCCGAACCATTCCCGCGCGCAATTCCGCCGACCGTATTCGGTAAGCCACCCCCAGGATCCCGGTAACAGCCCGGTGTCGGTAAGGATAATCGACGCCGACCAAGCCTCCTTGGATCGTATCCAACTGACTGCTGAAATACGATGCCCGCTCATCGAACAAACTCCAGCCCGCCGTCCATCGCCATGCAGGCATTCGTGCCGTTTGAAATTCCATGAGGTGGGTATATTGCCTCGAAGTATTGGTATAGGGTTGAACCAAGACGGTATCCCTACCCAGCAGACTGGGAAGGTGCAAGTAATTGGATTGCACCACGCCCGTTGATTGGGTAGTGAATTGGTTATACCCCCACAGACTCCTCAGAACCCAATGTCCCTCTTGACCCACGGACCAGCCCCATACCAAACCCCTCAGGATGGAAGGGCCTTGCAAGGTCGCCTCGGCGTAGGGCCGCGAACTGTCCCTCAGGGAATAATAAAATTGTTGACGATCAGCAGCGCTGGGATTCTCTGTCAAGGATTTTGGAATCAGATTGTTGTAGGCCCCTGGCTGGGTGTACACCGCATGCCCGTGCACCAGGTCCGTATGCCATTGCAACAAAGGGCTCGTCGCCGCGGCATGGTCGGAATTCGGGTACAGCCATTGGGCCTCCTGATAACGTTGGCAGGCCAACAAGTCGTTGTACAACAGGCTTCGAATTTCCGAGGAGCCCGGGTGCATTTCCAAGGCACGCTGATCGTGGGACACAGCGCCTTCGAACCGCCCCAAGGCTCGGTAAGCCATGGCCATCCGTTGATGCAAGGCCAGAAACTCCATGCCTTGCTCCAAGGCTTGGCGTCCCAATCGAATTAATTCGGTATAACGCGCCTCCTTCCCGTACTGTTCGCTCAAACGATCCACCTCGATTATAGTGAGCGGAAGATTTCCTGAACCCTCGGCCATCGCTGGACCCTCGGCCAGGCAGAGCATGACCCCGAAAGCCATGCTTAGGAAAAACCCCAACGCCAAGGAGCGTAACCAACTTCTTAACTCAAAACACATCGGAAGGTACGTGAATTGGATGCCGAGGACCAAAGGCGCAGGCCTAGGGCCTTTTCGCCCTCCAACACAAAGCGATTCAAACCCGATGTCGCGTCGGCATGGAGTTGAAACTTGGCTTCCCGTACTGCCTTCCATCCCCATAGGGAACGAACCGACACGGAATAAACTCCGCCTTCCAGAAGTCCCGTCGGATCGCTGTACCGAAGTTGCGATCCATAGCGAACGCTGTAGAAAATCCACCAAGGCGCTAACAAATCTTGTATCCAACGCGGCAGGGGCCTGCTAAAGTCCGTCAGCGGCAAACGGTCCTCCATTTCGCCCACGAAGGCGCTCAAGGACAAGCGATAAACCGTCAGATAAAAGGCATGCAGCACGGAAGTCCTGGACCCCTCAAAATCGTAAGCCCAGAACATCACTCCGTCATGAACAAACCACAGGGTGGATTGGCTTTGACTGCAATGGAGGTAGGTGCGGTTGTAGGCGTCGGTATAGACCTTCCAATCCAGGATATGTTCGGGATTGCCCTCTTCCTGCAGGCGAAGGGTCTGCCCGGGCTTGAAGGCCATGGCTTTGCTCAGCCATTCCAACGGTTCCAGGTTCCTGACTTCTTCCCCCTCTTGGGGCACGGACCACTGCTTCCAAATCAAGGCTGAATCCGATCGTGCGGGATGGGCCTGCGCCGATGGGGCTTCTTTGGCTAAATAGTGCGCCAGAGGATACGCAAGGGTAGGCGCACCGATTTCCGGACTGCTCTGTACCTGAAAATGCAAATGCGGCTCCGGGGAACGACCGGAATTTCCGCAAGCCGCCAAGACCTGCCCTTGGTGAACCCATTGACCCATCACCACCTGAAAGGAATCTTGGCGCAAATGCGACAATTGGGTATAAAGGCCGTTCAAGTGATGAAGGACCAGGGAATTACCCCAGTTCTTGTCCAAGTCCATTCCGCCCACCGGGTTATCGGCCACATGATTGGTCAAAGCAACGACATAACCATCCAAAGGCGCAATCACCGGTTTGTTGTAACAATAATAATCTTCCAGCTTGCTCCCATCCCCTCGGTGGGTACGACCCTCTTCGTCCCGAATCACGAAGTCCAGGGCATTGGCCCACCTACCCAAATGGGTATGAAGGCCTTGATAGCCTTGGCTTATGCTCCATGAACCCCAGACCGGCAAATGCAAACGGCTTCGGTGTTGATGCGCAAGTCGGGGGGATTGGACCAAACTCTTGTACAGGGTTTTCTCCGGAGCGTAGTACTGAATTTGAACAGGGAGCAAACCCGGAATGCGCGAACTGCTTTGCACAAAGAACAAAACCAAAATCGTCAAAACGCTAAAGGCCAAAGTAAACGGAGGCAAGTGCCAGGGGGCCAACCAACCCTGCAAGGCAAACATCATCACCATGAGCAAGGGGGTAAGCAGAACCACCAAGCCCATGGAGGTTCTGGAGGGTACCATGTAAAATCCGCCCAAAGCAATGGCCATGAAAATGAAGTTGCTCCCTACCAAATAATCCGTCAAATGGGCGGTAGAAGCCCCTACCCAGCCGAAGATTCCATAAGCCAATCCGTAACCCAACACGGCCAAGACGAACGATATTCTTGAATGAACCAACAGCGCGAAGGCCAAGAGCAAGCCTGCCCCCAAACTGTTCTGAAAATAAATGGAACCCAGGGTTTTGAAGAAGGAAACCACCGGCGTTGGCCATGCCAAAACAGTTTCCAAGGCGGGTAGATTTGTCAACTCGTTCGGTGGCAGAGGATACCGCAAGGTCACCGAGCCCATGAACCCGGCACCCGCGATCAAGACCCAGTACGTGACCAAGAAAGGAAAAGTGAGGTAGGGCAAGCGGTATTTCCCAAGGGCATGATTCCACCAAACGGTCAGTCCCATCAACAACAACAAACCCGACCCTTGAAGCAAGAACCAGGCGGCGGTGATTTCGTAGCGCTGAGCCATGGCCAAGCCAAGCAAAAGCGCATTGAAGCCAAACATCCCCTCGCGTTGAAATCCCTTGTCTTGCGAGGTAAGGGCGGCAAGAATCTGCACCATGATCACCGATCCTAATCCGCTCAATCCCCATGCCCACTGCCCGAAACTTACCCCCAAAGCGATGAATCCTAACAACGGATTAAGCGCAAAAAACAACTGGGCGTAACTGTTCAGCACGCCCTCATAACCCGATCGTAGGGTCTCTTTAAGCAGGCTTGCCTTGACCAAGTTCAAGGTGTAATGGCGTTAGTTCCATTTCGTTCAAGGTATCCACCGTTTCTCGCCGACGTATGAGGTGCACCTGCCCCTGGCGGTCGATGAGCACCACGTTGGGCCGCATTTGGATGAATTGCATCCACTGGGTCATGTTGTAGGCACCGACCCGATGCACCACCACGCGATCCCCTCGCTTGAGCAAGGGCAACGAAACATTCTCGCGCACTACATCAATGTTCATACAAAGAGGTCCGTACAGGACCATGTCCTCATGATGGCTGGAATATTCCTGGGCTGG
>Ga0214921_10010365_pt1 | contig 11537 bp, 13 predicted proteins | sample LL1505_MetaG_FD_177992 | JGI IMG/M metagenome (GOLD analysis project Ga0214921, IMG submission 177992) | Freshwater microbial communities from Lake Lanier, Atlanta, Georgia, United States - LL-1505 | ecosystem: Environmental > Aquatic > Freshwater > Lake | place: USA: Georgia | collected...
GGTTTATGTCGGAAGATGGAATCCTTACTGGGAGACCATCATTGCGGATCGAACTGTTTCGGTGCAAGACCGATTGATCCGTTTATATAAAGATTATTCGAGGATTTCTTTAACTTATGATTGGGTCAGAATATTTATGTTTTCTGGCCTGAAGGGCGAGGACATTAACACCCGATATTTGAAATTTTTGCGAAGCCGCATTCTAGAACCCATCGCTATTGAGGTTCGAGCAGAACTTGGTTTGCCGTCGCCAGAAGAAATTCCTCTTAAAATGAGTGAAGTAGAACTTGCATGGGGTATTAATTCTCGGATTTTTTATCTCGGGCAAAGACAATGGATTTTTAATGTGCCGCTTGATATCGATATTGACACAATTATTGAACATACGATCATTACCTATTTATCAGGTGCCAAAACGGTGGTTCCCATGTTAATTAATCAGAATTAACTTATTGTTTTAAAACAATTAAATTTTTCTTACGTAGTAGTCTAATCTTTTAAATTAACGTTATTACTTCGCATTATTTAGGGTTATTACCTATTGATTAGACCCATTATCACACTTATAAATGATCAATTGATTACTTTTTGTTTATAATAAACATTTGTTTCTTTTGACCGAATCCTAACGGGGACATGCTATGAAATTAAGTACATTTATGATGCCGATTCATCCACCAGGCAGAAATCTCACTGAGACGTTTAATGAGGACCGTGAGGCTGTGATTTTTGCGGATCATTTAGGATTCAGTGAAGCGTATGTCGGTGAGCATGTTACAGATGCTGCTGAGACAATTACCAACTCGATGATTTTTCTATCCAGTTTGATTTATCACACCAAGCGTATCAAATTAGGTACTGGCACCATTAATCTACCAAATTCACATCCAGCAGCGATTGCAGCTCAAGCAGCCATGATGGATCACATGCTTGAAGGTCGATTCATTATGGGCATTAGCCCTGGTGGATTAATGTCTGATGCAGAAGTATTTGGCAATTTTAAGGCTGATCGCAATGCGATGTTTGTTGAAAGTATCAATACCATTTTGAAAATTTGGGAAGGGGAAGCGCCTTACAACATCGAGGGAGAGTATTGGAAAATCTCCACACAAAACACGATGATTCCTGAGATTGGCCAAGGCTACATTATGAAGCCATTCCAACATCCACATCCGTTGATTGTTGGGACAGCAGTAGCGCCATTTTCTAAAGGTGTGACGGAAATGGCTAAACGTGGTTGGCAACCGATTTCAGCAAACTTCTTAATGCCTGAATGGGTTAAAACACATTGGCCTAAGTATGTTGAAGGTCGTGAAGCAATTGGTGCAGTTCCTCACGCTAGTGAGTGGCGTGTTGCCAAGAGTATTTTCGTGGCTGATGACGCTGCAACTGCAGAAAGTTATGGTCGTGGCCCAGATGGTCCTTATTACGCTTATTTCAAGTCTTTAAGTCGTAAGTTAGTTAATGGAGGTCGTAGTAATTTATTTAAAGTAGATCCGAATATGCCGGACTCGGAAGTTACTCCAGAGTTTGTAACGAATCGTTTAGTTCTTGCTGGAACAGTGAATTCAGTTGTCGATCAATTATTAAAGTTTAGGGAAGAGGTTGGAGACTTTGGTAATTTACTTTACGCTTGTCATGATTGGAAAAACATTCCTTTAGCTAAACGCTCGATGGAGCTCATGGCGAAAGAGGTTATGCCAAGAGTCAATGAAGCCATTGGCCAAACGGAAGATAATCCAGTTATTATTTAAATAGATCTTCAGCGATTTGCAGTAATTGTAAATCGCTGCTTTTAGATCCGAGTAATGAGATGCCTAGAGGTGCTCCAGCATGTGTGCAAATCGGTAAATTGATTTGTGGAGTTCCTGATAAGCCAGAAATACAGAGTAACTGAAAGCATTGTTTGCGATAGATTTCTAGCTCATCATTTGGGGCATTGAGTAAAGGCGCAATACCAGCGACAGTGGGTAGAACGAGAACTGTATTGTTGTGTAACAAATCATTCATCTTTAACTTAATTTCAGACCATCTTTTTTGCGCTTGAGTTTGTTGTTCAGCACTTAATTGACTTGCCATTTCAAAGCGCGCACGAATCGTTGGACTAACATCTTCCCAATGTTGACTGACCCAAGGGCCAAGATTTTTCCAAACTTCTGCTCCTTGTAAAATTCGGAATTGATCAGCCCATTCCACAAGAGATTCATTTCTTAATGAAACTTCAGTAAAGCCCCCAAACCTTGCGAATTGTTGATGGAGTACATCTGCAATTTCAGGATCGATGACATCAAAGGCTTCTTTGAGATAGACAAGCTTAGGACTAGATGGATTAGATAGAGTTGTACTGCTATCCTTTGGTAGTAAAAGAGATCCAATTTTACGAAGTAAAGATGCGTCTTTCGAGAACCATCCCAAGGTATCAAAACTAGGGGCCAAACCACATGAGTTGTCTAAGGAAATACTACCATGCGTAGGCCGAATTCCAAATAGGCCACAAAAAGATGCTGGGGCACGAACTGATCCACCCGTATCAGAGCCTATAGAAAAATCAACTAGTTCTGCACAAACAGCCGCTGCAGAACCACTCGAAGAACCACCCGTCATTCGCAAGGGGCTTGCACTGTTAATAGGAGTTCCGTAATGAAAATTATTACCAAAGAGGTTATAGGTCAGTTCATCACAATGGGATTTTCCCAGTAAAGAAGCTCCAGAATGAAGAAGATGTTCTACCGAAGAGTTGGTGTGTGATGCGTGTGGATGGGTATTTAGCCAAGCAGGGTTACCAAAGCCTGTTTTAAAGCCTTTCACATCAAAAATATCCTTCAATACGAAGGATTTTCCCTGTAAAGCACCAGAAGATGCGCCTGCAATAGTACAAGTTGCATTAATTAAAGCACCGACATCATCAATGATATTTTTCATAGGGTAATTTTAAGTATAAAAATTGATTATCCAACATTTGTAATAGAACCATACTCAAAAAAAAATGAAGTGAGCAGGTTTTGAGACAATATGAAGATGGAATCAGCACAAAAAATATTAGCCGTTGCACCTATGATGGACTGGACTGATCGACACTGCCGATCATTTCATCGTATGCTTTCGAAAAAATCTCATGTGTATACAGAGATGATTAACACAGGAGCAATTATTTACGGAGATGCCCATCGTCATTTAGACTTTGATACCAGCGAACATTATGTTGTTCTTCAGTTAGGTGGCAGCGATCCAACTGATTTAGCGAAGGCTGCTAAAAAAGCACAAGACTGGGGCTATGATCAAATTGATCTTAATTGTGGTTGTCCATCAGAACGGGTCCAAAAAGGTTCCTTTGGCGCCTGCTTAATGTCGGAACCATCCTTAGTTGCTGACTGTGTGAAAACCATGAAAGATGCAGTATCCATTCCAATATCGGTCAAACACCGTTTAGGTTTAGACGATATGGATCCTAGAATGGATAAAGATTATCAATTTGTGTTGGATTTTATGGCAAGGGTTTCAGAGGCAGGTGCTAGTCAATTGACCATTCATGCTCGTAATGCAGTCCTTAAGGGCCTATCACCGAAGGAAAATCGTACAATACCACCACTTCGATATGACGTCGCTAAGAGACTAAGGCACGATCTACAAAAGCACTTTCCCAAAACAAAGGTATTGCTGAATGGTGGTTTAGATCAAAATCAATTGATTGCAAATCATTGGCATGATTTTGATGGTCTCATGATTGGTCGTGCTGCTTACCATACCCCTGCAATGATGCTGGGATGGGACCGGATGCTCGAAAGTGCGGGTCTTGAATTTGGGTATTTTTTAAATGATCATATCTGGTTAGAGATTCAGAGCCAAATCATTAAGTATGCTCAAGCATGGTTAACGCAGTGTCAAAAAAATGGTGAATCTTTTTATATTGCAGCAATTACACGTCATATACTTGGTCTTGCGCATGGATTAGGTGGCGCCAGATTATGGCGACAACAACTATCTGATCATCGCATTTTATCTACGATTAATACACACCAGGACATTGAAAACTTTTTTACCAAGGCTAGTCGTGAGCTACGTATATTTTCAGATGAACAAGATGAAGATCGAATGTCATCTCTCGATGAATCATAAGTTGTCACTGGTCTTTAATAGAATGAATGTATTCAAAATTTAGCTGAAAAGGAAATCAAACATCATGTTTAAAGCACTTGTTTTACAAAAAGAACCCCAATTTACTGCACAAATCGAAGAAGTAGATGAGGGACTTTTACCCCTAACAGATATTTCAGTTGATGTGCAATACTCTACCTTAAACTTTAAAGATGGTCTAGCCATTACCAATAAAGGCCCAGTCGTTAGGCAATGGCCGATGATTGCTGGAATCGATGGTGCTGGTTCCATCTTAAGTTCAAGCCATTCTGATTGGAAGACGGGTGATCTATTCATACATAATGGTTGGGGCGTTGGTGAAACCCATTGGGGATGCCTTGCGCAAAAAGCGCATTTAAAAAGCGAATGGTTAGTCAGGTTGCCATCGGCATTTACTCCTAGACAGGCGATGGGTGTTGGCACCGCTGGCTATACCGCGATGCTATGTGTCATGGCAATCGAAAATGCAGGAGCCAACCCAAGCCAAGGTGAAGTAGTTGTCACGGGCGCTTCAGGGGGAGTAGGAAGTGTCGCCATTGCATTACTAAGTCGCTTAGGCTTTGAAGTAGTCGCTGTTACTGGAAAGATGACAGAAGAGAGCTACTTAAAAGATTTGGGGGCTAGTCGAGTCATTGATCGGCAAGAGTTTGCAGCAGCAGGTAAGCCCTTACAGAAAGAAAGATGGGCGGCAGCAATCGATACCGCAGGATCCTATACCTTAGCAAACCTTTGTGCCCAAATGCAATATGGTGCTCCAGTAGCTTCTTGTGGCTTAGCGCAAGGTGCAGATTTGTCATTGACGGTAATGCCTTTTATTTTGCGAGGAGTGCAACTTATAGGAATTGATTCCGTAATGGCGCCATTAGTCAAAAGACAACTTGCATGGGACCGACTTGGAAGGGATTTAGATATCAGCAAATTAGAGACAATGATCGAAGATATTACCTTAGATCAAGTCACTGAATATGCAGTCGCGCTTATGGCAGGTCAAGTTACTGGTCGAATTGTGGTGAAAATTTAATAGTTTTTATCAAGGATTAACAAGGTAATACCAGGATTGCCTTGCATATCTTTGGTAATTGAGTTTTTAAGTGCTGGATATGTCTTCAGTAAATCTTGATATTGGGGGAGATGAGGTGAGAGCGTTTCCCCAAAATATACTTCAATAATTGCCTCCCCCCAAAGGCCATGTTCCATTGCTTGACGAAATTCATGACGTATATTGCCCCCACGACCAGAAGAGCCATGACCATGAATCACTTTGATAGCCCGAAGACCCTTACCACGTAATTTTTCTAAATGTTGGTGTAAACGCTCAAAAGCTTCTTCGACCAAAGGCATATTTGATTCAAGGTTAATCACTTGACAACGCCATTTAGATTCAGATTCGATGAAAGACTCTTTAGATCCACAAAAAGGACATTCAGGTGAAATGATGTTTCTATGATTTCCGCAGTCGCTACACACAGCAAATGGATTAGTCATTTTAAAAAAATAAGTTTTTAAGCATATGTAGAATATAGTACTTATGTTAATAGGTATTATTTATGTTGTGGGGGAATCTTTTATGTCAAATCAAAACAAATTAATGAGCTTGTTCATACTGGCAACTTTAGCAGGTTGTTCTAATTCTGGATCGAACTTCTCACCGATCATTGATAAGCAGGGTATTAATGAAATTAAGTACCAGCAGGATTTGATGGAATGTCAGAACCTTTCAACTGAAGCTCAAGGTGCTGGTAAAGACGGTACTAAAAAAGCAGCTGGTGGCGCCGCGATAGGAGCATTGATTGGCTTAGTTGGCGGTGGCAATGGGACCAATATCGCTCAAGCAGCTGGTATTGGTGGCGTCATTGGAGGTGCCTCAGGATTGTATTCTGGTAATGCTGAAAAAGAAACCATTATCAAGCGTTGTTTAGCCGGTCGTGGTTATAAAGTATTAAATTAATCTGTAGAGGATAATCACTTTTTTAGCTATTTATGGCAAGATGATGCCATGCGTACCTATATTTGGATCTTGATTTGTTTTGGTAATTTATCCGGCTGTGCTTTGGCACCATTTGCGAGTTCGGCCTTTACTACAGCAACATCTGCGACATTCATTGAAACCACGGTAATTAATGGGGCTAGTTATGTTACGACTGGTAAGGGGGTATCAGAGCATCTGATATCAGGAGTCGCAGACCAAGATTGTAAATTTTATAATCTCATTGACGGAAAACAAGTTTGTCAGGATTATCAGCCAGACAAAATTCCACAAAGAGACCTAACTACAAGGTATACCACTCTCGTGCCAGTTACAATTGAAGACGTCATTCAAATACATACCAATCAACGATAAAAGCTTAACCACTTCAGACCTTCTGAAGTACCTTTGAGCGGTTTATATTCACAGCCGACAATACCCTCGTAGCCCAAAGTATCTAGTAGATGCAATAGATACTCATAATTGACCTCACCCAAATTAGGCTCATGGCGATGAGGGACTCCAGCAATTTGAATATGCCCTATATGAGGTAAGTTTTTAATGAGAAGATTTTCTAAATTACCTTGCATTAATTGTGCATGGAAAAAATCCATCATCAGTTTGACATTTGGTAAAAGAAGTTCTTGGATGATTTCAATGGCCTGCTCTTGATAGTTCAGGAAGTATCCTGGCATGGTGATGGAGTTGATTGGCTCAATGACAACATCGATATCAAAAGGTTCGCAGGCAATTGCAGCCTGTTCAATACGCTTCAAATAGCATGCTCTGAGATCTTGACGAGAAACGCCATCGGGAATAATGCCTGCCATCAAATGTAAGTTAGGACAATCCATAGCTTGGGCATACTCGATAGCAAGGGCTAAACCATCATCAAATTCTTTTTGACGATCAGCAAGAATTGCTAAACCTCTTTCACCCGCCTGATAATCACCAGGCGGCAAATTAAATAAATGTAATTTAAGTCCATGGGTCGTCAGTTGATCAACAATTGCTTGGGCTGGATAAGTGTATGGAAATAAAAATTCCACATATTCAAAACCATCTGCTGCAGCTAAACCAAAACGGTCAATAAAATCAACTTCTTGATACATCATTGTAAGATTTGCTGAAAATGTTGGCATAAATGACTTATTTAGATTGAAAGTAAATTACTTTTTTTGAGATTTTTTCTGTTCATCACGAAATTCCCAAGGTGGCATTGGGCTGTCTTGAATCCACAAACCACGTTTATTTTGACTGGCTAATTCTTGCGCTTTAGCGTAGCGATTCGCTTCTTCTAATGGTTGGGTATTTGCATATTTTTTAAAGTGCCAAGCAAGGCCTTGAGAGATCATGTATTCGTTAATATCTTCATCACCAACTTTAACAATGCCTAAAGTTCTACCATATTTATCTTTGTCGCGTGTTTCTACTTTTACATTTTGGGAAAAAACTTTATTACTTAGCGTAATTTTTGCTCGATTACCGAATGCTTGTGTTTTTTCAGGGCAGTCAATTCCAATAAGGCGGATTTTAATTTGTTCTTGCTTGTCATTGAGAATGGTGATGGTGTCACCATCCGAAATGCCAATGACTTTGCCAGTAATGATGCCGGTAGATTTAACATGGTTTTCAGCAGATGATAATTGAACAAAGCTGAGGAGACCTGCCACGGAAAAAATAAACAGTTTTTTTATAATATTCATCATTCTCTAATCATTTGAAAAAAACTAATCATTGATTCAAAATTAGTCAACAAGACATAAACAATAAAAATGATTTTAACTGACATATGTTACATGGATTCCAGAAGTATCAATTCATAATCTTCCGTAGTAGCAATTTTCGGATTCATTAAATGGCAGTGGTCCTTGATTGCCCCTTGGATAATATGTGGGATTAGTTCTTGATTTACACCCATTTCTTTTAAACCCGATGGCAGTCCTAATCGTTGATTTAAATCGACTATTGCAGGAATAACATCCTCTGCAGACGATAGACCCATGGCATGTGCCATGCGCAATATTCTAGACTCTTCAATGACAGATTGAGCATCTTGATTAAATCGAATCACACTAGGCAGAAAAACAGCATTTAAAGTGCCGTGATGTAATTTAGGATTAATGCCACCTAAACTATGGCTTAAGCTATGGACACAGCCTAAGCCTTTTTGAAAAGCCATCGCACCTTGCATAGAAGCAGACATCATTTGCAGACGGGCATTTCGATCCTGCCCCTGATTCGTAGCTTTTTCTATATGTGCCCAGGCTCTTCTGAGCCCATCTAATGCAATACCATCGGCTGGAGGATTAAATGGGGCAGCCATAAAGGTTTCAATACAGTGTGCAATGGCATCCATTCCCGTAGCTGCAGTTAATCGAGGTGGTAATCCGATGGTCAGTAGGGGGTCACAGATGGCGGACTTTGGCATTAAAAACCATGAGTGGAACCCTACTTTTCTACCATCATCTAAAATAATAATAGCACCTCTAGCAACTTCGCTTCCAGTGCCACTCGTCGTGGGAATTGCGATTATTGGGGCGGTGTTGTTTGTAATTTTTGCTGATCCACCTTCAATCGTTGCATATGTTTTTAAGGGGCCTGGGTGAGCCGCTAGAATAGCTACTGCTTTAGCACAATCGATAGATGATCCTCCACCTAATGCAATGAGCCCATCACATTGATATTGATTATAAATCTTAGTAGCTTCTTGGGCGGCTGCTTCTGTAGGATTTGAAGGAGTTTGATCAAAAATAATAACCGGTAGATCTTTTAACACAAGGAGGGCTTGAGATAGAATCCCAGCTTGTTTAATACCTTGATCAGTAACAATCAGTGGTTGTTTTATACCAATCCGCTCACACTCCGTGGATAATTTTTCTATTGCACCGAATTCGATATGAATTTGAGTTAGGTAATTTATTGTCGACATATGTAGTTGTAATGACAAAGAAGATCAGTTTTGTCATATATTTTTAATAGAGTTAAACGATTAATAAATTCTATCAATTTTAATGTATATTTTTTAAAATTAATTTCTAAGACTCATTGAATTCAATAGATGCATCAAATCGACATTGAGTCGAATATTATTGGCGAAAATTTTAAGCAAGCAAGGGAGTTGCAGGGTAAACCTCGTTTTTACATAAGTCAAAAATTATGATGCTCTGAATTGCAGATTTAACAAATTGAAGAAGGTGGAAAATCCTCTTTTTATACTAAGGCTCAAATGCTTAAAACTACCAAGAAAATGGCCGAACTTTTAGTTACGACTACTGAGCAAGTGTTAATAGGTGTTTCACCAGAGCTCAGATCGGAATTAAAATTTGATAGTTTTTAACGTGATGAGCTGGTTAAAAAAAGTTGTAAATAGTGTCCGATCATTTCGCCTTTTTTGTCTTCATTGACAAGAAGTTGATGCTTATTATCATGGAATGAAAGTAGCTCTTTTGACGTAAAATACCCAAAGTATTGAGCTAAAAGAAGCTCCTATTCAACTCCGTAATATGCCAGTTAAAACGATAGTCGTCAGCCAAGCTAAAGAAAAGAATGAAGCGCAGTACTTCCTGGCTTGAAAATGAGCTTAACAACTGATAGTGGTTCTGGAATACCAATCTTTGATAATAAAATTAATTTGGTAAGTGAGGAGCAATAAAAGTACTCTTGAGTAGAGATTCTTTTTTCTTTTGGTTTATCATTCCTAACAACATTAATGAAAACAAATTGAAAGGTGACGAATCATGGATTACGTTTATGCTCCAGAACCCATTCCAAGTGTGCCAGTCCGTGGCTCACAATTACAATATGCTGTTTCTCGAATCTTTTGTGTAGGTAGAAATTACGCTGCTCATGCAAGGGAGATGGGTTTCGATCCTGATCGTGAACCTCCGTTTTATTTTACTAAACCAGCTAATGCTTTAGTCCCTAGCGGCGCGACAATTCCTTACTCTCTCGGCACCAAAAATCTTCATTATGAAATGGAATTAGTGATTGCAATCAGTAAACCTGCTTTTAGAGTTTCTGTTGATAATGCTCAGGATCACATCTATGGTTATGCTTGTGGATTAGATATGACTAGAAGAGATTTACAAATTAAAAGTCGAGAGATAGGTCGTCCATGGGATTTTGGGAAAGCCTTCGAAAATTCTGCTGTAATTACGCCGTTAGTACCTAAATCAGAAATTGGTGAGTTAAATCAAGGAAATATTGATTTATTGGTCAATGGGGTTACGAAACAAAAAGCTGATTTAAAAGATATGATTTGGAGCGTTGCGGAAATTATTGCTAACTTATCTGAGTACTACCATTTAAATGCGGGTGATTTGATTTATACAGGTACTCCAGAAGGTGTTGGTCCTGTGGTAACTGGTGATCATTTGGTCGGCAGTATTGATCAATTAGGAAGTTTAGATTTGCATATTGGTCCTGCGGAATAAAAAGTGTTTATATTGAATGATTAATAAAATTTTAGATAGGATGGAAAACGCCTTTAGTGGTTTAAAGGATGGTGCAACAATTATGGTTGGTGGCTTTGGGGGGTCAGGTATCCCCCATGATTTGATAGATTGTCTTGTTAATCAAGACGCTAAAGATCTTGTCATTATCACTAATAACGCTGGCAGTGGAGAAACTGGAATTGCTGCCTTGCTTAAGGCGCGTCGAGTCAGAAAAATTATTTGTTCTTATCCCAGAATGGCAGATTCTCATCACTTTGAGACACTTTATCGGTCAAAACAAATTGAGTTAGAGTTAGTTCCTCAAGGCAATCTTGCTGAGCGTATTCGAGCTCAAGGAGCTGGCCTAGGTGGCTTTTTTACTCAAACTGCTTATGGAACACTATTGTCACAGGGTAAAGAAACACGACTGATTAATGGAAAACACTATGTGTTTGAGACGCCTCTAGCCGCCGATTTTGCCCTAATTAGAGCTTTGCGGGCAGATCGATATGGTAACTTGGTTTACCGAAAAGCTGCTCGTAACTTTGGTCCTGTCATGGCAACCGCTGCTAAAACAACCATTGCGCAGGTGAGTGAGATTGTTGAGATTGGCGAAATTGATCCAGAGACTGTTGTCACACCAGGTATTTTTGTGAAACACGTCGCACTTGTAAGAGGTCCAGCATGAGTCAACATGATTTAAAGCCCATAACAAGAAATGAAATTGCACAAAAAATCGCGCTTTACATAGACGAAGGTTCTTATGTCAATCTTGGTATTGGAATGCCAACCTTGGTTGCTAATTATTTACCCGAGGATAAAGATATCTTTTTGCATTCTGAAAATGGCATTCTTGGTATGGGACCCGCACCTGAAAAAGGTCTGGAGGATTGGGATTTAATTAATGCAGGTAAGCAACCTGTGACTCTCGAACTTGGAGGTGCGTTTTTTCATCAAGCTGACTCCTTTGCCATGATGCGTGGTGGTCATTTAGATATCTG
>Ga0214921_10010366_pt1 | contig 11537 bp, 9 predicted proteins | sample LL1505_MetaG_FD_177992 | JGI IMG/M metagenome (GOLD analysis project Ga0214921, IMG submission 177992) | Freshwater microbial communities from Lake Lanier, Atlanta, Georgia, United States - LL-1505 | ecosystem: Environmental > Aquatic > Freshwater > Lake | place: USA: Georgia | collected 2015-05-28
AAAGTATTTCTTGATCCTGGAATTGATTCTAATAAAACATCATTATATTTTTGTACAATATTAAATGTATTACCAGAAATCATAACAGAATATATTTCTTGATCTGATAGATTTATTACTGTTTGTAATTCACCACCAGAAGTAGGTATATATTGTGAATCTAACCATAATTGATCTGTAGTTAAAGGTTTACGTGATATATATGGTTCTGCATCTAATTGTATATTAGAATTAATATTAGATGTATTATGTAGTGTTTTATATAGTAACGAATTCGCTTGAGAATTCGATGGCATTTTATCTATCAACAAAATATCAATAAAAATTGAAATCTAACAACAATATCTCAAATTATACTAATATGTCATATTCTGGGAATTTATTCGATGATTTACTTGGAGACTATATTATCAAAGACTATTTTGACTCTGAAGATCCATATATAGAAATAAAAGAATCTTCTGTAAAAATGAGTGATAATTCTCATATTGAAATAAACGATAGAACAGATGATCGAGATAAACAAGAATCTGCTAGAGAAATTATATCTCTGAATTCTATTCCGTCTCCAAATATTTCTGATGGGATATTAGAAGAGTTCACTGTGTTGATGACAGACTTAAATATACTGTTTCAATCAGATAAAACTATGATTATATCAAAGAATCTTAAACAAATATATAGATATTTTATGGATGATATAGATCGATGCAAAATGATCAATCAATCAAAAAAAATTAATATTAACATATTTAAATTATTAGATATATCCTATAGATGTACTTTTGGTATTACTATCAAAAAAAATATAGAATTTTATGATGTTATAGTTAGATTCAACTCTATTCTTTATCTAAAACCAGAAATAGATTATATATCTTATTATGAAAATAGACCTATATATGGTGATGAAACAAATGTAGAAAATATAATTTTCTATAATTTGTTGAAATATTCTATATTACCAGCGATACAAAAGGTTTATTCACCACTAAATGTTAAATTTATAGATGATTTTAATGTAAATATTCATCATTTATTCTCTAATAATTATAATTCATGTTTCTCTTATTACAATTTGCTTTATCAAGCAAAAAACCATATAAGACAAAAATATATATCACTTAAAATATTATTAGGTATGTTTAGTTATATAACTAACATATTATCTATATTTAACTTCAAGAATAATACAATATTTAACAAATGTATATCTTTTATATTATTAGATATTGTAGATAATATGAATGATCAAGATAAATCACATTTTATAATGTGTTTAAACTTGAATAGTTCTACAGAAAATATTTCTTACATAAATTTATTCGTAGATACTGTTTATGGATTTGTATTTCAACCTTATAAATATATGGATATAGATTTTATGAATCATTTATTTGAAACACCACAAATGAGAAAAGTATTGAATATTACTTTAAATAAAATGTGTAAATCATCTATTAATAAAATTTATATGGATGATTTAATACATAAAAAGATAAATGAATATAGAAAATTATTTATACATATTAGTGAAGTAATGAAACAAATGCAAATACCAAACTAAACAAAAAAAAACATAAATCTCAGTGATGAACTGAGTATTATTTTTTTTGATATAATAAACAAAAATTCTGCAACAAGATTCACGAATATTTTTTTACATAAAGAATTTAAGTCTGTAACCTCTTGTTCCAGTAACATCTATTTCTAAAATATTAATTGATTTAGTGCTAATAAATAATTCTACAGGATTATTCATATTTATATATGAACTTGTCCAGTTAAAATATAATTCTCTCATTTGTGTTAAATCAAAGTACCCATTTGTTTCTAAATATTCATCATTTTTTGGTCTATTAAATGTTATAGCCATTAATCCTGGATCTGTTGGTGCATATAACATTCCTGATCTAGTTTGTAAATAAGATGAATAAAAAGTTGGAGATGTTAAATCATATAATTTGTTATCTTCTCCTTTTATATAGAAACCACAAGTATCGATTACTTGATTAGGTATCCTATATCTAACGTTTGCTATACTAATATTAGGAGCACTACCATTTGGATCTGATAGATAAATTGGTATTGGTATAGTATTTTGATTAGCTCCTGTAAATTTATACCAAGAATCCATCATTTGTTGATTTTGTAAAGGTTGTAATCCAAAACGTATAGATTCAGTAGCAAACCTGAGTTGATCTAATAATTGTATTCCTGTTGATTTAACTAATTGTATTTTATAGCTATTATGTAATCTATACACACAATAACCTACTTGTTGTATGTATAATTTATAAATATCAGAATCCATTGATATATTATTTACATATAAACTGGCAGATATAATATTTGGTGCTGATGGTAATGTTATACCTAATGCAGATGCTGCGGCAATCGCTTCTTGAGTTCCATAACCATAAGATTGTCCATTTAATCTAACAAATAATATATTAGATAAATTTTCTAGATTATAAGTTATATTTCTTGATTTAGTGTAAATACCGCCAACAGGTAATGGATTATTTTCATGATTAAAAAAGAAATTACCTTTAATCCACAAATCTAATACAGGTTGATATGTTTTAGGAGTTTGTGGTCCATTTAATATTTGTTGTTTTATTTTACATTGTGAATCTGGCATATATACATATCCATCTATTGGTTGTTCTTGTCCATGGCATGCGTCCCATGCTTGTTGAAAGTCTAATGGTAAATCAAATTGTCTATAAATCATAGTTGTTTTAGGTTCATATGATTCATATTTGATATCATCAATTTCAAAGGTAGATAATTTAGTTAATCTAACTCCAGGAAAATCACAGTAATGATATTGTGGAGCATTTTGTCTAGAAATTGCTGGTCCAGTTAATGTTGGATCACCAATTGCTGCTATTTTTAAATTAAGAACTATATCTCCTATAAATTGATCAGTATTATTAAGTGGAAATGTTAAATTACTACCAAAAGATACCTGTGATGTAGGCATTATTCTTTGATAATAATTAAATGATGGAACTGAAAATTTATGTTGTCTATAAGCATAAATATGATATCCTTTAATGATATCATCTAAAGATGTTTGGTATCCATTTGCTTGTATATAATTTTTTAATGTAGTCATACTATTAAGTAAAGCTTCATATTGAACATTTTGTGCATTTGTTATCATAATTGTTTGAATAATAGTAGATGGCATAAATGTTTGATCACTATTCATTTCAGTCAGTAATCTAGGGACTGATGCTGATGAAATAAATATCGGTGTAACTGTATTTGATAATGAACTCATTTTAAGAATATTGCTTTTAATTATTCATTTTCAAAATACATTTTGAATAATAAAAATATATCAAATGGATTTAATTAAACAAGGATATATACTCATATCAAGATCTTCTATAATTGTTCCTTTAATATCTATAGATAAATCGATATCCGATATTAACAGTATTTTATCTAATAAATTTACTCTCAAATATACTAGTAAATTTGGTACAACAGATACTATTTTATTATATAAGATGTATAATAATGAATATCTTATTTTACCTAAAGGATCACTTATGATAGCTATGGAGAGTGAATTAGTTAATTATGAGAAACTTATTATACCTGTTTTAACTAAAAAAGATGCTATATTAGATACTGACATGAAAGAGTTATATAAAAAAGCAGATTTATTATTAGATGTAATTAGATATATGGATAAACAAGGATTAAAACATAAATATACAAAATATCAATTAAGAATTATGAAGAAGATAATGAATGAAAAAAAAATGAGTGAGAAATTAGATATAATAAAATCTAAATCAGGAGATAATAAAGAAGATGAGATATTTACCGAGTCTATTGATGCTCTTGATGAGAAATCAACATCTAATAATATAAATAGATTAATGAGTTCGCGTAAAGATATTAGTTCTCAGAAAGAATCAAAAAGTAAAAAGAAAGATAGTAAAAAAAATAAAGATCCTTTTGATGTTAAAGGTAAATTTCTATGTGATTATTATGAAGATCATGATTTTGACATAAATGAGATTATTGATGTGGAAAAATACTATCCACCAACACCTAAACTATTTAATAATCAAATATTAGTTTGTGAATATCTTATGACTTATATTTATGGACCAGTTTTGAGTAAGAAACAAACAAAAACATCTGGTTGTGTATTAGTTGCTCCAACTGGTGAAGGTAAAACTCATATTATGATGGGAGTTTATAATAAAATTGGTGGAAAAATGTTAATTGTTGTTCCAAATGAAGTTATTTTAGAACAAACTGTAAATGTTGCTAATACTGCATTTGGTACTAAAGAAGAAATAGATAAAATAAATATAGAAACTGATAGTAATTTTAGAAAGCCTAAAGTAACCACTTTTTATGGTAAGAATAAAGATTTATCTGGTGATATAATTGTTGCTATAGTTAATTCTGCAATTGCTCAAGAAGCTAATTTCTTTGATCAATTCACTTTTGTTGCTATCGATGAAGCACCTAATTATTGTTCTGAATCTTTTAGTAAAATATTTTGGATTGGTCAAGCTAAATGTACTATGGCTGTAACTGCTACACCATTTGATAGAACGGATGGGTTTGATAAAATGTTAAACTATCATATAGGACCTTATGTGTTTGTGCAAGAGATACCAGGATTTATAGCTTCTAATGATAATTTTAAATATGAGTTTAATATAATACCTTATGTAGGACCATCAGAATACACAAAGAATGAATTGATGTCTAATGGTAATATATTTTGTGCTAAAATTATAACTAATCTATGTAAAGATCCTTATAGACTATCTCTCATAATTAACAGAATCCAAACATATTATAAACAAAATAGACACATATATGTTTTTTGTGATAGAAGAATTTATTGTCATATAATAGCTAAAATATTATCTATATTAGAAACAGGAATTAATATATGTAAAGATGAGAGTATAGAAAAAGATAATAATAATTACTCTTATATAGTTATGGGTGGAGTTAGTAAAGATAAATTAAAAGAAGCTTATGATGCTGATTGTAATGCTAGTGTAGTTATTACTACATATGATTATTTAAAGGTAGGTGTAAGTATTCCTCGAATGGATACAATGATATTAACATCACCAAGAAGATCTGGTTTAACTCAAATTATAGGTAGAATTTCAAGAAGAGGTGGAGATGTTAGTAAATTAAGAATAGTAGATGATATATATGATCTTAAAACTATATTTAGAGGTCAACTAGTTGATAGAATTTCAGCTTATAAACTACGTAATGGGAAAATAAAAAAATATAATAAGATAAAATATACTGCTTTTGAAGGTGAATTAGTAGAAATATGTATTAAATTTATAAATGAATTATCTATTAATGGTTTATTGTTCGAACCAAAAGAAGATGATGATAAGGATGAAAACAATATTAGTGAAGTAATTAAATCTGATCAAAAAATAAATGATATCCAAACTTCAGAAATTGATTGTTCTGAAAATGCAACTATTGAAGTTATTGAACCCAATATAGATAATATGATCCCATTAGTTAAATTAAATGTTAAATTAATGATTATGGTTTTAGATGAACTAAAAATAACAGAAGTAAATAAAAGTAATTCTAAATTTAATATAAATAGATTGAGTCCTAATCTTAAAAGAGAAGTAATTAATTATGCTAAATTAATAGTTGATGATAAAGGTAATATTATATCAAATAAAGAAAAAAGAATATTAGATGTATTAGGTAGAGATATTTCTACACTTGCTAATAGTGTAGATGGAAATGTTATAGAAAAAGATAAATGTGTTAATAGTTTATCTAGTATTGATACTTCATATTCTGCTGCCGAAATAGTTACAGATAAATCAAAATTTAAATATAATAAATCTAATCAAAGTAAAATAGATATAAATAAACCAAAAAAGATAATCTCAATTGAGCAAAAAATAAAAGAGTTTAAATTTTAAGTTAAATTATATCTTCTTAATTCTAGGTTTATATACTCTTTTAGGTTTGGAATCATTAGTTTTAAGTAAATCATTAGTTATTTTAGTTGCTAATAAATCTACTTCTTCATTACCTTGCCAAATAAAGTATTTATCATCAGTTTTATTAATAGGTTCAGTTGTATGACTCTCAACATGAGATAAATTTACATTAATATTTTTTTTTATTATTTCTGTTTTGATATCTATCATTTTTTGAATTAAATCTTGATTTGCTTAGTATTTATTGAATCTTCTTTGATCCATTTATCAAGCCATGAATTATACATCTTTACTGTATATTCACTATCACATATTATTATAATATTAGTATTTATATTATTATCTAATACATACTGTAAACTGTTTAACACGCCTAATAATTCTCCTCTATTATTTGATGGATTATAATCTGGTAATTTAGCTACTTCACCACTCTGTATATATCCTGCATTTGTTCCATATTTAATTATAAATGCATACGAAGCAATTGCATTTGATCTACCATTATTAGAAGCAGAACCATCAGTAAATATAATTGTATTTTCTGGCAAACATATTTTAGTATTTATAGGTATCCATAATTTTATATTATTTATTACTTTTTGTTCTATGATGACTTGTGGTGTTGAATCTGGTAAATCTATATCTACAAAATTAGTATCTATAGTTGTTTCAGCAAAAGGGTCTTCATATTCTCGTTGAATTATAGTCGTATCTGATATTATTTCATCTACTATATTTGTTATATTTTCTTTATTAGATAGTATTTCTATTATTTTATCTCCCCAAACAATTTCATTACCTAGATTATTCTCTCTAATGAATTCGTTAACTAATCTAAACGAATTACAATTAGAAAACATCTCTGAAAGTTGTACATTTATATTAGCCATAGGGCTTGGATGTCTCCAAGTAACATATTTAGATTTTTTGATTAAAGGTATAACTTCTTTTGCATTATTACCCCATAAAACAAATATAACTTTATTATCTAAATTATCTATCAATTCTACTAGATAATTTGTGTACGGTTTCCATATGTCAGCATGTACATTTGATTTACCATGAATTGTTGTAAGTGATCTATTTAATAATAATACTCCTTGTTTAACCCAATGTTCTAAGCAACCGGTTGTTAATACTTGTTCAGGATAAGTTTTTGTTATAGCTATATTAATATTTCTAAGTGATCCAGAAATAGCTTTATTTCCAGTACTAAAAGATAATCCACATGCTTCTTTTGTGTTAGGATATGGATCTTGTCCAATTATAACAACTCTAAGATCTTTAGGTTCGAAGAAATTAAATGCTCTAAGTATATTACTATAAGATGGGCATATAGTTGTATCTGGTATATTAAGAGCTCTCACTTGGTTTAGTGATTGAGTAAATTTACTCACATTTTCTTTTGAGAATAATATATTCTTCCATTCTTTGTTCATGTTATCACGGATATCGATTATCTGTTGTTTCTGCATATCGTATTTATATTAAACAATTTATTTTCAATTTTATATGATATCTATAATAAAATGGCGTTTGTTCCTTTAGCAATAGAATCAGCACCAGTTATAGCAACAGAAGGTGCTGCTTTAGGTACTGCAGCATTAGCTGAAGGTTCGATATTAGCAACAGAAGGTGCTGTAGGAATAAATGCAGCAAGTGCTACTGCTACTGCAGCTGCTAGTGGTTTGATAAATAAGTCATCTCAATTTAGAAAATTTGCTAGTACTAGTTTAATTAATACAGCTAATAGTATGAAAAATAATCCCATTATAGAAGATACTAAAACACAGTTAAAAAATACTGTTAAAGAAACACAATCTGCAGTTGTGAATGGTATTGCAACTGGTATATCTACTGGTATTATGAATGTAGCTAATAAAGCAGCAAATCTTATTGCTAAACCTTTTTCATCAAATAAAACTGGAGGTAATTATTACAGATCTAATATACAATCAAAATTTATCCATGGTAGTTCCGGAAGAATATATAGCGATTCAATGTTATCTATAATTAAAAATAATATAACATTTATTATTGTGATATTAATATTAATAACAATGTTATTAGTTTATTATTTTGTGTTTTATAAATATAAAAAAGTAAAATATACTAAATATTCTAAAAATAGTCTAAGAAATTTAGTTTTATAATTATGATTCTTATAATAATAACAAATTTATATAATAAAATTATAACTAATATATTTATATATTTATTAACAAACTATTTAGAATATTTTAATATTATCTACGAAAAAATATATAGTATTCTAAAAAAATGATGTACGAAAGCAGTTCATCAAGATTTGGAGGAACAATTATGACTCTAATTAAAGATTATTTAATATTTTGTATAGTTGTATTAGTTTTGATAGTTGGACTATTTGGAGTTTTAATTTATAAATCTTCTTCATCTAAGATGACTAATTCAATTAATTGGGGAAATGGTGTAAGTTATATAAGAAGAGAATAAATTATAATTATACATAGATATAATATTAAAATAAAACAAAATGAATTACTTTATATAAAAAAAATAAATACTAATAATCATTTATACTAATGTTTATTTTTTTTGATAAAACGTTTTTCTGTCTCTCCTAAAAGTCATGATTGCAGGTGGTGATTTATTAATGAATATTTTAGAAGGTGGTGGTATTATTATTATGATTATAGTGATCTTATTTGGTTTATTATTCTTATATATTTTATATAAAATAGTTATGAATGTTACATCTAATTTTGATTATTCTAAAATGACTAATTCTATTAATTGGAGTAATGGAATTAGTTACATTAAAAAATAAATTCTAACTTTAACATTATATATATTTTTTTTTGATTTTTTTAATTCATAAAATTTGGATTATAAATTTATATCGTGTATAAAAACCAGTGTTCTGGTAATATCACTATTTTTTGAATGTCTGAAATCTATGAAAATATTCTCAATAGAAATCCAGATAAACCAGCTGTTGAATCACAGACAAAACATCGTGATTCTAAATCAGAAAAAAAAATAATAAAATATACAAAAACATTAAAACCAACAAATACCCTATCAACTCCAAGACAAACACAATCTCAAGTAGATACCTCTAGAAATAAACAAACTAATAGGATTAAATCTACTATCAATAATATAAAGGAATATTATATAAATGGTATTGAGAATGATTACACAAAAAAAAGTATTTCAGAAATCACTAGTTATTTTAGCAAAAATATTGGATTATTACCTCAATATACTAATGAATCAAGCAATGAAGATATATCGTTTATGAAGAATATGTATGTTATATACAAAACAGTACAATGTATATGTTATCATGCAAATGATACTATGGTTAATTTACTAAGTGGTAAATATGGTGTAGACAAAGAAAATGTAAGTTATACATATAATTTGTTGCAAACTGAATCAAAAGGTATTTTGGAGGGATGTGATTTTCCAGAAGGTTATTCTAAGGGATTAAATAAGTATTTTAATGAACAAATACAATTACTTAACAAATCTCATAATATAGTGTTAAAATCTGTAAATAGTGTTAATGAATTTATATTTGATGATGAAAATCAATTTAATTTTATGTTTACATGTAACATAGATTCTGTTAGTGATAATATTAAAAATAGTAATAAAACTCTATGTTCATTACTTACTAATTTTTCTACTGATAATACAGAGAAGTTACAATTCAATACAAATATACCTATTTTTTATAGAAAAATACTTTTTCTTAATATAGGATATTATAATTTATATATACAAAAATTAACAGATTATATTCGTAATTTAATTGAAAATGGTAAACCATCAAATAGATCTACTATATGTATAATATTTAAAGAAGATAATTTTGATATAACTAGTTATAAATCTAGTTTAATAGATAAAATATTAGCTAGACAACGTAGTATTATTAACTTGTTTAATATAATAAATGATACTACTAATATAGATGATGTATATAAATTAACTAACGAGCAACATATAGTTTTATCTAATATAATTGTAGATAATATTAAGGCTACTATTGGAAAGTTTGTAGATATAGTTTTTGGTGATTTTAATGGTAAAAAAGTATATCATCACTTAAAGAGAGAGCCAGATGATGATATAAGTATAAATTATATACAACTAAATTTTGATGTACCAAATTATATATGGTCATCATTTAGACCAGCAAAAAATCATAAAATATTAACATGTAATTTATATATACATAATACTAAAAATGTTAATTCTGAATTTTATGAACCTAATTTTTTAGTTCGTAAGAGAAGGGGTATTAAACTAGAGGCTTTATCTAAAGATGAAAAAGATAAATTACATGAACTTAGACTTAATAAAAAAGATAGAAAAGAGATAAGTGAAGCTGTAGAATTAGAAGTAATTAGTTGGAAAGAAAGAAATAGAGAAACTTTTAGGTTAAAAGCTATAGAGGCTGAAAATAAAGAAAAATTATTTGATACCCAAGTAAATGCAGAAGGAGTTACAGATGTTAAACCTACAGTAGTCAATGCTATCATAGATGCTGTAAATGCACCTAATGATGATACTCAAGCGGCTAAAGTGGTTCCAACAAAAATATCATGGGCAGATGATTTAGAAGAAACTATCGCAGAAACAAATCAAAATGTAGCTGATGATGATTTTGATGAAAATGATCTTAATATAGCAGCTGATAAATATCGTAAAGAATTATGGTTTAAATTAGCATATAAGAAAAAATTAGAAATTATTAGAAGTGGTAAATTCGATGAATATATGGCTGAATATGTTAAAATAAAAGAAGTATTTCAGAATAAAGCTGAAGAGAGAAAAAAGATAAGAGCTGAAAATAGAAAAAAGTATGCTAATAAAGCAAAATCTAGTTCTTATGAAGATCAATTAGAATTTAACAAATTAAAATTAGAACTTAAACCAGAAGCTATTGGTTCTTTTAATATAAATAAATGGTGTGAACATGTAGATAATTGTTTTAAACATTTTGATAAAACACAAAACGGTAAATGCCTTTTTCCAATGAGTAAAAATGGTAATTTACCATCTTTTTTCGTTTATAGTAAATTCTACGATAATATAGATAGTATATTATTATCAGTTAGTAATAAATTAGATGCTGAAACTGGTAACCCTTTACAATTAGTAAAGAAAGAAGAAGATAATACACCTAAAGATGTTCCAATTGAAGATAAAAACGAGAAAAAGGATAAGAAAATCAACTTAAAACTTAAAAATGAATTAATGAGATATATTCATGGTTATGTTAATGTAAAATGGTTAGAGTTAAAAATCAAATATCCAGATTTGATTGTTATAGATAATAAAAAGGTTGCAGAAAAAGAAATCGATGGAGAAAAGATAGTTAATCAAGCATTAGTTGAAACTGGAGCTATAGAAACAGAAGAAACTGAAGAAGAAGGAGATGAATATAATGAAGAAGAATTAGAAGAAGTAGTTAATGAATCAAAACCTGAAAATAAAGCTGAAGATGAAGAGAATAATGAAACTGTTAATGGTGGTACTAATATAAAATTA